>Ga0163180_10000305_pt1 | contig 28194 bp, 41 predicted proteins | sample AtlANTMetagenome_2_FD_109647 | JGI IMG/M metagenome (GOLD analysis project Ga0163180, IMG submission 109647) | Marine eukaryotic phytoplankton communities from the Atlantic Ocean - Atlantic ANT 4 Metagenome | ecosystem: Environmental > Aquatic > Marine > Oceanic | place: North Atlantic Ocean...
TCCCACTCATAGTCATATGAAGAATAAGTATAATCTTTTGATTTGTAAATATGACAAATAAATCTAACTTGACCAAACATAGAGCTGGAGGGGCTATAATCCCTAACTCTTCTGTAATAGTGAGTATAATCTATATTTGTTTTCCATTTGTAAATAATTTTATTTAACATAACTAACTCTGAATAGTGTTTTAGATTTTAAAATTGATCTGAAAAGATTACTGTATGAGATGTCGATACACTATCGTTAAAAGGAATTGGTAAATTCATTTGCTTTAAAACCTCATTTCTCTTTGCTCTAATCTCTTCTACAGTTGGTATCTTGCTATCTTTCATAAAATAACCGTCAGCCTTAGCTTCTTCAATCATCCTTGAGAACAGAGAGTCAAATGAATTATCTGTAGCCCACTTAAAATTATAATGATTATTTGCCTTTCTTTTAAATCTTAGAAAGGTACAAGTACTACTCTTAGAGTCATCATCTATTTTGGATAAATCAAACTTAAGAATAGGCTCATTATATCCATGAGAAAACACAGAGAGATCAAAGTAATAAAGAGTATTTGGCAAACCTTCAAAAGTCCAAGTTCTTAAGTTTTCAAATCCTTCTTGTATACTCTTTTCTTGCTCCAACTCAAAAGCCTTACAGTATTTTTCTGCATACTGCATATCATAATCTGAGTAATACCCTCCTTTCATACAGAGCAGACAATCTTTCATTATTGACCCCAAGCGATAGTCAAACGGATTATCATCAAATCCTTCAATCTTTTTTACAGAAACAAATCTTGTTCCATTGTAGTACTCTGCATAAGGAGGCTTTGAACCTGCTGAAACTCTTCTTGAAGAAGGCTTCTCTTTATACACTCTAGCCAACATTCTGTCATTCTTTATAAAAAGATAAGTATTATCACTTTTAGATTCTATCCACATTGTTTTCTCCTAAATATAATGTGTTTGAATAAATTATTTATTTTTTAAAATTAACTATAAATTCTAGTTCCAAGATTGTATATAAATTTAAAGATTGAGTATTTTACTTTATCACTAAGGCTCCACTTAGATTCATCTGGCTCTAAGTTTTTCATAAATACTCTATCGAAACAAAATGCTGTCTCGCAAACATAATATCCAACAGTATCTCTTATTGCTTTTATCATAAAAACTCCCTAACACCAACATTTAAATATATTGTTACCAAGCCACTCAAAAGCTTCTTTTACTTTTGCATCAGCAACAAGTTCTTCATTCATAGTTGTTGCATCTAACACTTTGCGATAAGCTTTTAAGTTTTCTATGGTATCAATAAGATCCTGATGGTGCTTTTTATTAGAAGCATATTTATTTCCAATTCTATGATTAGATAAAGCAAGATGCCCCTCTAACCATTTAATCATATGATCTACAAGATAAGTAAAATCATGGGTTCCAATTTTATCAGTGTCTAGTTCTGCAAATGACATTTTTTTTCTCCTTTAACAAATTCCATAATTGTTTAAAATATTTATATGCTGTGGTTCAACTACTTGATATGAATACACAGAAGCAAGAGGGTAGCCCTCTCCCCATCCTATATCCCAACACTTAGCATCTTTATCATATGGGATATCTCCGTATATTTCCTTAATAAATAATTCATCTTCGGGTTCTGCATCAGAAAGGCTGACCATCTGTTTTACAAAATATGTATTTTCTCCGTCCATTATTTCTATGGTTACTATATATGTATCTTTTTCCATATTTAATCCTAAGTTGTAAATGTTATGTGTTTATATAAAAAGTTCTAAAAAAATTATAGTAAAATTTTTGGGCTCTTGGGTTTTCTTATACAAAGGGTATAAAAAATGTTCTGTGATAAATACCACCCTCGCCCTCTTTTTTTAAGTGGTAAAACTTTCTGGAGATTCATTCTAAAGTTCTATATAGAAAAAAAGTTGTTTTTGTGTGAAAAAAAGTCTTTGTCTTTTGCCAGAAAAAGATGGTTCTTGTTCTGAAAAAAAAGAAAAACCCCCCACAGAAAAAAGTTTTGTTGCTTCATTCTATGAGGGGAAAAGTTTTTCATTCTTTTTTTCACCACTTCACCACTATGGAGTAAATTGTTTAATATTGTTGTTTATTTGTTATTATTTGTGCCCCGATAATTGAGACTGTGCATATAGTTAATATTGTAGCCTTGAAAGTAATATCTACAAATCTAGATGCAAGTAATCTCAACTTTGATCTTCTTTTATTTTCTTTACAAGTTTGATTCATCTTGAACCTCAAAGATTGAAGGTTTATTATTTGAAACTGTCATAAGTATTTCATTAGAGTAATCTGCTACTGACTCATCTTTGTTATAAACAAAGGTAGAATAAAGATAAGGATTATACTTTATGTGTTGACCCTTATTTATTTTATTTGTTATGTCCCAAGAATTTATATGCTTTATAACTCCATAAGCAAAAGCATGAACATTCTTTACTCCCTCTTTTAAAACTCTTCTTCTTCCAGACTGTTGAACTCTAAACTTACAGTCTTCTAATGATACCAGATTAGAATAGAATAAAACCCTGCCTGCTTCTTTCCCAGTTCGTGCCACAATAGAAAATGTTTTCTTATTAAGATTAAAATATACCTTAACCTTTCTTCCTTTGTGGTTATTATTTTTAAGTATTGTCATGATTACTTCATAGATAAAGTGTTTAAGCGGTATGTAAGACTGGAGGTTAGGAGCTCTTTTAACCTAACCTCCAGTCCGTTTTAAATGGAGGTATTTATTTAATCTATTTTAGATTTTGGTCTAAAAAAGTCTTAAGAGCTTTTGCTTCTTGGATGGTCATAGCCACCGTTGAATCTTTAAAATAAACATCGTCTGTCTTTCTAGTAATCTCAAGTCTATTGCTTCCTTTTAAATGAGATACACTATCTCTATCAATCTTAAAAACACAGTTCTTGATAATCTTTGTCTTTGAATTAACTTTACTCATTTGGTAACTCCTTGTAATAAAATGATTTGTTTTGATTTAAGTGTTGTCTTTTATCTTGTTCTGTTTTATTAAACCCTTTGTAAATCTCCTATATCTCTTCCCTGCAATTATTATACGCAGGAGCGAAATGACCGTAATAATAATGTAGAGAATTTTCATAAAGTATCTGTGCGTACATACACGCCTGTGGGTAGGAAAATAATTTTATAATATAATTCAACAACATCAATCCACTTTCTTATTTTTATTATTCTATTATCCGATATAAGCTGACAGTCAAAATAAAAATAAATTATTTTATAAAAATTAGTACTAAAATACTAATTACGTATATACTATATAATAGAGATATGATACTTTATAAACTTCCCTAAAAATACCCTTTAAAGTATTTATCTGACCTTGTTGAATTTGTATTATTTGCTACTCAACTAAAGTACTTTAGTACTAACGAAAAAAAATAAATTGAAATGTTTCCACTTTGTTCTAGTGTGTTCAGCTGGTTCAAGTTGGTTCAAAGTCAATAATATTTTTTTGCCTTGTCACACAGTCATACTATTTAATGACTGTGTGCTTGCGCATATATTCTATTTATATTTCTTATTTCCAGTGCTCACCTCAGAATAGATTATTAAAACGATCCACTTATTTTTCGGGATAAAGTTATAATCTATTCTGAGCTGGGCACTTTTATTTTTAAGTAATCTCTTAATAAATGAGACCGAAATATTTCGGGATTACTTATAATAATGAAATACTATTTATCAAAGAACTATCTGGATTCATTAAAATATTTCTTTTAAAGATTAAGTCCAGATTGCAAGCGTAGATATCCTATGGTATAATAAGTATACTGTAGTGATTTGACATAATATATGAATCACTTTAGAAGTTTTATTAGATCATTTTAAACTAAAAGACAAACTTCACTCTGTTCATAATGGTATCAGTTCCACTCTCGCTATGTATTCATGTAACACGATATACTCATATGTGCAAATAAATAATTGTAAAGTATATGTTAAGGGATCTTGAGGGCAATACCAAAATTAATTTAAAGAAAATACAAAAAACTTTTGGTAAGTTTGCTACAAATATACTGGAATTTTTTTTTACATTTCTGGTTTTTAATTCCCCCCTGCGGGGGGAATTAAGAAATAAAACCCACATATACTTGCGTAACTTACGAAAATGGTTATATATATACTGTGTGCCCCACACTCGGTTTTCTCTAACATAGGAGTTATAAATGGAAACAAGAAATAAAGTAGAGATTCAGTCAGATGCAGAGCATAAAGGGAATATATATCGCTTTATACCCGAAAGTAATTACTGGGTTTGTATTAAATCTGAAAGCATATATTATCGCTGGGTAATATGCAGTGATGAATTCGGTATGGAACTTACAAGAATTGCCAAGAGCGAAGGTCATGATATAGATCAAATGCTCATTGATAATAAGTGCAAAAGAAGCAGAATGAGATTATCTAAGAAAAAATCAGTACCCACAACCACAACCTTTATGCCACTATTTGAAAGTGAAAGTATAGCAGAAGCAATTGAGGTAGCAATTACTCAGGATAAACAGAATTTTATAAGTCTTTTCCCGACTGAATAAAAAAATAATTTGTAAAAACCTCACAAAATTTTGTGAGGTTTTTTTATTTCCCTTGTTTCTTAATTCCCCCCCAGGGGGGAATTAAGAAAGTATCTGAATAAAAAACCAGTTTAACGCTAAACTGGTAATCAGAAAAACTGGTTTAGTGTTAAACTGGCAGATGGTTCTTATGTATATTTTAAGTGCTCTTTAACTCTATACACATTATACTTAAAGCCACTCTCCATCTATCTTAATTGCAGTACAGCCAAGAGATGGTGTTCCATAATCATCTAATGGTTCAAATCCATCATATTCTCCAAAGATGAAACCTTCAGCGTAACAGTTACCATCGTCATCATATAAAGAGAATTTTGCTTTGTTATTAACAATAGATTCATTATAGTTGCTGGGGCCACATGTTTCCAGATCAACCACTCCATCTACATCTATTTCTTTTGTTATAATCCATCTATACATCTTAGACCTCTCCTTCATTTGTTTTGTTTATTATATTAAATCCATTTCTTCTTCCAGCAGTGTAAGTATAACAACAGTCACATTTACATGGACTAAAGTCAACTTCATCATCTCCTAGGGCAACATCAAATTCCATATCAAAGACAGCTTGAGAAACCTCTTTAAATCTTTCTTCCGACTCTTTAGGCTCCAGCATATCCAAATGACTTAAGTCATCATTAACTATCTTCATAGTGCAATCTGTGCATAAATATAAATCATTTTTAGACACTTTAAACTCCTTATATATTTTCAACTATATATGTTTCGCCTTTAGATATAATATATGGCGTTCCAGAATTTGAATAGATCATATAGTAAATCCTATACCACCTATTGCCAATCTTTGTTTTAAACTCAGAAGGAATCTTTGAACCATATCCACTTTGAGTATATTGTAAGCCTGCCCTATGATGTGCTAATGGTACAGACTTCAGCTCTCCATTATTTACATAGCGTATTTCACTTCTTTCTTCTATATATTTTTTATCCATAATAATCCTCCTTATAGATCTTTATTTACAATATCTACTTATAGCCTGATTTATTTCTAATTTTGAAACTATTGTTGCGTGACCATTATATGATCTTTTAGATAAAAATTTGTACGCTTTATAATAAGATTCAAATCCATCTTCAGTATAGTTCTTGTGTTGCAAAGAACCTGATGATGTTCTTTCATATATATATACTTTCATTTTAGTCTCCTATTAGAACAAGCTGATAAATGATTCGTTATTTGTATCTTTAATCTTTTTAAATGAAACTCTTCCACCACAACATTTGGCAGTATAAACCGCATTAGCTTTTGGCATTCTTGATCTGAAGCCATCTGTTAATCCGCAAGGACACCAGTAAGCAACACTTCTCTTGTTTCTTAAACCTTTAACATTGTAACTATGACAACGATGATTTATATTTTCGCCAGTAATACGAGTCATAGTATCTTGAAATCTTTGAGTATGACCTGGTTCATTATATTCCTGTAACAAATAAGCATGTGTCATCTCATGAATAAGGGTTCTTGTTATTTTATTTATATCCATATCGTTATTTTCAAATAACTTCTTGCTTAACTCTATCTTTGTGGGTGTATACTCTTTATAAGAACAATCTCGTCCAAAAAGATGAAGACCCTCTTTTCTTATTACCTCTACCTTGTAAAAGCACTTTCCAGCACAAACTCTTAGCTTTGTATTCCATACACATTCGATTTTGTTTATGATTCCTTTAAAGTGCTTTTCATTCAATTCATCAAATAGTTCATTTAAGTTTACTTCTTCATTATCAAACAGGCTTACAAACATTTACTCCTCCTCTTCACTTTCTGGTATAAAGATTGCTTCCATATTTTCGCCATCACAAATAACTTTTCCTTCAAGTTCTTTGTTCTTAACTGAATAACAGGAGCCGATAAAGATTACAAATAGTATTGATATTTTTTTCATATTAAGCCTCATTAAAAAAGTGGTATAAAGTTTGGATTAGATTTAGTTGATTTCTTTGACTTAGTCTTCTTTGTAGTGTTAGAAGATTTAACTGGAGCTTCTTTTGGAAGTGGTCTAAACTTAATTCTTCTTCTTGTTATCTCTCTTCCATCTTCATCAGTAGTTTTATAATGAATTACTTCTGTTGTAAACTTTCCTTCTTTTATAAAACTATATTTCGGATCATTTAATATAGACATATTGTTTCCTTATAAGTGTTAATAGTGGGGGGTTATATACCTCCATGAGTATTGTATCACATAAGGCTGTGGGTTGCAAGCAGATACGCAAAAAATTCTTAGTTCCCCCTCAGATCTGAGGGGGAATTAAAAAAGATTATAAGATTGTGCTTGAAATCTCGGCTGGATATGCTATATTTATAGTGTTGCTACTGATGATCGGTAGAAACGCACTAACTCATAAAATTGGATATAAAATGTCTATATTACTATTTGGAAATGAAAATAAAACTTCAAAACCTGCTTCTCAAATAATCAAAGAAACCATCGGATTTGAAAATCTTGAAGGTTCTTGGTTTGTTACCTTTCAGACTATTCAAGATAGAAAAGGTTATGGAAGACAAAGAATCCCTGTTGAGGATTTTAATGAAGTTATCTCTGTTCTTCAAGATTGCGTTAAAAGCGGAATTCACAAAGAAGATGAAGTTCTAACTTGTTCTCAGGTTGTATCAAAGTCTATTGTTCAAGGTGAAGATGGAACAGTTAGGTTTAAAACAGAGGGAACAAAAGGTAAGAAGCCAACTCTTTTTACTTCTTTTGATGATTTTACAAATGCTGTAAAAACATTATCTTCTATTCAAGGCTTAATAGCTGAAAAGGCAAAAGACTTGAAGTAATGATATAACTGTTATAAACCTCATAACCTTTGAGTTATGAGGTTTACTTTTTTCTAATTCTTAATTCCCCCCTGGGGGGGAATTGAAAGTTAAAGCAAAAAAAAGGCCACGACATATGTCGTGGCTCAAAAACTTTGGCTTAGGATAGAGCTTCTTTAAGTTTAGTCTTATTCCAGCTCTTTCTGTAATCAACGTTTCTTTCTATACAGAGTTCGATAAGTTCTGTTTTAGTCAGGCTATCTAAATTTACGCTGCCTTTTGTTTCTTCTTGAGTTTGCTCTTCTAATTCCTCTCCAGAAACTACTTCTACTTCATTATCTTGCTCAGCCTCAAAGATCTCTCTAATCTTTCCAAGTCTTTCGCTGAAAGAAATACTTTCTGTTAAAGCTTCTTTCATGAGGCGTAACGCTTTCCTTCTTGATTGTGCCAGTTTTTGATTTTGCCTTTGCTTATTCTTTCTTTTTCTCATTTATAACTCCTTATTATAATATAAAAGAAGACAGGGAACAAAGATTATAATTATATATACCTTATGCTGTAAGTTCCCTTAACCACTACTTCACTATGGAGTATCTTTTATTTTCTTCTAATTCTTTTAATGTAAAAATATATAAAAAATCATCTTTGTCGAATAAAACCCTTCCCTCCAACACCTTGTTGTATTTTTCAGGATATCTTTTATTGAACGCCATTTTATATTTGTTTAATGCTTGAAAAGAAACTCTCTCAAGATCTATGCTGCCCCAGTCGTTGGAGCACATATAGTTCTCAACAACATTTGTTTCTTTGCTTAACATCTTTCTATAATCTTTTAGGGATAGCTTGAGGTGCTTTGCGATTTTTTTTGCAATTTTTTTATTGGCACTCTTTTCCCTCGGAAGCCATTTTATTAAAAGCGTCCTTGATCTGCTTTCACCTTTATACAGGGTATGCTGAATGAGGTCTAAAACATCTCCTTCAAGCGGAGTATTGAAGAGGACAAATAAGTCATCCCATCTTCCGAATTTTGGAACATTCTCAAGGTTGTCTAATAAGTTGTATCTATAATCTTTATAATATTTGGCTATAAGCATTATGGAATCTTTAAATGCTTGTCTTTTTCCGTAGCCACACCTTGGATCTCTTACGTAAAACAAAACCTTAAATGTAATCTTGCAATCTTCTGCAAGTGCTTTTTTTAACATGCTTCTTAGTTTTGAAGAAGTTACTTCTTCATCTTTAGTAAGGTTCTCTAAGAGAGTTTTGTTTTTTGGAAACTTATTTTGGCTTCTGTTATCTTCATAGTCTAAGTGGTTCATTTTTTCCTCTTGTGTAAATTTTAAAGTAACTATAACAGGGTAGATACGTTATAAGGTTTTATAACATATTTTGTTTTTGCATATCTCATATTGAGATATTGGTTATATGCTGAGCCTACCCTTTACCATTACATAGGAGAAATCTAAGGAGGTAATCATGCAGGAATACCTCCTGCATGATTATATTATACCCATATTTAATAACGCTGTAATATAATTTTTATATTTTTTATAAACTTGCGTACGCACGTACTTATATATGGCTCCAAAGATTTTTTATTCATCAACGTGTGGCTCATAAGAGCAGCGTAGAATTTCTCCATCTTTATAGACTACTTTAACTACCCTGTAAATGTTTTCAGGCTGAAGAAACATATTGTGCTTTATTTCAGATTCAGCATCTTCTGCCTTTTCGAAGAAAGCATCAGGATCTTCACTTTCAATAGGCACTCCACTTTCACTATCAAGTGACCATACGGGTAACCATGTCTGAATAAAGTATTTTACTTTTTGTTCCTTGCTCATATCATTCTCCTTTTTTTGTCCAGCACAAATCTGAGCATACGCGAGAGCCTTTCTTACTTAAGAAAGTATTTGATCCGCACTTATTACATTTTATTTTAAAGTTCTTTAAAGTTTCTCCATAGGAGTCTCTCATTCTCTGGTACATCCTATCTACTATATCGTCTACACCTCCAGTTCTATTTACTCTTTTATTCTTAGTAATACCTCTTTCATTATCATCTATAGACACAACTCTTATTGCATCTGATCCTACCATCCTAACAGAATCTGTCTGTTTTCCTATTGAAGTAAAGACCAAAACCTTACAGTTTGTTCCTTTTACCTCTCTTGAATAGACTAACTCCTGATAATCTGTTTTTTCTATATTAAAGCCACAAATCTTTAACTTATCTTTTATTTTATCTGCAAGTAATTTTCTGTGATCTCTTGATTTAGGGTTATACTTCATCTTTATCTCCAATGTGAAGGGGTTACCACTTTCGGTATAAGTATTGTATCACAATTTTCTGGTGCTGTCAAATATTTTTCTTAATTCCCCCCCTGGGGGGGAATTAAGAGTTGAGATAAAAAATGACACCAGACTAGTCTGGTGTCATTAAAGAACTACTCTCTCTATCTTCCTTTTATATAATCCGAAAGAGATATCATTTTAGAAATAGGCTTCATATCACTTATCGAATGACCTTTCATTATCTTGAAAGCAACATAGTACTTTCTTGGAAATGATCTGGCAGCATCAACAGCTTTAAATAAAGCATTGTAATAAGATAGTCTTCCATCTATTCTCATTGTACCATCAGAACCTAACGCTCTGATAATAGAACCATCTGTGCCTGTAGTGTAATATTCAATATATGTTTTCATCTTAAAACTCCTTTACTTCCAGCTGTTTGATTTAATATAAACTAGATTCTTTTTAGCTCTTGTTACAGCAACATAAACAATGTTTCTTTCTTGAATCTTCATCCATTCTTTTTTGGCCCACTTTGGAAAGAATCTATTCTTATCTAATATAAAAACATTATTCCACTCTAAGCCTTTTGATTTATGCACTGTAGCCAAAGTTATATTTCCATTAACATCATCAGAAAACAAGTCTTCAATGCATGATATTAAGTTTGTAACACTATCACCAATAACTTGCTCTATGAATATCTTTATAGATTCAACTTTATCATTTGCAGATTCAAGCTTTTGTTCATTTCCATTTTTAGAAGCATTATCAACTTGCTTTTGATACCATTCTTCCATTTTATCTTCTAAATCACTTATTGAGTTTGTTTTAAAAGATTTGATAAAACTAACCAAACCTGCTCCAATATCTCTGCCTAACATATTTACAGGAACTCCTTTTGATATAAAAGAGTAAGCAAAAGAAACTAGAGGTGCAGTATTGCGACAAAGAATTGCATCTTCACTTGAAAAGCTGGATACTTCATATCTGTCTAAATTTCTAACACTACCCTGAGGAGCCTTATCAAATGATTCTATTGTAGGCATATATTGCCTTGCCTCTTCAATAACGCTTTTAGAGCATCTGTAACATATTGAAAGTGGAAGTACTTGTGCTCCAAACTCACTTACAATCATCTCCATTGCGGTTGAATCTGCACCTCTGAATCCATAAATAGCTTGATAAGAATCACCAACCGCTATCAATCTACCCTGTGGCTTAAGTAGCTTTTTAAGAATTTCTCTTTGAACTCCATTTGTATCTTGTGCTTCATCTATAAATACGAAGTCATACTTTTTGAATGTACTTTTGTACATAAGTGTGAATAAGAGCATGTCATTAAAGTCTATGGTTCTTCTATCTCTATTTGAAGCTCTAAATACTTTATCAGTATAGTCTAAAAGAGTGTTTATATCCAGATTAGGATCTGAGCAAAACTGAAGTAGATCATGATGATCTAAGATCTTAAGCCATTCATTTTCATTGTTATTCATGAGCACGCCCATGCCTGCGCCTTTGCCAAGTCCAACAAGTTTTTGAACATAGCTTCCATAAAGCTTTCTTTCTTCCCAATCTGGAATTTCACTTTTAATGATATTAAAAACTTTATTGCTTTTAACAAACATTTTAGATCTACTTGAAGATCTGAGTGATCCAAATGCACAAGAATGAAATGTTGCTACTTCTACATGGTAAGGAACTTTCTCTTTAAGTTCATCAGCAATACTTTTATTAAAGGCAAGCATAAGTATTCTCTTTTTGGAAGATATATTACTTAATGCTTGAATGATAGTTGTTGTTTTACCAGATCCAGCTACAGCTCCAATAACTGCATTACCAGAACCATTTTGAATAAAGTTAAAAACATTTTGTTGATATATTGACGGTTTAAAAGTCATTATGTACTCCGTTTAAGAACAAGGTTATAAGAAAAGTGGTCGAACGGTCTTACCCGTTCAAAGTATAGTATCACATGAAAGTGGAAGTGTCAAGTTTTTTTCTTAATTCCCCCCCTTGGGGGGAACTAAGAATGAAACGAAAAAAAAGCCTCGCAAAAGCGAGGCTTTAAGTTCAAAAAGAAAGCGGAATAAAATTTTTCGGTTTTGAAACCCTTATCCTCTTTTCTTTTATAGGTTTTGGTTTTGGCTTGAATATAGACGGGCAGTATCCCGCTTCTATCGCCATAGCCGTTAGTTTTGACGCAAGTAAAAGATAACACTTTATATTGCGTTGTCTCCACGATCTTGATTTTGAGCAATACCATCCTTGACCAGAATAATAAGTATACTCATTCCCTTTCGTATCCCCATCATAAGATATTGTTACCATAGATATACTCCTTGACTTGGTGGTTTAGTGGGTACTATATATAGAACATTATTTTGAAAGTTACGCAAACACGCACACGCAATTTTCTTAATTCCCCCCTGCGGGGGGAATTAAGAAAGAATAAAAAAAAAGACTTGACAGACATAGTGTCTGTCAAGTCAGAAACTTACTTGGTAAGTTTCTTAGCCTGTTTCTCTACAAGCGTTTGCACACTTGCAAGCATTTCCACTGCCCCACTAAAATCTTCCATATTGGTAAAAAGGGTAGGCTTCTTCCCTTTTGAACCCTCAGTCTTAAATCGAACACTACCGTCTTCAGCTTGGATAATGCTGTTTTTTACGACTTGTGAGCAAGTCAAAACTTCATCTTCCTTATGAATACCGTTGTTGGCACAATCTTGTAGTACAGCGACAACCTCAGCGAATTCATTCACTGGGATACGCTGTCTACCGTACCCCTTACGGTTTTCAATCGTCGAAAAGGTTACGTACCATACGTTTTCGATTTGTTCAAAACCGATGGTATCTTTTATAATCTCTGTCGCAGGTCGTGTCGATTTTTCGCCAGAACCAAATAACATAATCGTAGACATTCTTCTTCTCCTGTTGGAATGTGGTTCGTAAGCAGTTGCTTACATATGTAGTAGAACCTATTTTCAAAGTTACGCAAATACACGTATATACTTATTCTTAATTCCCCCCGCAGGGGGGAATTAAGAATAAAGCCAAAAAAAAGTAAGATGATGATTTAAGAGTGAGGGCATAACTCCTCACATCCATTAGACGTACCCTTGTGCTTTCGCAATACGTTGATTATAAAAACAAACCCTCGGTCAAATACTCTTTTCAGCTTTATCCGTCAACAAAGCGAATGTCATAATATTAGTCAAAGGTTAACGGCTGGACCCTTGACTGATTGCCCTCTATCTAATGTTCTTAGTGCCTATGGACAATGCCGTACTCACCTTTTATACTCACAACTCTCATAGTCGACTTGAGTGGCTTTCCGCACCTTTTGGTTAGTTTGTATTTACAATCCAGATTTCTAATGAAACCACCCTTAGAGAGTTTTACCCGCTAAGGTTAAGGATGTGCATTGCTCCGCCAATAGCAGCAGAGACCTTTATGCAATCAGTAAATCATCATCTTACTTTATATGTATAACAAACTTGAAAAGTTACGCAAGCATACACGTACAGTTTTCTTAATTCCCCCACAGGGGGGAATTAAGAAATAATAAAAAAAATAAGACTTGACAAGTTAAATAACTTGTCAAGTCTTGGGGCGTTTATTTAGAGAGTTTCTTGGCTTGCTTTTCAACAAGTGGTGCAACGGATGCTAACATTTCAACTGCTCCTTTAAAATCGTCCATATTTGTGAAGAGAGTAGGCTTCTTACCTTTTGACCCTTCTGTTTTGAAGCGAACACTGCCATCCTCTGCCTGAATGATCGACTTTTGAACCACCTGAGAGCAGGTTAGAACCTCGTCCTCTTTATGGATGCCATTATTGGCACAATCTTGCAATACAGCGATAACTTCTGCAAAATCTCCAACAGGGATGCGTTGTCGCCCGTATCCCTTTCTATCTTGTACAGTTTGAAAGGTAACCATCCATTGATTGTCGACTTGCTCAAATCCGATAGTTTCCTTGATAATATCAGATGCAGGTTTTGATTGTTTTGCTTCGCTTCCGAATAACATAATAGTAGACATTTGTCTTACTCCTTATTTTAGATTTTAGTGGGTGTAAGCAACTTGCTTACATATATAGTAGAACCCATTTTGAAAGTTACGCAAATACACGCTTATACATATTTATAATTCCCCCCTGCGGGGGGAACTAAGAATAAAGCCAAAAAAAAACTTGACAGGACACAAGGGTAAGCCCTGCCAAGTTGAAAGTTTTAATCAAAAGAAAGTGGTACGAAAGTAACTTTCTTTTGTTCTTTCTTTTTCTTCTCTACTATAACCCTTGTTTTCGCCACGACAACAGGTCTTAATAGTACTCGTCTACGAGTAACTTCTTTTCCGTCTATAATAGTCTTAAAATGACTAACGACTTCTGCTTTATATTCGCCAGTATCTACATATTCCGTATATTCACGCATTTGAAACTCCTAACTGTGGGGTAGTGGTATTATATATAGAACATCATATCAATGTTACGCAAGTGTACGCATATATTTATTCTTAATTCCCCCCCAGGGGGGAATTAAGAATGAGCAATAAAAAAACCGACAAGCTATTAGCTTGTCGGAATTCTTGGGGCTTCTTGCCTTTTGACCAAGCGAACTATGAAAGTTTACTTGGATCAATAATCCTATGTGCAAACTGCTTAGCGTAGTTTACATGGCGACTTGTAGTCTTAGAGTAAGAGTTTTCGCCAGTGTAGTCAATAGCGTGCTTTCGACTTGTTTTACCTTTTGTTCTACCGATAAGAAGCCCATAAGAATACAAGTCTGAGCCGTCAGTTGTTAAGTTACTGCCTTTTGCAGGCTTGCCACGCTTCCAAGATTTTATAACATCAATGTTAATCATAATAGTATATTTCCTCTCCTAAACAGGATAAGTAGTGAATATTCGTAAACACTTATTGCTTACATATATATAAGAACATATCTTGAAAGTTATGCAAATGTATTTATATACTTATTCTTAATTCCCCCCTATGGGGGAATTAAGAAAGTAGGCGAAAAAAGGTCAACAGGGAAGTCTGTTGACCTTTGAGCTAGCAGCCCATTCGCATTTCAGCGGCACGCTCTAAGGCATCACTCCACCTGTCCGCACACGCTTCTGAGTGTTTTTCATAGCACCACTCTAAAAAAGAACCCTCATTTGCTTCTGCATAAACTCTAACCTTTCCAGAGCCATTGCAACTTTCACAAGATTGGTCATAACCGCCGCTCATATACATTTCACGATCTTCATAATCCCACTCTTCCCATTCAGATTGGGTTATTCCGTTACAATCAATCGAAGGATTTACGTGAGAGCCCTCTCCATCACAAATAGAACATATAGCCCACTTAGACGAAAGTGTATAATCAGGATAATCCAAATCTTTGTCAGTAGCAGTCTCAACATTGGAGAGGTTTATTGACGAAAACTCTTCCCACTCGCATTTAAGCCATATAAGAAGAAGTCTTTTCCAACTTCCATATACAAACTCTTCAAGTTTCTTTTCGCTTTCATCTGATAACTCGCCATTTTCACAAGTTAAGTTTAGCAACTTTACAATATACTCGTAAGTTTTGTTCCATTCTGAATCATTAACTCCCTCACGAATACTTTCATCAAGATATTCGCCGTCTAAAAATCCCCAGTTGAAACGTCCGTCTATTATAACGTCAGTTGTATTTCCCGCCATTTTTGATAAAACTCTATCATCTGAATAGTAGTTCCATCTTTCAGTCATTTGTGCCCTTGTAAGCATTATTTACTCCTTTAAGATATATTTGTAAACATTTTGTTTACATATATATAAGAACACATTTTCAAAGTTATGCAAGTACACGCACATATACAATCTTAATTCCCCCCTGCAGGGGGGAATTAAAAATTCAAGGTAAAAAACGAACTTAGCAGATCTATAGAAGATTGCTAAGTTCGTAAAGCTTACATATCTGAATTTACAATAAGTTCCAAATCAGGTGGTTGATCTTTATGAAAATCACAGTTTTGCCAGCTTGAAATATAAAGAAGGCTATTCAAATCTTTTGATTCAATATAGTTTTCGTCATATTTTATTTCTGGGATGCGGAACTCTCTAACCACTGTATTGTCTGGATGTATTATAAAGGTGTCAAAGCCTTCACCTTCTGGTAAAGTCCAGATAAGTCTGGCTGGTCTGCCCTCTTCTTTTGACTTTTCAATAAGGGATAATATAGATGTGAGTACCCAAGCGGACTCAACTGCTGTAAAGAATGGCATATCGTGATGCCATTGCATAACTCTGATCAACTCTTCAGAATATGAGTCTCCTAAAGAAGTCATTTTTGGTATGTGCAAACGCATATACATATCTCCAAGTATTTAAGATTCTGTAAATAACATTATTTACATTTACAATATAATGCCTTTCAAACATTATGCAAGTGCATACATACACTTACTTTCAATTCCCCCCTGCGGGGGGGAATTAAGAATTCAAGATAAAAAAATAACCGCCGAAGCGGTTATTGAAAGTCAGGCTTTAAATAAGAGCTTGCTATTCTTGCAGAGCTTCAATCTTCAACAAGTCGTACATATTCTGAACTTCAGCAACTGGAATATAACCCAATACATCATCGTGCTCAAAGTCTGCAATATCTTTATTTTCAAAGGGGTCAATGAAGTTTCCATCTTTAATAAAAGCGACTTCAAAATCTTCGTACAAATATGGATCTACTGAGAATACTCTTGGAGTAGAGTATGCGTACGTATTTCCTTGAACACTCATCTCTATTCCATCTTTGCACTGCAATCTTTTGAAGTAACCACCATCATTTCGTACTAATAACTCTCTAAAATCACTCATTGTTAATCTCCTTACAAAGTGAATGTAAACGTTGTGCTTACATATATAGTAGAACCCATTTTGAAAGTTATGCAAATACACGCTTATACATATTTATAATTCCCCCCTGCGGGGGAATTAAGAAATAGAGGTAAAAATAAGTTGCCAACAAACGTATATACGTTTGTTGGCAACCGTCAATCAAATCAATCCCACTGATCTACCCTCATACTTGAGTGGATTTTTTTAGAAGGAGAATACCTGCCTTCCTCATTGTAGTCAGGGTGCATCCTAACCTTAAACCCCCACTTTCCGAGAATAGCCATAAACTCAGCCAAGGCTGCATCTGTGAGGTCAGTTTTTGGCGAAACATATGTCCAGTGTAGAAGATCTCCGTCTTCTACTGGGTTTAAGTATATTCTGAATACTTTCCCAAAGTACTCTCCAGTTACGAGCCAACCCATGTGTCCATCTGGCTTTTTAAGCCAGACCTTGGTGGCTCGACAGGCTCCATTAAGGGCTACTACTGTGGCTCCTCTGAAATGACTGAGCTCTTTATCTTCTTCATAAAATATATCCATTTTTTACTCCTTTAAGATGAATATATAAGCATGTTGCTTATATATATAATAGAACACATTTTGAAACTTATACAAGTACACGCTTATACATATTTATAATTCCCCCCTGCGGGGGAATTAAGAATGAATGATAAAAAAAGAACAAGCTCTTAGTTTTTAATCCAGATAGTGCCACTTTGGACTTACGCTAACATGAAACTAAGAGCTTGTTCAAAAAAGTACACCCATCAGGATTCGAACCTGAGACCCTCTGCTTAGAAGGCAGATGCTCTATCCAGCTGAGCTATGGGTGCGTACACATAAATGGTGCCTCAGGAGGGACTTGAACCCTCACGCTCTTACGAGCAACGGATTTTAAGTCCGTTGTGTCTACCTATTCCACCACCAAGGCAAAAAAGTGGGTTGCATAGGATTCGAACCTATGACCAACGGATTAAAAGTCCGCTGCTCTACCAACTGAGCTAGCAACCCAGAAGAAAAAAAGTGGGCCCTCAAGGACTTGAACCTTGGACCTGCCGATTATGAGTCGGATGCTCTAACCTACTGAGCTAAGGGCCCCCATGAACTAAGTATACACGATTTTTTTTATCGTGTATCCTTAGTTATTTCTTTTTTCCACAAGGGTAGTTCGACTTCCCTTATGATGGATTTTAAGATTTGCAACTGATGATAGCTCAGGGGCTCCTTTCCAGAAACTCCTCTGTCATTCATTTTTTTAACTAACTCTGATAGTGTCATAAGACCTCCAATAAGATGAATGTAAGTTTTGCTTACATATGTATAAGAACACGTTTTGAAAGTTATACAAGTACACGCTTATACTTATTCTTAATTCCCCCACAGGGGGGAATTAAGAGGCTGGGATAAAAAAAACCCTCTGGAGAGTAGCTGCACCAAGTTGCGACCTTGATGTGCTGTCCTCTCCAGAGGGAAAATAGTCGGGCGGAGCCATCGGGAACCCTCCATAGTGGTGATTTTCGTTAAACTGATTATTAAGTGACAGACCGCAGATTATAGTTCAAAAGTGAGAAAGGGGAGGCTAAACAGGGATGTAAAATCAAATGGAAAACCAGAGGTCGACATCATTTGCTTCATTTGTTAGTCGCAACCGTTTCATCATCTCATTTATCTTTATATCGCCACTTATTGAAAGATGACAGTGGAAACACCGTTGTGCACTTCTTTTGAGTATCGGAATGGTACCGAAACCGACTTGCACTTGTCATCTTATCAAGTCTGTGTCTGATTTGAGAGACATAAACAACTTAACTATATACATAAGAACACATCTTGAAAGTTATGCAAGTATGCGCTCACATATTTCTTAGTTCCCCCCTGTGGGGGAACTAAAAGGTGATATAAAAAACCAAGAGCAAACTTGCTCTTGGTTTGTCTTTAAACAAATAGTCGCTTAAAACTAACAGTCATCAAACTCTCTATCTGCATCGATAAATCGATAGTTGTTTTGCTTTTTCCCTGGCCTTGTCTTGCTTGAAACCACTTTGTAATAATAACATCCAAATGACTTATATTCTCTCATCTTTATAGTCATTGCTTCGTGGTATGCAAAGAAGGGCCCAGCAACCACTTCTTCCTTTTGCTCTCCAGACACAGCTCCCATTATCGCAGAATCAAAGCATTCCACTATCCAGAAGTTTTTGCTGCCTTTGTTTTCATCACTACCTTTGTTTTCATCAGCCATTTTTTTCTCCTTGTTTATGGTGATATAAATATATAACCAATCTTAAAAGTTATGCAAGCATTTAAGCGTATTAATATTTAATTCCCCCCTAGGGGGGAATTAAATATAGGCATAAAAAAACTCACGCTCATAATGAGCGTGAGCATTTTAACCAGCGTTTAACTTAAATCGCAAGTGCGTGAGTATTCCAGAATTTCTTTGCTGCTGGTACATCGACACAACCAGGGTCTGCTGGGTTCTGTGCAGCAGGAGGCCCGCCATGAACTGTGAAGAATTTAACCGAGCCGTCTTCATTAAGAACGCCTATTCCAGTGATAACGTTTGATTGCCTTTTCGGTCTTGCAACCAATTTGTCCGACCAAGGTCTATTACCTCGCTTTTCAAAAGTGCAATCAACGTCCATTACAGGCATATCCCCACATGTTGGCCCGTACAGAGCATTTTCCAGTGTGCCAAGTCTTGGAGGGAGTTGGGCGGTATGAATAAAGAAGCCAACTTCACGCTCTGCTTTAATCTGGCGTACAAGCCAACTGGTTTGTTCTTCTGTCTTATCGTGGTCATCATGACCAATTTCAAAATCACTCATTTCTTATCTCCTTTTATGTAGTGATGTAAGCAAGATGCTTACATATATAATAGAACACATCTTGAAAGTTATGCAAATACATGCTTATACTTATTCTTAATTCCCCCTTAGGGGGAATTAAGAATGTTGAAAAAAAGAAAGCCTCACAGAAAATCTGTGAGACCTAATGAGACGAGAATTATATTTACAGATGCACTTCTATATCATTCCAAGTTTCTTCATCAAACTCTACTGGAGCTGCCGCACCCAATTTAACCCAAAGCTCTATGAGTAGGTTCATCATTTTATCCTTATCACCGTCATAGTAGGCTTGTATTGCTGCGGTAAAATCCCTTCTATATCCATCACAGATACTTTCAGACAAAGTCCAGTCTTCTTCGTCCGTCATGTCAAACATGTTTTTTGCCAACAAGAACACCCTGTCTACGGGCGGAAACTCATAAAGTTCCATAAGGTTATCTATCTCTCGCCGCTTGTCGGCTTCAAGATTGGACAGCTTACTTGTGAGAAAACCCATATCTATTGGCAAATCTCTTTTGGATGTAAGCTCAAGAAGGTCTGTGAGACACTTTCTTGAAAATTCAACTCTCTCTTCAAGAGAGTTTTTGATAATATCTGTATCAAATGGTACTATGGTGTACATATTATTCTCCGTTTGTGTGAATGTAAGTTTTACTTACATATATATAAGAACCCATTTACAAAGTTATGCAAACACATACACATTTTAATTCTTTATTCCCCCCTAGGGGGGAATTAAAAGTGATAGATAAATAAACTCGGACAGTTTGTCCGAGTTTAATGCGAGTCTAAACAAGTTTTTCACCCTGTTTTATAACGATCTCTTCGATTTTCTCAAGAGCTTCAACTGCATCACAGAAGTCTTTAAAAGACTTAAACTTTGTCGGTTTTTTACCCTTTCCTGATTCCGTTTTAAACCGAACCGCCCCATCTTTAGACTGCTTAATAGAGCGAGATATTACCTGAGTGCAGGTCGGATTTTCTTCATCATTTGCAATGCCTTTTTCTTTGTACTCCCTGAGAAGCTGGAGAACTTCTGTAAACTCTGAAACAGGAATTTTTTGAGTTCCATATCCTTTTTGACCCATGACAGTCCTAAAGGTGATCGACCATTTTCCATCAGAACCCTTTACAAACCTGACGGTTTGGTTTATGACGTCTGCAGAGGATTTTTCTTCTTCTTCAAATAGTTTTATTATCATTTTAACACCCTTTCCTTTTGTAAGTATACAGGATTTTCCTGCATGTATATAAGAACACATTTTGAAAGTTATGCAAACCTTTTAGTCATTCTTATTCTTAATTCCCCCCTAGGGGGGAATTAAGAATGAATAAGCAAAAACGCAACTCCAGATGGAGTTGCGTTTAAATATGTTGCGAGACTCTTTAGTGTGCTGGATCTTCATCGCTGAAAACAGTCTTTAACATTTCCTCTATAATATCGACGGTCATGGCATTGTTCAAAGCAGGACAGAAAACTGCCTCTCCTTCGGCTTCACAGACCATTTCAAAAGCAATCTTAAAGTCCTCTCCAGACATCGGAGGGACTGGGAACTGCATTTGTAGCGTTCCTTTCTCGCTACAAAACTTGAGAAAGTTGATGAAGCCACCAACTTGAGTGGCGTAAATCGGAAAGGCGATGGTGGGAGTTTTTCCAGATAAGAGGCTGAAAACATACAGCCGTCTTAATAGAAATGAGATTTCAGTCGCCCTCGGAGCGTCGAAACACTCTTCTACTTGTTCTAACACATTCTTTATCGCCTGTGGACAGTCGTCCACCTGTACTGGTTGTACAGTTTTTAAATCAAACATTTTATTCTCCGTTTGTGTGAATGTAAGTCTTCCTTACATATATATAAGAACACATCTTGAAAGTTATGCAAGTATATGTACATTCTTGTTCTTAATTCCCCCCCAAGGGGGGAATTAAAAGTGATAGATAAATATAAAACACAGGTGCTTGCACCTGTGTTTTATTGAGAACCTATCGACAATAGACCAAACGCCTTAGGTCAAAATCCGAAGCTTCCCACGCTTCTGAAAGAAGCTTCTTTGTCCGCTCCTTATATATTGAGGCGCAGACCATTTTCGCTGTAGCCCGCAAGGCTCGACAGCCGTGAGGCCTGTCTTTCCACTCCAACTCGCACCCATGAGGCCCAAGACGCACGCATGGCGAACGCTCTATATAGCCTGCCAAGACGCCATCCTCGTCCTCCTTGTTTCGTGGTCTTAAATAATATGCCTGATGCTGAAAGCAGCCTTCATTGCAGTCAGGTGGGCATGCATCGCATATCCAGTAGTCTATTATTGCAAGAGACTTTTCAATAAGCTCTTTTATCTCACCAATACTGGTGAACTGGTCTGGAGAATATCCCCCAGGAAATTTGTTACAACAAGCTCCACAGTCTTTGCAAAATTGTGGAGTTTGATTTTCCGCAATTTGGTTTGTTCTTTGAAGTAATGAAAAAATCATATCTGCTCCTTTGTAAAATAACTTTTCACTTCATATATGTATATAACACATAACGTGTATTACTCAACTCAAAAGACTATTTCTTTTTCAATTCCCCCCTAGGGGGGAACTAATAATGAGGGAAAAAAATGAAGGAGATAGGCAACGCAAACTGACCCTTATTCTTAACAGGTCTGATCTGCCTATCTCCTTCTGTGTGAATAGGTTAAACTAACCCTGCCAAAAATACGACACTTTTCACACAAAGCATCGTTCACCTTTTCAAGCCTTTATTAACTCTCTATGAGTGGCTTGACCCTTGTTTGGCTTTAGGGAGGAGGCTCAAAGAGAGTCTGTGAGCCTTTATATATATAATAGAACATCTTTTGAAAATTATGCAAGTATATATAAAAGCATTTCTTAATTCCCCCCACAGGGGGGAATTAAGAATATAAAGAAACATAAAACACAGGCGTAAGCGCCTGTGTTTTGAAAAGAAAAGTTACAGCGGCTCGCAAAATAGGATTGAATCCCAGATTTTTATGCCGTCTTCGACCTGCCAGCGGATTGCTGGAGATGAAGATGTTGAAACCGAATACTCCTCAGAAATGCTTGCATAACTTAGCTCAGTTATCTTCTGTAAATTCTGAAGATAACTCTGGCAGGCTTGTTGTGCTGCGTTTGGAATATCGTTTACTTTCCCCGAAAAAGCGGAGATGAACTTCCTCTCTGTCCCACAGGGGGACAGAGAGAAGAGCCCCCAGACCTCCATCACCGTTTCGGTGATGCGGAAGGTCGTTTCGCCAGGGTCAAACTCTGCATCTTCAGATATAGAGGCATATTCCACCCCGTTGTTCTTGGTAAAGTAAAGTTTCAGGTCCCAGCCGTCGGCAAGTGCCCTGAGTTTACGTATTACCTCTTCCCGAGTGCCTTGGTAGGCGATTGGTTCATCCATATGTGTTGCTGTACAAAAGGTGATTTTCATTTTTTACTCCTTTTTTGAAATTCACCAAAACTCTTTTATGTTGGCGAGTCACTTTCCATATATACGTATAACATGTTAACACAGTTACTCAAGTATATGTCTGTTTTGTTTTTTTATTCCCCCCCCTAAGGAGGAACTAGAAACTTCTTGTTGTATAACTTTCAAATAATGTTATTATATATATATCAAGCTTGAAACTGATGCGAAGCAGTGAACAAGCCATACTTATAGAGGGTTCGCAACCTCTATATGAGGGGAGGGGGTGAAAACCCCCCTCTTGATATGGTTCCACTTTTAATTCCCCCCTAGGGGGGAATTAAAACTGTAAACAGCTTATATCAAGACTTATGTGCATATGCACATAAGTCTTGACTCTCATTATTAATCTTTGTTAAGCATGCCAGCCAATGCTGGCCACTTCTTCGGACATGGTGTTGGACGAGGAAACCCCAGAGGGTCTCCATCCATTGTATTTGTCTCCATGCACTCTATTTGTGCATGGCAGTCAAACTCACTCCCTGTGAAGGAGCGTACTTCAGTTTCGTTATGCTTCGCATAGCGAAGTTTATAGAGGGCTGGGCTTGGCGTAAAACAGATGCGCTTTATGACGATAACTTCTTCCGAAGTTTCGTCAACTGGGCCTGCGTCCCAATGGGCGGCTTTTTCCTTCCAAAGATGGACTTGCCCGCCCATCTTGAGGCCCAAAATAGCCTCCTGAATTCGAATGCCAATAGGTGCGCCAAGAACCTTGTGGCGCCAGTATCCATTGAAGCCTGTGGCTCCATGGATGCCGCAAAGCCAAGAGTTTAACTCTTGTTTGTTTTCGTCGTCGTTTTCAAGCGGCTCAACGAGCATGCTTGAGAACGCTTCGAAGATCGCACTGGCGGCGTCTTCGAAGAGATGACTGACTGGGCCTTCTGGCTCCAACCAGTCAAATGAGTGTGTAACTAAATACATTGTATTTTCTCCATTAAATGTAAAAATCAAAATCAAAGTAAGTTTCCTTACATATATAATAGAACACAATTTGAAAGTTATGCAAGTATATACACATTCTTGTTCTTAATTCCCCCCTAAGGGGGGAATTAAAAGTGATAGACAAATAAAAAACCCTTTCATGCTTTCGCATGAAAGGGAGTGTGATGGCTTTTCTGTTCAGTCCGCTACGGAGACTGAACAGAGTAGGGTTAGTCTATGAAGCAGAGCCGCTTTTTAAGTCTTGCATCACATTTAAACTTAAAGATTAATGCATACTTCATATGTATATATAAGAACACAATTTGAAAGTTATGCAAGTATATACACATTCTTATTCTTAATTCCCCCTAAGGGGGAATTAAGAATGTAAGCAAATAAAAAAGCCCCCACTTCTTTCTCTCCTTAAGAAGTGGGGGCTGGGTTAGGTTGGGAAGACTACTGATATTACTCAGTAGCGCAAATTCCCGAGACTGTTGTAGCCCAAATCAAGGTTCGAAAGCCAAGTAAGGCTCCTGAGATAGCCAAGAAGTTGGCAACCTCTGGGTGGCTGGCTGCCCAACAAGCGTTGGGCTGAACGAGCTGGTTAAAACCAGCCATTACGAGTATGGGGCCAAGCCCCACTGTAACCATCGTGGTTGTCATAAACATGAACTTCAGCAACCTTGACCGAGACTCCTCAAGTGATGGAAATATGATAAGTTCCTGATATGACCTTTTCCTGAGAAGAAGAAACTCTCCTAAAAAAAACACAAAGAACACGACCAAGGCAATATAGAAATCTGCACTAAACTCAAACATTTTTACTCTCCAATTTATTTTCCAAAAGATGAATGTAAGTTTTACTTACATATACAGTAGAACCCATTTTGAAAGTTATGCAAGTCTTATAGCCATTCTTATTCTTAATTCCCCCCTAGGGGGGAATTAAGAATAAGTAAAAAGACAAGAGCCAGCCATAGTGGCTGGCTAAAAGAGAGACTACTTCAAACTTCTATAATATTTGAGTGAAGTTCTGCGGCTCTCTCATTACCTCTTTCAGCGTCTTTCGACGCGTCTGGAGGTCATTAAAAAGATCTCCATCAATGATGAGGAACTTGCAAGTTTTGAGGTGAAAGTAGTGACCATGAGTCACTACTATTGTTTCGTCTTGTGCCTCTCCATCTTCCATCTTATGATGGTCGATTATGTACCCGATCACAAGGTCGGGTGCGTTGGTTACAAAATAAAGAAAGAGCAGCGTTGCAATCAGCATGCCTAAAAAAAAGTATAACATTTATATCTCCAAAAGATGAATGTAAGTTTTACTTACATATACATAAGAACACGTTTTCAAAGTTATGCAAGTTTTATAATCATTCTTGTTCTTAGTTCCCCCCTAGGGGGGAATTGAGAATTCAAGCAAATAAAAAGACGTGAATGACATTATGTCATTCACGTCTTTTAACCCTCTCATCTTGATTTTATCGGGGCCTGATTTCCTCCTTGGCCAGGAGGACAATAGCCAACTCCAAGGTGGCCTCTCTCAAAGCAACCATTTCGGTTGCCGAAAGAGTGGGGCTCCCTGGATGTGTTATCGGGTTGCGCCCCAATAACACGAGGATTTCTCGGCACCACTCGGCGCCAGAGATTATCCCATTGTTCCATTGCCGCTGGAGGAGGAAAAACGCCTCCAGCAGTTCGGGCTTGTGAGAGAGCAGACGGGCAACTGCGACGATGGCGGTCTGTTGGGCTGCGGCAGCGGTCAGCTCCTGTTCCATGTGGATTTGCTTCCACAGTTTGTCACGGTTTGCGTTCTCTATCTTTGCTGCCTCAAAAGGATCTTCCATTTTACCTCCATGGTTAGTTTTCCTTACATATATAATAGAACATCATTTGAAAGTTATGCAAATGATATAATCATTCTTGTTCTTAGTTCCCCCCTAGGGGGGAATTAAAAGTGCATACGCACAAAAAGCATGAACAGCACAAGGCCGTTCACGCTTACATGTATTTAGTTTTCCTCCTTAAATACTCGGAGGGCTTCTTTGAAAAGGCCAATGCATCCGATGAGCACGATGACAGCGATGGCCTTAAAAAATAAGCTGGGATCCCAGATTATTGCGGCCACGCACATAGTGGCCATGATTAAAAGAAAAGCAAAAAAGAGTAGGTATAGTCCATAATAGACTATTACTTGAATAGTTTTCATTATATATCTCCAAAAGATGAATGTAAGTTTTACTTACATATATATAAGAACACGTCTTGAAAGTTATGCAAGTATATAATAAAACTATTCCCCCTTATAATGGGGAATGAAAACTTATATAAAACTTAAATATACATATGTCTATGGTTTACAATAAAATATAGCAAGTTTATATTCGTAAAGATAAGGAATATCTATATAAGCGTATAAGTATACGTATCTAAAAGTAGGCAAAAAAAAGCACCTTGGAGCAAGGCTCCAAGGTGCTTCGGAAACAAAACCCTTATCTGTGTACCCACATGTCTATCGGCATCTCTGCCAAATCTTCCATAGGATACCAGCAATAAAGGTCATCGTCTCTGCTGTTCTGTCGCTTTAGTTTTCCTTGACTTCTACCTCCAGCAATGTGCCCCAGCCTTATTCGGGCTACGGGGTATGATCTGTCGTCTGTCCAGGAGACAGTGAACAAGTCGTCTGTGTCTCTCCCTCTGGTATCAGAGGAAGATGAAACGGCTCTTTTGGTTTCCTTGACAGTGAAACCCATGTTGGAGAAGCTGTTGAACTTCATGTCAGCCAAACGGCTGTACCATTTTGCTGTTCTGGGTCGCCCTTGCTTCGCTCTTTGGTATTCGTGGGTCAGGTTGACCCGATATCCCATGAGACTGTCCGTTTCCTCACATCTATGCACAAGTGTACAGATGTAGGGGATTCCTCTTTCAATGATCTCCATCACCGCAAGAGCGTTACGACCAAGGGATAGATGCAGGTCGGACTTTTTCGCAAAAGGCTCCGACCGACACAGTTGAGCTTTGCAGTCGACAAGAACATTTTCGACCTTGGTTCCATCCTCAAGCTCAAAAGGCTTGAGGAGACGGAGGATGCCATCTGCTGCAGACCCACCACTTGTGGGGTAAGTCCAGTTTAGGTGGGCATCCATCCCAGATAGGCTTTCGCCTCTGGAACGACCCTTGAAACCCTGCCAGAAGTTGACGGCTCCACATGCTCTCGCTATATCGAAGTAGGTGGCATCCAGCCACCCAGTTATGTCAATGGGGTTGCCATCCAAGTCAAACTGAACGACACTCTCCTTTTTTGATAGCTTCTCGGAAGAAGCTATCGGACAATGACCTATCGAGGAGTTGGCGATAAAGACACGCCACTCTGCCTCAAGGTCTGCCAATATTTGCAAATCCTCTGACGATTTATTGGCAAAATCGTCAGGGTGTAAAGTCTTACTCATAAGACCCTCCAATAAAAGGTGAAACATAATGTAAGTTTTGGCTTACATATATAGTAGAACCCATTTTGAAAGTTATGCAAGTGTTTTAAGGGGGAAAAAAAAGTTTTATTTTTTTATATAAAACGCTTGACAGCTGTTGCGTAACTTCGCGCCGCGAGCACGGTCAACCAGTATTTTAACCTTTTCTCTCTCTACCTATAGAATTAAATAAATTTTAAATTTTAATTTATTTTTTAGTTTATTCCCCCTTAGTATAGCTTTTGTTACCCTTATGTCTTATTGTAATTTTTAAATATTCTCTCTTAGTATATATGGAATAAATGTTTAAATGTCTACTCTATGTAAAAGTAATTGTCTTAGTGTATATTGAGTTTGCATTGTCAATAGGATTATTTATTTTTTAAAAAAATATTTTGATTTTATTTTTTCATTAATTACCAATTAAAGCCATTAGGGATCTATTTGTGGCCTAAATATAAATTTATTTACTTATGGTAATTTTGTAGTCTATAGATGAAAGTTTATAGTCTATGGGATTTCATCAATCTATAATCTCCCATTTTTATTTTATTTCTTACTTAGATTTTTTAGTTATTTATTTAGTCTTTTAAATCCCCGAAAAAGAATTTATTTGTCTTTAGATTTTTTGCGAACGATAAAAATCTGCGATAGATTTTTTTAAAATTAAGAATTCATTGGATATTCTATCTACTGAGTATTATACGGCTATATTTATATAGGCTGTATAAATAATTTGTATAACAATTTTTTGAATATATAAAATTGATATTCAAATATTTATGATTGTAAAAGAAAAACGAAAAATGACAAAAATTATACAGATTATCAATATTGGAGTATAGTTATTGAGCATCAACGATATACGGTACATATCTTGATATTGTTGAATTTTGTATAATTATACAGAATATAA
>Ga0163180_10000306_pt1 | contig 28167 bp, 20 predicted proteins | sample AtlANTMetagenome_2_FD_109647 | JGI IMG/M metagenome (GOLD analysis project Ga0163180, IMG submission 109647) | Marine eukaryotic phytoplankton communities from the Atlantic Ocean - Atlantic ANT 4 Metagenome | ecosystem: Environmental > Aquatic > Marine > Oceanic | place: North Atlantic Ocean...
CCGCCGCTCGAGCCACCGCAAGCGGGGTCGTCGTCGCAGTCCCAGTCGTCGCAATCGACGTATCCATCGCCATCGTTGTCGGTGTCGTCGTCGCAGATTTCGTCGCCTTCACCACCGCCGCCCGAGCCACCGCAAGCGGGGTCGTCGTCGCAGTCCCAGTCGTCGCAATCGACGTATCCATCGCCATCGTTGTCGGTGTCGTCGTCGCAGATTTCAGTGCCTCCGGACCCGCCTCCGGATCCGCCGGAATAGCCCACGAGATCGGCTTCTGTGCGTGGAAGAATAGAGAATTTTTCGAAGCTATATGTGATGGGTCCGGTGATGCTCTCGTACTTCGCGCCATCTTCGGCTTCGTAGTTTGTGAAGACGTTGTCCATCCAACAGCCGATAGCGAGTTGCACGGCACCCCACTCGTACAGTTTGGATGCATCGATGATTTCGGCATCTGTAAATTTGACCACCACGCTTTCGTAGGGTTCCCAAATGTCTGGCTCTTCGGTGAGCTCGGTCACCACGATTTCGCCACCGGTTCCGGTGACGGAAATGTTCCCAGGCACTGTGACCTTGAGTTGAGAGTTTTCGTAGAACTCTGCGTATTCACCGGTAATCTGAACGATGTCACCCACGCTGGGCTGGTAGACCTCAGCCACTTCGTCGTACATGAAGATGTAGAGACCGTTGTATTCTCCGCCTTCTGCAGACTGAACGAAGAAGCCTGGGTAATCGCCGGGAATGATAGGAGAGGTGACGATGGCATTCGAGATGGTCACAACAGTACCTTCGTCGAAGCTGTTCATCTGCACATCGTAGATGGTCGTGGCGTCGCCACTGCCGCCGCCTCCGCCGCCTCCGCCGCCTCCGTTGGCGGATGAGCCCGTGTCGCCGGACGCATCTTTAGTGGTGGGAATACAGCCTGTCGCCAGCGATCCTGAAATAACTAAAAAAGAGAGGGTTTGAATGAACTTGGACACAGGAGCCTCCACGGCGTAAGTCATGTCTGAGGCGGCACGAATACTCGGAGGAGGTTCCAGTGGCAAGTGACGCATTGGTCACGAATGGAATTTCTCGTCGTTTTGGTCAGCGTGAAGCGCTGCGAGCATTGAGCTTTTCTGTTCGCAAAGGTGAGATTTATGGCTTCCTGGGTCCCAACGGGGCGGGAAAGACCACGGCCATTCGCTGTATTTTGGGTCTCATCAAGGCCGATTCCGGATCGGTGAGTATTTTTGGCGATCACCACAGCGTGAGCCGATTGACCGGTGTGGGATCCATGGTGGAAACTCCGGCTTTTCATGGATTTATGACGGGTCATGAAAACTTGGCTCTGTCCGCCGCTTATGCGGCCTTGGAAGAATCTGTCATCCCGCCTGCTTTACAGGCTGTGGGTTTGGCCGATCGTGCCCATGAAGTGGTGGATGGCTACTCCCTGGGTATGCGGCAGCGACTCGGTTTGGCTCGGGCGATCATGGGGTCTCCTCGTCTCTTGATCTTAGATGAACCCACCAACGGGATGGATCCGAGAGGCATGAAAGATGTTCGCGACCTCTTGGTTGGTTTGGCAGCCCAGGGAACCAGCATTTTGGTGTCGTCTCATCTCTTGGCTGAAGTTCAGCAGTTTTGCACCCGGGTTGGAATCCTGGATCACGGTGTGTTGGTTCACGAAGGTGTGGTGGGAGACGATCTAGAGTCGGTCTATTTGTCGGTGACGCAGCAGGGAATCCAATGAAACGGTTGATTGCAGCGGAGATGCGTGTGCTCTGGCGTCGGCCGACGGGTCGTATGGCGGCCATTGTGGGTACTGCGCTTCCGGTTCTAGTCGCCCTTTTGTATGGGACCCTACAAGGCAGCACGGTTCAGTTCAACGACCAAGCCATTGGAGATATGTTGAGCTTTTCTGGGCCTGACGCTGCTTCTCGCGGGTTGTTTGCACGCCACTTTTACGTCATGCCTCTTTTTTTGGTGGCGCTAGCCGGTCAATCTGTTGCAGGTGAACGAACCGATCACATGTTGAGAGAGCGCGCCGTCCGGCCCGTATCTCGGGATCAGCTCTTTCTGTCGAAGCTGTTGAGCCTCTGGTTGTTCTCGACACTGTCGCTACTCATAGGCTCGGCATTAGCGCTGCTTCTGACGACTCCGTGGCTGGGGGTGTCTGGCCCATGGATTGATTTTATGGCGTCGGTCGCGCTCAGTATATTGACAGAAATGGGTGTCATCGCGATGGCCGTCATGCTGGCGACTTGGGTTCGTTCCAGCACTATGGTCGTTATTTCAGGGCTTTTGCTGTTGGGTTTGGACGGTGTTTTCCGTTTGGGCCTTTCCGGTTTGGGTTTACTGGGCGTGACATGGGCTCCCACTGTTCATCAAGTGATGTGGGGTAGCGGATTAGGGATTTGGGCCAATGTGGGATCGGGATGGTCTTGGATATCGGCTGCTGCTCTGATCGTTTGGACAGGATTTGCGTTGTTACAAGGGCGACAACGGTTCAATGGGCTGGACTTGCCGTAAGGCCTTGTGTAAAACAAGATCCTCGGAGCGAGGAGCATGTCTACAGATTTCATTGTTCAAGAGGAAGCTGTTGTTGCGCATTTGTTTTGGGCTATGGCAGCCGTCGAACAGGTCACAGTCGCGTTGTCGGGCCGTGCGATTTCTGGGCGACTTTTGGCTCCTGATCCCGATCTACAGGCGGTGGTTTTTGAACTGACACCCGGTCAAGCCATTCCTGAGCGTGCACTGCGAAAAGGAAAGGTCGTGCTGGTCAAGTACGCCTCTTTAATCGATCAGTATCAGTTCAAATCTCAAATTTTGGATGTACAGCCTTCCAAATGGTTCATGTCGATCCCCAGAGATATCCATCGTACCGATCGGCGAATGGTGGAACGGCATGGTGTTCACAGTTCTCGGCGCTATACGATTCAGGTCAACAAGCCGGATGGCACGATGCGAACGCTGATCGTTCATGATCTGTCTCCGGCGGGGATTGGGGTGGCATTCGACCCCAAGATCGACACGTTTACAGAAGGTCAGGTTTTAAGGGGTTCCTTACACCTGGTGGGTCATGATGCCCTGACCGTTCGGTTCGAAGTGGTCACGATTCATGCGATGGATCATGACCCGAGCCACCGGTTGATGGGCTGTCGTTTTGTGGGTCTCGGTTTTGATGGGTGCGAAAAGATCGCTGTGGCCATGGATGGCGAGAAGTCAGAAACACCCGCTTAGCTGAACAGCCGCAACGCAATGATCCCGATCCAAAGGGCCCCCAAGGCAGCGGCAATGGGAGTGGTGATGCGGATGGCTTGACCGGCCGCGACAGGGCGATCGCTTCGGAGCCCCCACCACACGGCGAACCCCATCAAAGGTGTAAGAAGTAAAGACCCTATACCGACCCCGATCAGAGCTTTAGACGATAAGGGCCGGAGATCCATGTGGCCGCGGTGATTGATCTCTTGGCTGGCTTGGGCCAGGAGGGTTGACCCGGGATCGGGGTTTTCACCGGCGCGTATTCGCTGTGCTGCCAGTTTCAATTCGGCCGCATCGAGGTGAAATGAGGAGAACAGCCACGCCAAAGCACGATCTTGTGTGGATGGTGTATGCCCACATTCCGGACATGGCAGGAACGCTCCAGCTTTGGCCCCACCGCATCGGTGGCAGGCAGCGTTCATTCTTCTGATTCACCGAATGCGAGAACAGTGCGTCGATGGGGCTTTTGGGTCGGATCGATAGCGCCGTCACGATGAACCACCCACAACTGTTCAAGTGGCGCCTGGTCGCCCTCGGTAATCGCGTCCAGTTCTGGTGTGTGCTCACCCAACCACATCACGTCCGCCTTCCTCAGGGTGGCCGTACCCAACTGTTCCGCCAGTCGCATGGCTGTTGGGCCCCAGCGAGACAATGGCTGGTCTTCGGCAATAAAAACACCACTCTCTTCACCGAGTTTTGCCACCCTGCTGTGAGGGTAGTGGGCGCTCATTCGCTCTGTCCATTGCTGATACGCGCGATGTTCTTGTGGGTCGGCCGACGTGAGAAGTGACAAGGCGTGTTCGGCATGGCCTGATGTTTCATCATGAGAGATAAAACGACGCCCGAGGGTCTCGAGGAGCCAATTGAGCCATGGGGCGCGTTCGGACTGCGCTGTGGCGAATCGCTCTTCTCCCACCACTAAAGACTGAACAGAAATCGACATGACGTCCCAAGACTGACCCAGAAATGCGCTCACACTAATCTTGATACTTTGGTCCGCCCCCAGCCCCACGGCTAAACGCGGCTCTCTTGAAGCATGCGCTCGCAACTCGGTGCTCAGAGGAGGGTCCAATACTAGCTCGGCTTCCGCTTGAATTTTGCGATGGGTATGGTCGGCGACAAGAGACGGTGCGACTTTTTTGTTCGACCAGGTGGCTTGAATGGGAGTGCCCTCTTTTTCCACCTCTATTTCACTCGGATCGTGAGCCAGTTCCCAGCGGAACAAGAGTTGTCGCAGGGCCTCTTCAGAAAGTGCTGCGAATATCAGAGACAGTCCGTCCCCAACAGCCGTGGCCTGGCGACTGGGGCCGCGAATGCTCACCTGACGCCCCAGATCGGAGGTGTGGAATTCGGGCAAATCCGCGAGACCCAATATGCGTAAGCTTCTCACATACATGGTGTGTTTCGTAAGCCTTTGGACAGCATTGGCAAGCACCTTGCGGTACCATCGATGCGTCTGGAGGGTGAGATGTCCGAAAACGGTCCCATGTGGTTGACCCGGAGTGAAGATGTGATTGCACATCTGTACTTTGCGGCGGCGGAAATTGGCTCCGCTATTCTGGAGATTGGTTCGCTGAGAATACCGGGTTCCCTGTCGTTCCCCAACTCTGAGCAGGGTACATTCAGCTTCTTTAGTCATGGCGAGGTCAATCTCAGCACCGTGTCCGTTGAACCGGGGCAAGCCGTTCAGTTCGATTACAGTCAGGGAGAATCGACTTACAGCTTTATCTCAGAGATTGTCGACATCGCCGATCATGAAACGCGGAGACGGTGGCGCGTCCAGTTCCCGAATGCCATTGAGCGGAACCAACGACGGTTGGTTCGACGTCATCGGGTCATGGGACGAACCGGGTTCTTTGTGACCACCGATCGGATCGGTGATCGTCAACGCTTGGCTCTGTATGACATCGCCACTGCCGGTTTAAGTGTGGCCGTGAAGGCTCGAAACAACCTCAAACTCGGAGAGGTTTTTGCGGCCACGCTGCATGTGCCGGGGTGTGAACCATTGGCATCGCAGATTGAACTTAGAAACCTGCGGCCCATGCCTGGGGATAAGGAGCACAAGCTTGCAGGTTGTCGTTTTAGTGGCATATCGGATGCGGATCGTGAGGCTCTTGCCCAAGCGCTCGCACGTCTGGATTAAAGACCGATGTTAGCCTCGCTCCTCTTGTCTCTTCCTGTCATGGCTGGGGGTCTGGTGGGGGCGGAGTATGTGCCGTCTGGGCTGGGCGATATGGCTTGGGTTGAAGAAGAGCAGTTGAGTGGATCTCTTGTTGCGGAAACAGACGGTATTTTGGTTCCGCCCCTTCGATTTGTGGGCGGGTACGCCTGGGGTCGAAATGGAGTGGTGGGTAGTTTTTCAATGGCGCGCATCGCGACAACAGTGATCACCACCGATAGCGAATCCACATCGATCCGAACCGCCCTTCGACCCTCCGTTGATTATCGGCGTTGGATGATGGATCCAGAAGCCAACAAGCCGCTGTTCTATCTCACAGCTGGCTTTTATTTCGTGATCCCTTTTGCTGAAGAAACAGTGGAAAATGCCTCAAAAGAGGATCGAAAAGCCCTCAGAGAAGCGGCTGAAGAAGCCGAGGGTCGCATCGGGGCGATCGGGGGGAGCATTGGATTGGGGGCCGAGGTCCGTTGGGACAATGGTTTGGGCCTTGGGATACGATCCGCGCTGATGGTCACCCGGTTCGATTCGTCGAATGTGGAGACACAAACTGTATCTTCGCTGATTCGTTCGGAAACTGCGCTCACCCTGTCTTACTGGTTTTAGGACGGTTTGTTCAGTCGATCTGCGTGACGGTTTAAGGAAGCTCAAAAGACCTCCTTGCTGGAGTCGGTCTTGGACGTTACTCGGCGCGCCCGAACGGTAAGGGGGACTCCGCTCAGGAGTCATTTCCCGTAGCCTTAGCCCCCGGGTCATCGCATGAACATTATTCCGGATCCGCTTCAGGTACTTCTCAATACGCTGCCTTTTATGGTGGCCATCTTGGGTATGTACCGCATCATTCTGAAGCCCATGCTCGCTCACCTGCAAGAGCGCAGCAGCGCCATCAGTGGCGGCCGCGATGAAGCAGAGCGCATCGAGCGCGAAGTGAAGGATCGTATGGAAGCGTATGAGGCGAAACTTGCTGCAGCCCGTGCTGAGGTCGCTGCATTTCGTGCTGAAAAGCGTGCGGAAGCTCAACAGCAGTATGACGATCGCGTGGGCGAGGCGCGAGCGAGCGCTGAGGCTCAAATTGAGGCTGCGATTGGAGAAATCACAGCGGCCAAGGATGCCGCCGCTTCTCAACTCAAGACGATGTCTGGGGAAATTGCAGAACAAGTGGCTGGCCAGGTTCTGGGCCGTTCCCTGACGGCGGGAGCATGAGCGTCATGGCACTTCTTCTTTTCGTTTCGGAGGCCTTCGCGGCTGGTGCCGGTGATCCTCCGGACATGAACGCAATTTATTATCACGCGACCAACTTCTTCCTCTTGGTGCTTCTGTTGACGCTCTTGTTGCGCAACAAGATCAAGGATGCGTTGGCCAACCGGTCGATTCGGGTTCGCTCGGATATCGACACCTCGAACCGACTTCGCAAAGAGGCCCAGCAACGGTTTGAAGATTTGGAGTCGCGTTTAGATGGTTTTGAGCGCGAGCTCGACAAAATGAAGGTTGACGCGGAAACGGAAGCTCGTTTCGAGCAAGAAGCGATTCTTGCGCGCGCAGAAGAAGATGCGGCTCGTATTTCAGAGTCGGCTCAGCGCAGTATCCGGGATGAGACGGAACGGGCACGTCAAGTGCTGCGTCGTGAGGTCGCAGAGCTTTCGGTTGGCATGGCGAGAGACAAGCTGACCTCCGCCGTAACTTCAGACGACCAAAACCGACTGACCGGTGATTTCATCGATACGGTCAAGGGTAAGAACGGAGCGGCCAATGGCTAACGGTTCCATCGCACGTCGTTATGCCCGCGCGTTCATCGCGTTGGGTCAGGAAAACAATAAGACGGAGACCCTGACCGGCGATCTGCAGACCTTTACTGAGGTGCTGAGCATCGGTGAAGGCGAGCTGAAGCAGGCGTTGATCAACCCAGGACTGACTACCATCGAACGAAAATCCGTTTTGAACACGGTGCTCGAGAAGTTGTCTCTGGACTCAGACAGTGCGAACTTTCTTCGGCTGCTTGTGGATAAGAACCGTTTTGGCGAGTTCGATGGCATCACCCGTGCATTCAATGAAATGGCGGATGAACTTGCAGGCCGTGCGCGTGCAGTGGTCACCACGGCAGCAGAATTGACCGCAGATATGAAGAAGACAGTTCAAGGGGCTCTCGAAGCCTCCACAGGCAAGACTGTCGAAATCGATTTTCAAATCGACCCAGGCCTCATCGGTGGGATGGTGGCTCAGGTCGGTGATATTTCCTACGACGCAAGCGTGCGGGCTCGACTGGAAGAAATCCAGTCGGCCTTGATTCGCAATCCCGGAGCCGTGGCGGAAGCCTAGGCCCAAATCGGAGAAGACATGGACATCCGTGCAGAAGAGATCAGCGAGATCCTCAAGCAGCAGATCCAAAACTATGAGGCCCGAGTGCAAGTCAGTGAGACAGGCACCGTGCTCTCGGTGGGTGATGGTATTGCTCGCTTGTATGGCCTTCAGAACGCGATGGCAGGAGAGCTCTTGGAGTTTCCTGGCGAGCTGATGGGCATGGTTTTGAACCTGGAAGAAGACAACGTTGGTGCTGCCCTTTTCGGTGATGACCGCAACATTAAAGAAGGCGACATCGTTAAGCGGACCGGTAAGATTGTATCGATTCCGGTCGGCGAAGCCATGATGGGTCGAGTGGTCGATCCGCTCGGAAACCCCATTGATGGCAAAGGTCCCATTGAAACTGACCAATACCTGCCTGTAGAAATCAAGGCACCGGGAATCGTGAAGCGGAAATCGGTACATGAGCCGATGCAGACTGGCCTCAAGGCCATCGATGCGATGATTCCGATTGGCCGGGGTCAGCGGGAGCTCATCATTGGTGACCGCCAGACAGGGAAGACCGCCGTAGCGATCGACACCATCATCAACCAACGGGTGTTCAAGGATGACCCCAAGAAGCGGATGCACTGTGTCTATGTGGCCATCGGCCAAAAGCAGTCCACCGTCCGTCAGGTGGTGAAGAAGCTCGAAGAGACCGGTGCGATGGAGTACACCACTGTCGTTAGCGCGAATGCGTCATCGCCGGCACCGCTTCAGTTCTTGGCTCCGTACACAGGCTGCACCATCGGTGAGTACTTCCGTGACAACGGCAAGCATGCATTGTGCGTGTACGACGACTTGTCCAAGCAAGCGACGGCCTATCGTCAGCTCTCCCTACTCCTTCGTCGTCCTCCGGGTCGCGAGGCGTACCCCGGTGATGTTTTCTACATCCACAGCCGGTTGCTTGAGCGTGCGGCTAAGATGTCCGATCGTGATGGTGGCGGGTCATTGACTGCGCTTCCCATTGTGGAGACACAAGCGGGCGACGTTTCTGCGTACATTCCGACCAACGTAATCTCCATCACTGATGGCCAGATTTTCCTTGAGTCGGACCTGTTCAACCAGGGTGTACGCCCTGCTGTTAACGTCGGTATTTCCGTATCCCGCGTAGGTGGTAGTGCTCAGATCCCTGCGATGAAGCAGATTGCGGGTGCGCTTCGATTGACTCTGGCTCAGTACCGTGAGCTGCAGGCATTCGCTCAGTTTGGTTCAGACCTGGATGCCGCGACACAGCAACAGCTGACGCGCGGTGCTCGTATGGTCGAGATTCTCAAGCAAGGTCAATATGTGCCGCTGACGGTCGAAATGCAGATTGTTCACATCCTCGCGGGTGACAGCGGAGCATGTGATGACATCACTGCGCCCAATGTTGGCAATTTCATCTCTGCTCTGACGAGCCACTTTGAGGCCAGCCATGGTGACCTTCTGACGGAGATTCGCGACGTCGCGACCTTCAAGAAGAACGATCTGAAAGATCGCACCATCGCCGCCATCAAGGAATTCCGGTCCACTTGGTCCTAAGCCCTCTTTAAGGAGCCCCTATGGCTTCCCTTCGTGACACTCGCCGACGGATAACGTCGGTCAAGAACACCCGGCAGATCACCCGAGCTATGAAGCTTGTGGCAGGCGCAAAGTTGCGTCGCGCTACAGATGCAGCGACGGCGGCTAAGCCGTATCAGCAGACCTTGAGTCGCGTGCTTGGACGGGTCGTTGCGAATGCCGGCGAAGTGGAGCATCCTTTGCTCGCTATCCCGGACAATAAAGAAGACATTCTCGTCGCGTTGCTGACGAGCGATCGGGGCCTGTGTGGTGCTTTCAACAGTCAGTTGTTGCGTGCGATTCAGGCTGAGATTGATGCGCTGATTGCCGATGGAAAGAATGTCCGCATTCTGGCCTTTGGAAAGAAGGGCACCGGGCACTTTAAGAAGCGCGGTTACAACGTTGAAGAGAGCACCATCGAGGTGGATCCCAGCGATTACGCGGATGAAGCCGACAAATTGGCCGATAAGCTGATGTCAGAAATGGCCGCTCACGGCTTTGAGAAAGCGTACATTGCTTACAATGACTACCGCTCGGTCATGTCGCAAGAGCCGACCTTTGCTCAAGTGCTTCCCATGGTGCTGGACACCGAGGACGACTCTGCGGGCGGAGACTTTATCTACGAGCCTGACGGCAACGAAATCTTGGGACGTTTGCTTCCCATGGCGCTTCGAACACAACTTTTCCAAGCCTTCCTGGAGACTCAGGCAGGCGAGCAAGCAGCTCGGATGGCGGCCATGGATAGCGCCACCCGTAATGCTTCAGACCTTATTGACTCTCTGACTCTCGTTTACAACCGAGCCCGTCAGGCAGCCATCACCACCGAACTCACCGAAATCGTGTCGGGTGCTGAAGCGCTTTAGCGCGGCACTCACAGGAGTAAAGACATGTCAGAGAACAACGGCCGTATCGTCCAGGTCACCGGACCCGTCGTAGATGTGGAGTTCCCTCCAGGGAAACTCCCCAACATTTACTCGGCGCTCACCTTGACCAACTCCTTCATCAATGACCAAGACGACAATCTGATCGTCGAGGTGGCTCAGCATCTCGGTGAAAACACCGTTCGCTGCATCTCGATGGATACAACAGATGGTCTCAAGCGCGGCCAGGCCGTCAAGGATACGGGCAAGCCGATTGCGGTACCTGTGGGCGGTGGAGTGCTTGGTCGAATCATGAATGTGGTGGGCGAGCCTGTGGACGAATTGGGTCCTATCGCTACCGATAAGACATCCCCTATTCACCGTTCACCTCCTGGTTTTGTCGATCAGAGCACAGAAGTGGAGATGTTCGAAACCGGTATTAAGGTTGTAGACCTTCTTGCCCCCTACTCTCGCGGTGGAAAGATCGGTCTTTTCGGCGGTGCGGGTGTTGGTAAGACCGTTCTCATCATGGAACTCATCAACAACGTCGGTCTGAAACACGGTGGTGTTTCGGTCTTCGGTGGTGTGGGTGAGCGAACCCGTGAAGGAAATGACCTTTGGTTCGAAATGATGGAAGCGGGCGTTATCAACGCCAAGCAAGAGGGTGGTCACCTGGTGATGTCCGACGAAGGTCTTCCTATCGTAGAGACAGAAGGAAGCCGTGTAGCTTTGGTTTATGGCCAGATGAACGAGCCTCCCGGCGCTCGTGCCCGCGTTGCTCTTTCAGCCCTGACCATTGCGGAGCACTTCCGCGATCAAGAAAACCAGGATGTGTTGTTGTTCGTCGACAACATCTTCCGGTTTACTCAAGCGGGCTCAGAGGTATCCGCTCTACTTGGACGTATTCCAAGTGCTGTAGGTTACCAGCCCACTCTGGGTACAGAGATGGGAATGCTTCAGGAGCGAATCACGACGACTCAAAACGGCTCGATTACCTCTGTACAAGCCGTTTACGTTCCTGCGGATGACTTGACTGACCCCGCTCCTGCGACGACCTTCGCTCACTTGGACGCGACCACGGTATTGAGCCGTAAGATTGCCGAGAAGGGCATCTACCCTGCGGTGGACCCATTGGATTCGACCAGTCGAATCCTCGAGCCCGGTGTTGTGGGTGAGGAGCACTACGCGGTTGCACGGAACGTGCAGCAGGTGCTTCAGCGCTACAAGGATCTCCAAGATATCATCGCCATTTTGGGTATGGACGAGCTCTCGGATGAGGACAAGGCCATCGTTGCTCGCGCGCGAAAAATCGAGAAGTTCCTTAGCCAGCCCTTCTTCGTGGCTGAGCAGTTCACCGGTTTCGAAGGTAAATACGTTTCGAAAGCGGATACCGTTCGCGGCTTTAAGGAGATTCTTGAAGGCAAGCATGACGATCTTCCAGAGCAGGCCTTCTACCTGGTTGGCACCATCGAAGAGGCCATCGAGAAGGCCAAGGCGATGGCTGAGAGTGCTGCATGAGCATCCACATTGAAATCGTGACGCCATCCGAGATCGCCTATGAAGGGGATTGTGAGATGGCGTCCGCTCCGGGTTTCCTCGGTGAGTTTGGTGTGCTGGATTTGCACGCGCAAACCCTGGCGGTCACCGTTGCGGGTGTGGTCACTCTGACGCAAGATCAAACGACCACGAAATTCGTTGTCGGACCGGGTTTTGCCGAGGTTGGAGCGGATCGCGTGACGCTTTTGGTGGACCAGTGTGAGTCCGGCGAAGACGTAGATAAGGCTCAGGCTCAGAAAGATTTGGATGCTGCTTTTGCTGCATTGAAGTTGCACTCGGCGGACAGTGATGAGGGTATGCAGGCTCGAAAGCAAGCCGATTTGGCGATGGCCAGGCTTGCTGTTTAGTTTGTCTCGAACAGCTTTTTCACGGTCTTGGCCAAGAGGTTGAGGCCGTTTTTTTTATGCTGAGTTAGCTGATTTCGGTGACTACTCCCCTTGTCATTGATGGTACCTCTCTGTGCATCGCCGATGTGGTGGATGTCGCACGCAGTGGTCGCGCTGTCGTGCTGTCCGAATCGGCTCGCGCGAAGATGGCGGATAGCTATGCTTGGGTGCAGTATGCGACGACACAAGATCAACCTGTTTATGGTGTGAACACAGGCTTTGGGTCCTTGGCTCGGGTCAAAATTGATACCGCCCATTCGAGTCAGCTGTCTCTCAATCTACTGCGATCGCATGCTGCAGGAGTGGGACCCATTTTACCGGTGGCAGAGACGCGTGCGATGATGCTTCTGCGTGCGAATGCTTTGGCCAAGGGTGCGAGTGGTTGTCGGCCTTTGCTGGTGGATACCATCATCCAGATGTTGGAAGCCAACGTGACCCCAGTGGTGCCCAGCCAAGGGAGCTGTGGATCGTCGGGCGATCTGGCGCCGCTCGCTCATCTCGGTTTGGTTTTGGCAGATGGCGATCATGGGCGTGTCCGGTATCAAAACCGAGAAATGACGGCTGCGGAAGGCATGGCTGCGGCAGGAATACCGCGGTTGATCATGGAGGCTAAGGATGGCCTTGCGATCACCAATGGAGCGCAGTTGACCACGGCGATCGGTGCGTTGGCGCTACATGATGCGATTTCTCTGGTGGAAGCGGCTGAGCTGGCAGCGGCAATGAGTATAGAGGCCCTTCGGGGTACGTCTCGGGCCTTTGCCAAATCCGTTCATGCGCTTCGCCCTTATGCTGGAGCAGTCGCCACTGCGGGCAACCTCCGCAAGCTCCTGAACGGGAGCGATTTGGTGGATTCGATGCCGGAGAAACTTCAGGATGCCTATTCACTCCGTTGCACCCCTCAAGTCTTGGGCGCATGTCGAGATGCGATACGGTATGCGGTGGACCAAATTTCCATCGAACTCAATGCGGCCACAGACAATCCCTTGATCATTTTGGATGAGGAAGGGGACAACAAGGCATTCAGTGCCGGGATGTTTCATGGGGAACCGGTGGGGATTCCCCTTGATGTGCTGAAGATAGCGATCTCTGAGGTGGCCAATTTATCGGAGCGACGCCTGTATCGTCTGACTACGGGGAGTCTGAGCCAGCGGTTGCCTCCGGCCTTGGCCTCGAAAGACCGACCAGAGTTGGGCATGATGGTTCCTCAGACGACGGCGGCCGCCTTGGTGAGTGAGAACAAGGCCTTAGGCTGGCCAGCGTCTATGGATTCGATACCGACCTGTGAGGATCAGGAGGACCATGTTGCCATGAGTACCACCGCGGCTCGTAGGGCGGCTCGTGTGGTCAAGAACGCGCGATTGGTCATTGCGATAGAAACATTGGGGGCCGTTCGTGCGCTCCAGTTTCGTAGAGAAGAAGACAGCGAACTGGGTTTGGGTGCGGGAACGGCTGTGGGGCTTGAGTTGGCCTCTGCGGTGCTCGACTCTCTCCCTGATGACTCGACTCCCGGCCAACAGATAGAGGCGCTGTCGGCTTGGATCGCCAGTGGAGCGCATGCCGGTACAGTGGCTGGACTGGAGCGGATCGCATGAGTGTGGTGATCGATGGTCAGCATTTGAAGTGTTCCGATATTCATGAGATTGCTCATGGATCCTCGGCTTCATTGGGCGATCATACACATGAACAGATGTCGGCCAACGCGGCCTCTATGCCGCCGGGACCGAGTATTTTGGAAGAAAAACGCCACTGGCTTGTCGGCGGGTTCGCTTCGGATCTGACGCCCGATGAGTTGTGTAAGACCTTTATTATTGGACATTGTGCGGGTGTGGGTGAGCCGCTTCCCAAATCGTTGGTCCGCGCCACTATGGCGGCACGCGCCAATGTCCTGGCGACGGCCACCACGGGTTGTCGACCCATCGCTGCTGAAGTTCTGGTGGATATGCTCAATCAAGATGTCGTGCCCACTGTACCGAGCCAGGGGAGCGTTGGGGCTGCCGGAGACCTCGCGCCTCTTGCTCATATTGCCCGGGTCGCTTGTGGCTATGCGGACAGGCCCGACAGCATTGTCGATTATCGGCCCAATCCGAAAGAAGCGCTGGCGCTCATTAATGGTGTGAGCATGACGGCAGCTTTGGGTGCTGTGGCGGTGGTTCGTCTTCGTCGAGTTCTCGACTCCGCCATTGCGGCAACAGCGATGACGATGGAGGCCGTTGCGGCGGGGGCTGGATGCATCGACGATCGGGTGCTTACGGCGCGCAATCACCCGGGAGGTATTGAGGTTGGTAGGCGTATTCGGGATTGGCTGGAAGGCAGTTCCCAGGTTTTATATGAGAATGGTGCGGATGCATTTTCTATTCGTTCTGCACCCGCAGTCATGGGAACGCTGGTTGAAGAATTGAGTTGTACTGAAACCATCTTGGAGCGAGAGATCAATGGGTCGGGTGACAATCCGCTTTTGATTGATGGAGTCTGGCTTGAAGGCGGCAATTTCCATGGAGCTCCGATTGCTCAGGCTCTGGATTCTGTGAAAATTGCGCTCACTCAACTGGCGACAGTCTCGGAACGACGAACCTTCCGTTTGACCTACGGGCAACTGTCTCGAGGGCTACCCTCCTTTTTGGTTCGCGGTACAGGATTGAACAGCGGTTTTATGCTGACTCAATACACGGCGGCCTCGCTTGCGAGTGAGTGCAAGGGGCTGGCTCACCCGGCCTCTGTAGATACGATTCCCACGGTACAGCATCACGAAGATCACGTCAGCATGGGTCCCATTGCCGCCCGAACATTGCTCGAGATGGTCGAGTGTGTGGCAGATATTGTAGGCATTGAGGTTCTTTTGGCCGCTCAGGCTTTGGACTTGCGGGTAAGGGGCATCGCTTTTGATGGAGAAGGCGAGGCTTTAGATGCCTCTCCCATCACTCTTGCCCCAAAGATTGAGACTTTGCATCGACGGGTTCGAAAGCGAATCCCGTATTGGAGTGATGACGATGTGCTTCACCCGTGCTTAAAGGCGGCCGGGACCTTGGTTCGGAGCGGTGAATTTATTGGAGATCCGCAGCCTTGGTGATGGCAACAAAGCCATAAGTGCCTAAATATATTCAGGAAACAATCTAATCGTCCAATGTTTGGACAGATGCCGACTGATGGTCAGTTTTTTTTCTTGAGACTGCGATGAGCTTCATGGGGCGCCAAAAAACGACATGGCGACACCTCAAACCTGTGGAGAGCATCATGTTTTCGAGAGTTTTTCTATCCTTGTTTATATTGGCCTGTAACAACCGAGTACCTGCGGACCCGATACCGGAAGCGGGAACCGATGAAGAGCAGTCGTCGGCTGGCGATGAGGGTTCTCACACCACTGATTCAGAGGATGAGGACACGGATTCGGATGGTGGCAACGCTAACGATGAGTCCCATGATTCGGATGCCGACGATGTCGAGCCACAGGATCAAGATGAGGACGGCTTTATGGACGATGTAGACTGCAACGATCACGACCCACGGATTCACCCGGGAGCCCAAGAGTTCTGCGATGGCATCGATACAGATTGCGATGGAGTCGTCGATCCCAATAGTTCTATCGATGCATTCGATTGGTATCGAGATGGGGATGGCGACGGATTCGGAGACATCGACGATGAATTTCGCTCATGCGAACGCCCAGGTACCGATTGGGTAGAGAATTCCGACGATTGTGATGATGATGAGCCCCTCGTCCATCCAGAAGCGGAAGAGGTCTGCGATGGAATCGACAACGATTGCGATGGCGTGATTGATCCCCCAAGAAGCATCGACGCCGTAGAGTGGTTTATCGACGCGGATGAAGATGGTTTTGGTCAGCCGGACACCGGAGTTCAAGCATGCTGGAGGCCTGAAGGTTCCTGGTCACACAATGGGTCTGACTGTGACGATGCTCGGGATACTATTTATCCGGGAGCGGATGAGTTTTGTGATGGAGTGGATGCCGATTGCGATGGTGAAGAAACCGAAGGCATCGCGACCTGGAACTCGGGATGGTCGGAACGAGTGGATGTGACCGCGGAGCTCGAATCCGGCATGTTTCATCGGCTCGAATATGGAGAACTTTCGATATGCGATGGGGTGTGGCACACGCGGTTTGAATTTGAAACCAGCGGGATTGTACCCACCCTTGCTACCAAGGTTGCCATAAAAGGAATCGGAAACGTCATCATTGATGGAAGCGATGAAGGTCGACTTATTTCGATTGGGGACGGGGTTCCGGACCTCGAATTGTCCAACCTGACTCTCCGTGGAGGCCAAGCGGATAGAGGAGCGGCCCTATATGGTGAAGAGCTTGATCTGATCTTGAATGACGTTCGGTTTTCGGACAATCACTCCTCTGGGCCGGGGGGTGCGGTATTCATCGGGGATGGCCATATCGTGATGGATGCGGTTGAGTTCAGTCGCAACACGTCCTCTGGATACGGAGCACACGGAGGCGCCATTCGCCTTCAGCAGGGGGATATTGAAGGCACAGATGTTCAATTTGAACACAATGAGGCCGAGGGCATGGCTAGTGGTGGTGGAATCTGTCTGATGGAGGGAACAGTCACTCTTGAAAATGCTGAGTTTTCCCAAAACCATGCCGACTACAAAGGGGGCGCCATAAAGATCGGATCCGGTGATGTGAACCTCATTGACAGCACGATGTCTCGCAACAGTGCCCTCTCAGGGGGCGCGGTGTTCGTGGGCGGTAGCGCCGATTTGATTCGCACCCAATTTGTGGAGAACGATGCGGACTTTGGAGGGGGTCTCTATTTGGCTAATCGCGATGGCTGGCAATATCTTTCATGCGATGCTTTAGATGATGTGGATGCGGGTTTTAAGGAGAATGCGGCGACGGAGAAGGGGGGAGCCGTATACCTGGCAGACGGTTTTGGTACCGTCTGGGAAAGTATGGGTTGCGATTGGGGTGCGGGCTCAACCGATAATCGGCCAAAGGATATCGATTCGCCATTATATGCATACGATGCGGAAGATGGAGCAGAGTTCTCCTGTACCCACTATTGGTGTGATGGGTCCGTTTCGGCAGAGTTAACCGAGGAATAAAATACGACCGGGGCACCCCACTGGACCTAAACGGTAGGCTGAGCATCGTCAGGGTGGGGGCCTCCAGGGTCCGTGGGGTCATCGGGAGAGGTCAAGACATCGGCTTGGGCGGCTTGTTCGAGAGCGCTGCCCTCGCCGTCCTGATGAGCGACTTCGCTGGCCAAGGGGAGGCGTATAGTGAAGGTTGTGCCTTGTCCGGGAGCGGAGTCTACCTCCAGCGTGCCGCCATGTTGTTTGATGACCTGTCGTGTAATCGTCAGCCCCAACCCCATGCCCTTTCCGACTTCTTTGGTGGTGAAGAAAGGAGTAAAAATTCTTGCGAGAGCATCTCTTGGAATACCGGGTCCATCATCCGCAACTTCGATGCGAACATTTCGAGCTTCGGGTCGGGTTCGGACCCACACATGACCATCTTTGGCCACCGCATCGACAGCATTTTGAGTCAGGTTGGTGATCGCCTGCTGAAGCTCTTCTGGAACGCCTTTTATGACGGCTTCGGGTGCGGCAAGGTCAGACTCGATGCTGACTTCTTTATTGTCTTTAGGGGCAATCATGGCCAGAACATCAGCAATGCTCTCGTCGATTTTCATGTCGATCGCATCTGAACTGTATCCCTCTCTGGCGTAGCGTCTCATCAGCGCGACCAGTTGCTCGACCTTCTTGATTCCCCGATCGGAGACAGGCAGCATTTTATCGATTTTCTCTTTTGCCTTATCGAAGGCCGCCTGCCGTTCTTCCGGACTCAGGTCTGTATCTTGGGCCGCTTTCATGGCCTTTCGTGCGCTTTCTGCAATCACGAAGTTGGCATTTTTGATGTAGGCCAAAGGATTATGCATTTCGTGAGCGAGGCCTGCCGAGATAATTTCAAAGCTGCGCGCTTGCTCATTCATAAAGTTTGATGCCTGCCGATGCTGTTTCGCAAAGAGGTCTTGAATCGCCGTCCTCAACTCCCTTGGGTTGAATGGTTTGTCCATCACCAGGTCGGCTCCACTCTCTCTTGCGGCTTCTCGATCCGCCACCTGATTGCGGGCTGTGAGAATAATGGTGGGTACTCGGGCCAGCCTGGGGTCGTCCCTCATGGCTTTCAGAAGGCCGTTGCCATCGAGCTTTGGCATGCGTGTGTCGGTGATGACCACGTCGGGAAGTTCTGCTTTGGCGAGTTCGAGGCCCGCCTCGCCATTGGCGGCGACAAACACCGCATGCTCTTTTGAGAGGAGACTCTTGGTGAATTGAAGAATCTCCGGATTGTCGTCCACGACCAAGACTTTGGTGGCTTTGCTTTCCGATGGAGCGTGATCCACAGTGCTGGGTTGTGCGGCGTCTTGTAGGGTGCCAAAACGGTAATTGTCGGATTGTCGAATGCGCACGGACCGGGCATCATCTCCTGGCCGAGTATGCGGCCCCGTAGCCTGGCCTGCAGGCAAGGTAATCGTGAACGTGGTCCCGATATCCGGTTGAGATTCTGTGGTGAATGTACCTTGGTGGAGTTGTATGATTTCGCGAGCAAGGACAAGGCCGACCCCTTCGGGAGAACGGGGTGGCAGCCATTTTTTGGCGTTGTCTGCTTCTGAAAGGGCTTCGATCCAGTCCGGAGGAAGGCCCGAACCATTGTCACGAATGATGAGTTCGGCACCCTGACCGTGGGGGGTCAACAGAATGTCGATTCGTCCACCATGGCGAGTGTATCGAAGGGCTGTGGAAACCAGATGAGTAATGGCGCGCTCGATTTTTTCGACATCAATAGCGATGGATATTTCGCTGTCTTCAGCTATAAACCCGAGTTGAATTCCTTTGCTTTGCGCCACTGGATTGGCATGGTCGATGACCGACTGAAGCATGCCTACAACACTGCTATTTTCTGTTTGAAGGCGAAGCAGTCCGCTCTCAAGATGGCTTAAATCGACGAGATCATCGCTCAATCGTAGGACTCGAAGCGCGTTGCGACGCATGGTTTCCAAATACTCGATTTGAGTGGCTTGAAAGTTCCCCACGTCCCCTGACAACATGCTGTCGAGGGGAGACAACATCAGCGTAAGGGGGCCTCTTAAGCCTTCGACAATGCTGGAATAGAAGCCCGTTTTTAAGCGATCGAGATCTTTGAGTTCTGTCAGTTTTGCCCGCTCTGTTTGGGCTGCGCTATGCAGCGCTTCGCTGCTGCTCAGAGAGTTCGCTTGATGGTTGAGCCGCATGTGATTGAAGAAAAAACCGGAGAGCCCTGAAAAAGCAAAACCTAGAACTGGGAGAGTGAATGCAGGACTGGAGAGATCGGCGACAGAGGCGGTATGAATAGAAAAATAACTGGCCAGGATAAAGGCAAAAAGTATGCCCAGTCGAACGTTTGACCAACGGAACATCTGAGGAACAGACAAGGATAAGGCCAGCACGCAGAACAGGCCGGAAAGAGCCGATGATGTCGACAAGCCCAGACTGAGAACACCGACGAGTAGCAAAAGTGTTGTCGATGATGCGGGTGCGTTGGCAAGTTTGGGTAATCCGCGCTGAAATAAGCCCACCACAAAAATCAAGACGGTAGAGGTGAAACAAAGGAGGGCGGTGGTCATGGGATCGGGCGCATGCATGGTTGCGATGCCCCCCAGAATGAGAAATAGCACTGGAATGACGATCAATGCAGTTGCACTCTGAGGAATGGCGGATTCGGTACTATTCATGGTGACCCGGGTCGGCCTGTAGGGAGAGTCGGAGTATTTGAGGGTCGGCGTCGACGAGATGCAGTGTCGCGTCAGCCATGGTCAACATGGACCATGCGCGGGTCTGGGTGTGGTCGTGGATGGCGGCACGATCGACGGCTGAGGGGAAGCGAAATTCAACAATAGCCCTGTCCCCTGACCGATAGCTCTCTATGGTTTGAGCGGGCCCATCTGCACCCCGATCGGCGATTTGTATGAGCACGTGTACAAGGGCGAGCGGTTCTATTTGTACGGTTGCTCCCGACCCCAGATGTCCCCCCATATGTTGTTCACCTTGTTGCGAAATGAGTTCACGTACAGCGGCGATGAGTTCGTCTATAGGCTCAGGCATAGTGGGCAGATCCGCTGAAATCTCGACCGCACGATCAAAGGTTTTATCCAGCAAACCCGCTAGAATATCAAGGCCTCGTATGGACCGATTTAGACTGTTTGCTGAGGACTCCCCCGCGTGTTCACTGGCCTCAATAAGGACCTCCCGTTCTCGTCGAAGTAAGGATGAAAGTCCAGATGCGAAGGTCGTTGTAGCCGATATTCGGCTCTTTTCTTTCGTGCGATCCAAGCCCCCTTCAAGGTGGTCGATCGCAGACTCGAGCATGGTGGTCTCGATATCGAGATCATCAATGGCTGTCACCAAGGCCACTTCTCGCTTTAGGTATGTTTCCGCATCTTGAACCGCGGCAATCAGCGAGGATGCTTCGGGCTCTAAAGGAAGCACGCGAATCACTCCCCACTCATTGATAGCTTGCATCAGCGTGTCCCGATCCGATGTTCCACCCAGAAGGACTGCACGACCGGGATGAGCGGCATTGGCCAGTGTTTTGAGGCCCTCATTGTTTGGTGCCATGATCTCGTTAGCTGTGATGATCAGCACGGCCGGTCCGGTCAGAACGTCCAGGGCTGCGAGAGGGTGGGTTTGAATATTGGCACGGGCTCCCATTTCATCCATGAGCGGAGCAGTTGCCTGCTGGCGCGCTTCGGGACTGAGCCAAATTTGAAGGGGTACAGTGTACGCGCTCAATACCTGGGCCAATTGACTCATGATCCACTTTCCCGGATCCAAATTTGAGCGATCAAACCGTGAGGTTCATTGTCGAGGAATGCGAGCTTTCCTCCGTGCAGCTCAGATACGAGTCGAGACAAAGATAGCCCGAGGCCACTGGATGGAGGATTGAATTCCGAGAAAAATGGAGAAGAGGCTTCCAGCATAGTTTGTGCGCTCATTCCTCCTCCTTTATCTGCAACTTCGAGCGTGACTAATGCTTCAGCCGACCGTCGGACACGCACCTGTATGGGCTCTCCATCGGGCGATGCCTGTGCGGCATTGCGCAGCAAACAAAGCAGGGCTTGTCGCATGGGTGCGACATCGACTTGAATGGTTTCAAGATCTGGATCGATATCGACATGAATCGGGTTTAGCTGCCCGGGGTCATCCCCCATCAATAAGCGCACGGCATCGCTGATCAGTTTTCGCGGTGAAATTGGAGCATAAGAACCGTGCGATTGAGTCTCTGCAATTCGTTTCAGATCATCCCCAAGTGCGCGAGCCCGATGCAAAATGGATTTGGCGGGACTGGATGAAGGGAGAGTGTCCAGCGCTGCTGCTGATCCCAAAAGCAGATGTTCCACTTCACTCGCCACAGTAATTCCCATCCAGTCCGCGACGCTCAACCATTCTCGGGCGGCCGAAGTTCCTTGAGTCAATTTGAGGTCATCGAGTGCTGCGCTTTGGTTTTGGTGGCGGTGGCTGAGTTGACTCACCAGCATTCTCATTGCGGCGCGTCGCTCGCATACCTGAAGCCCTTCCGCCACGAGTCGTCTGAGGGCCTCTGGATCCCAAGGCTTCAGTATGAATTGATCGACTTTGCCTTGATTGATCGCACCGACGATGGGTTCGACGTCAGAATAAGCCGTGAGTACCATTCGATAGAGATCAGGGTGAGAAGAGGAAACGGCTTGAAGCAACTCTACGCCTGTCATCCCGGGCATTCTCTGATCCGTAATGACCAGCTGAATTTCGGTATCCGATCGCAAAATATCTAGCGCTTCCGCCCCACTTTGCGCCGTCTGTACATCCCAATCATCGTCAAGAAGTGCCTCTAATACAGCGAGAACTTCAAATTCGTCATCGACTAGAAGCACACTTCTGCACACAGGCGGCTGAAGGCCAAGTTCGACGAGCAGGTCTTGAATCGGTCGGGGGTCCACGGTGCAGTTCGTACCGCAAGAATAGCCTACAGATCGCGTACGCGCGCGGAAGGGGTGCCTTTTCTTGTCTGTCGAGGTTAGGCTGCGCCCAACTTCGCGGAGGCCATATGCCCGAGCGCGCACTTTTTTGCGTCCTTCCTGCTGAGCGTGCATCACTCGTCGATGCGGTACTGGCCGCTGGTGGGGTCCCTGTTTTGGACTTCACTTGCAGCCCCACCTGTCCTGTGCCCGATGGGGTTTGGGTGCGGGTCAACAACCGACGGAGTGTTCCGGGCAATGGTCCGGTCATCCTCAGTGGTAATCACAAGTCTCCGGTGCGGAATAGGGAAACTTGGCTTGAATTGACGGAGGCCAGGTCTGTTCCGGACGGTTTTGCCGGTGCGATCATCCGTGGAAATGAGGTGGGTGGTCTGTGTGGTTCAGAGGCGGGCATGCGTCTCTTTGCCAGAATGGGCCAGGACCAGCGGGTCATCTTGGATGCAGGCTTGGCGCCCGATGCCATCGCGGCCGCCTATGCTGCTGGCGCTGTGGGTGTTGTGATTTCCGAGCAGATGTTGGCTCTTCCTGAAATTGGAGTTCAAAAGCCGATGTTGGAGAGAATGAGCCGCATAGATGCCGGTTCTTTTCATGTGGTGAATGGATTTCAGATAGCCGCATCTCCTTTGAGCCCTGTGCTCCGCCGCCTTCTCGATGGAGAAGGGTTTTGGCCACTCGCAAAAGACTGGCTCACCATAGGCGACCCGAGTCAAGTGGCATGGCCAGTGGGGCCTGGAATTGTACAGGCGCTTCAATTGGCCGATCAATATCGCTCGCTGAGTGGGCTGCTGACGGCGTACCAGTCGGCCGGAAGAGCGTCCGCAGCACCGGCAGTCTCTCGCCCGGTTTCAAGTGCTTCGGATGGCCGTGGCGTTGTGGATCCGATCGCGATTATTGGTCTTGGGTGCCGTCTTCCTGGCGCTTTGGATGTTCCTCAGTATTGGGACAACCTGGTTCAGGGGAAAAGCGCCATCGTTCAGGTCCCAGAGGAACGCTGGGATTGGAAATTGTTTTGGGATGAAGACAAGTCTGTTCCCGATAAAACCTACGCTAAGATTGGTGGGTTTTTACAGGACTTCAAGTTCAATTCTCGGCAGTTTCGAATCCCGCCGAATGTGGCCAAGCAAGTCGCTATTGTGCAGCAAATCACACTGGAAAGTGTAGGCGAAGCACTCGATGATGCCGGATATGGAAAAGACCGCGATTATGACCGCACGCGGGTGGGTGTCATCCTCGGAAATTCCATGGGAGGGGAGGTCACCGATGACTATGTGGTTCGAACCCGGGTGCCGGTCTTCAAGGAGACCCTGAAAACCATCCCGGAGTTTGCCAATTTGGCTGCCGATACCCAAGACGCCATTCTTTCAGGTTTTGAGTCTGGGGTGAAAGAGTCATTGCCCATCATCAATGAAGACTCCATGCCAGGCGAACTGTCCAATGTCATTGCGGGCCGGGTGGCGAATGCTTTCGATTTATGCGGTCCGAACTTCACTGTGGATGCCGCATGCGCAAGCTCTATGGCGGCCATTCAGTCTGCGGTAAAGGCTCTTCAAAGTCGCGACGTCGACATGTGTGTCACCGGTGGCGCGGACCGATCGATGGGGGTTCCTACCTACACCAAGTTCTGTAAGATTGGGGCCCTTTCACCGAATCATTCCGCTCCCTTTGATGAAGCGGCGAATGGTTTTGTCATGGGAGAAGGTGCGGGCATTCTTGTCCTGAAGCGCCTGAGCGACGCGCGCCGTGATGGCGACCGGGTTTATGCCGTCATCCGAGGTATCGGAGCCTCCAGCGATGGAAAAGGGAAAGGCATCACGGCTCCGAATCCACGCGGCCAGGAATTCGCACTTCGACGCGCCTATACCGAAGCGGGAATCGATCCGGTCGAGGTGGATCTATATGAGTGCCATGGCACATCCACCGTGGTGGGAGACAAGGTGGAAGTGGAGAGCCTGACGAAGGTGATTGGAGAAGGTCGCCGGGGGAGTCGAGGCCCCATTCGAATCGGCTCGGTCAAATCCAATATCGGTCACCTCAAGTCGGCTGCCGGTGCTGCCAGTTGTATCAAAGCCGCTTTGTCGCTTCACAACCGACTATTTCCACCATCCATTAATTTCCAAAAAGCCCGTTCAGACGTTCCTTTTGATAAAGTTCCTTTACAGGTTCAGACGGTGGCCGAACCATGGCCAGAGGGTCCGGTTCGGCGTGTCGGTGTGAGTGCTTTTGGTTTTGGTGGCACGAACTTTCATGTGGTGATTGAGGAGGACAGGCCGGATGTCGCGACACTACCGACCCCTCCACAAGCTCCTGTTACCCCAGCTTTAGCGGATCAACCTTTGCCCCCGGCCGTTTGGGGGTTGAGTGCCATGAATCGAGATGGACTGGTATCGGCGCTGGAGCAGAACGCAGAGGGCCCATTCGACCCGTCGGCTCCTGTGCGTCTGGCAGCCGCAGCTGCGGATGCCGAAACCAAGCAATCCCAAATTGAACGGGCGCTGAAAGTACTTCGTAAGGACGGCCCGGTGGAGATGCTGAGGGGCCGAGGCATCTATATTGAAGAGACGCCGTCGGATGGGAAGGTGGCCTTCTTATTTACCGGCCAAGGTTCCCAATACTTAGATATGTGTCTGGATCTGGCTGAGATTTATCCCGTTGTTCAGGCCACGTTTGATGAGGCCAATGAAGTCATGACCGGTGAGTTGGGCCGACCGCTTACCGATTTTATTCGTCGGGACCCCAGCATCCCGGAAGAAGAGCAGTTTGAGCGTCTTCGAGACACCGAGATTTCCCAACCGGCAACACTGACTGTGGATATTGCGATTATGCGGCTTCTTGCTGCTCATGGCGTTCATCCCGATATGGTCGCAGGGCACTCGCTTGGAGAGTATGCGGCCGCCGTGGCATCGGGCATTTTGAGCTTTAAGGATGCATTGGTGGCGGTCAGTGCGCGGGGCCGAGAAATGGCCAGCGTACAAATAGAAGACAAGGGTCGGATGGCGGGTATTGCTGCCAGTGTCGATAAGGTTCAAGAGATCCTTGCGGAGATTCCTGGATATGTGGTTCCGGCCAACAAAAACTGTTCGACTCAGACCGTCATCGCGGGCGCTTCTGGACCGGTTGAAGCGGCGATAGAGGCTTTTGTTTCCCGAGGCATCACGGTTTATCCGTTGCCGGTCAGCCACGCTTTCCACTCGACTATTGTGGCTCCAGCATCCAAGCCGCTCAAGAAAGTGCTTGAGCGTTTGAATGTACAGCCTCCTAAGCGCCCTATTACCACCAACGTGACCAGCCGGTATTACCCGACCGGTGAAGGAGCTCGGGAACAGATCATAGAAACCTTGGCTCAGCAGGTCGCTGCACCGGTGGAGTGGATTGCGCAGGTCGAGCGCATGTATGCGGATGGTGCGAGGATTTTTGTGGAGTGTGGTCCAAAACGGGCATTGTCCGGTTTTGTCGCCTCTATTCTGAAGCGGCGACCCCATCGGGCGATCTACACCAACCACCCTAAGCGAGGGGGGCTGTCGAGCTTCCAGGATGCCTTGGCATCGCTCACTACCCTGGGTTTTGACATCAAGGCTGAACCCGACTCTACGGTGCCCGATATTTTCGTGGATGCGCCTCCTCGCTTGGCCACCAGTGACGCCATGCGTAAATGGTCGACGTCTCCCGAGACAGTGGCTGCCCCGGCACCTCAGGCGACACCTTTCGTGCTTAGAGCTGTCTTGGAAGTCGTGGCCGAGGCCACAGGGTATTCCCCGGAAGAACTGAATCTGGACGACGAATTGGAAGCCGATTTGGGTATCGATACGGTCAAACAGGCTGAAGTGGTCGCCGTTGTTCGAGACCGGTTCCGCCTTGATCACGATCCGGGTTTCCGTCTTAGCGCGTACAGAACACTGCGCGATTTAGCCAATTACGCTGCTCTACGGCTTGGGTCTACACAGCCGGACGCCATCGAGCGCGTGTTGGGAGATACGCGAACAGTGGCCCATCGACGGCCGATATCGCCCACCGTTTCGGGTTCTGAGAATTTCATTTCAGACCACGCATTGGCCTCTCTCGCAGAGGGCGCTGCTCGGGCGGGTCTTGAGCAGGGAGATGCGAACCAGTTTGCAGCGTCCATTCTGCCGGCTGTTCAAGGATTGGTTCAGACGGTCTTGGCCGCTCGCCCAGTGAAAGAGATTGAATCGAAGACGGTCCACACCCCCGCGCCGGTTCAGGTCCAACCCACTGCGAAGGCGACGACGGTGGCGGTGGTCTGCTCAGGCGCTTCTGTGGGGCTTCCGGGTGGATCCGAAGTTTTTGCAGAAAACAATGTGGATCGAATTCTGGCTGGAGAGGTCCGAATTCAGCAGCTTTCAGAGGAAACACAAGATGAATTCCTCGCCAAGAATGTGGTTCGCCTACATAAGGATGCGAAAACGGGTCAAGGTACGTTCCAAGAAGTGACCAAGCGAGAGGAGGTCATTCGCCTGGCTGGCGTCAAGGCCAAGTTCGACCTTGCGGAACAGTATGGCGTGGACCCCAATTGGATTCGTGCGCTCGATATCACCACTGAACTTGCCTTTGCTGCAGGAATCGAGGCGCTAAAGGATGCGCAGATTCCACTAGTCCAGACTTACCACACCACGCGAAAAGGAAAGAAGGTCGCGACCGGTTGGAAGTTGCCTGAGGAAATGCGAGCAGACACCGGCATTATTTTTGCGTCTGCATTCCCGGGTTTGGACCAGTTCGCTAAACACATCCGAAGCAACGGTGACGATGGCGAAGGGCACTTCGATCGTCGCTTTTTGTTCCAGATCCTCAGTATGGGTCATTCACAATTTGCTCAGTACATCGGTGCCCAAGGACCAAATGCACAGGCCAATGCAGCGTGTGCCAGTACGACTCAGGCGGTGGCCATGGCGTCGGATTGGATTCGGTTGGGTCGGTGTAAGCGCGTCATAGTTGTGGGTGCGGACGACGTGACGAACGACACGCTAATGGAGTGGATCGGAACCGGATTTTTGGCCACAGGGGCGGCGACCACAACTCCAATAGTTGAAGAGGCGGCACTGCCTTTTGATGCGCGTCGCCATGGCATGATTCTCGGCATGGGTGCGGCAGGCCTGGTCATTGAGGCCGAATCTGAATGCTCGAGGCGAGGTGTGGTGCCGTTGAGCCGCTTGTTGGCCAGCCGGATGGCTAACTCTGCTTTTCATGGGACACGTTTGGCTCCAGATCACATTGCTGGAGAGATGGACGCCTTGATCAGTGAGGCGGTTGAGGAAGCGCAGGTCAGTCGTGAGGCCTTTGCGACCAATGCGATGTTCATGAGTCATGAGACCTATACGCCCGCCAAAGGTGGCTCGGCGGCAGCGGAAATAGAGAGCTTGCGTAGAGCGTTTGGTGGCGCTGCCTCTAAGGTGGTGGTCACCAATACTAAGGGCTTTACTGGGCACCCTATGGGCGCAGGGGTGGAGGACACCATTGTGCTTAAGGCGTTGCAGTATGGTCGAGTGCCGCCCATTCCTCACCTTAAAGAACCCGATCCGGACCTGGGTGATCTGACTCTCAGTCCCGGTGGTGCCATGCCGCTGCGTTACGGTATTCGGCTGGCTGCTGGGTTTGGTTCGCAGCTCGCGCTCTTGGCCTGGGAGGGCGTTGCCAATGGTGATCACAGAATAGGAGACGCCGCTAAATTTAGGGGTTGGCTCAGCGCCATTTCGGGTCATTCTCACCCAGAAATGATCGTTGAATCTCGGCATCTGAGGGTCATCGCTTCCGAGAAGACCCAAGCCGCTGATCCGAAGCCTGTGCCCTCAGAGCCGGCTCCTGCGGCAGCGAGTCTACCGGAGCCATCCGCCACTCAGGCCTCCAGCAGCGTGTCCAGTGCGGATGTGATGGAGAACTTGTTGGCAGTGATTTCGGAGAAGACGGGCTATGGCCGCGACGAACTGGAGACCGACTACGAACTCGAGGCGGATCTGGGTATCGACACGGTGAAGCAGGCCGAGATTTTCGGTCAGGTACGGGAACAGTATGGCTTAGCGCCGGACGAGAATTTCCGTCTTGCG
>Ga0163180_10000307_pt1 | contig 28104 bp, 26 predicted proteins | sample AtlANTMetagenome_2_FD_109647 | JGI IMG/M metagenome (GOLD analysis project Ga0163180, IMG submission 109647) | Marine eukaryotic phytoplankton communities from the Atlantic Ocean - Atlantic ANT 4 Metagenome | ecosystem: Environmental > Aquatic > Marine > Oceanic | place: North Atlantic Ocean...
ACTTCTTGAGTTGTTAAAAGACGCATATTGGAAGATAAGTCTACCGAAATATCCGTGAGCAGCGACAATGTTGTATGTCTCTTCTTCTTGTCCAAATTTATACCCATAATTCTGAGATTCATTTTCTGTTGTCTCCCTTATTAAGGATGAAGTTACGAGTGAACCATGCATAGCAGAGAATAAAGATCCTCCGAACATTCCAGCAACACCAGCCATATGGAAAGGATGCATTAGAATATTATGTTCTGCTTGGAATACGAACATGAAGTTAAATGTACCTGAGATACCAAGTGGCATTCCGTCTGAAAAAGATCCCTGACCAAAAGGGTACACTAAGAATACAGCAAATGCTGCTGATACTGGAGCAGAGTATGCTACGCAGATCCAAGGTCTCATACCTAGTCTGTATGATAATTCCCACTGTCTACCCATGTAGGCAGAGATTCCGATAAGGAAGTGGAAAATAACTAACTGGTAAGGACCACCGTTATATAACCATTCGTCTACTGTTGCTGCTTCCCAAATTGGGTAGAAGTGTAGTCCGATAGCGTTTGATGAAGGAACAACTGCACCAGAGATGATGTTGTTACCATACATGAAAGAACCCGCTACTGGTTCTCTGATTCCGTCAATATCGACAGGAGGTGCTGCTATGAAAGCAACGATAAAGCATGCTGCTGCGGCGAGTAAGCATGGGATCATGAGTACACCGAACCATCCAACATAGATTCTGTTTTCTGTTGATGTTACCCATTCGCAGAACTGAGGCCAGCCTGCTAGTAAACCACCTTGTCTTTTGGCGGTTGTGTTTAGAGTTGTCATTAGTAAGACGTTTAAGTAGGGCTTCAAGGGTAGAAGCGAAACTTATTTCCAGCAATCCCTCACTACTGGATAAAAGACGAAGTATTATTCTGCCTATAGGTCTTGGTTTGAGAGCAGTCTACAAAGGAGGGCGATCCGTTCGAGTCCTTTATAATTTTAGATTGTGTGGATTTCACCACTGATATATTTATATTAACACAACTTTACAATTCTGTCAACCCTTATAGTGGGTATCTAATAATTACGATTCCACTAGCACCATCACCACCATATGTACCACCATTAGCTACGCCTGGGTGTGTTATACCACCTCCACCAGATCCAGTATTTGCTATACCAGCAGTTGCATATCCGCCTGCATGAGTGTTTGTTTGACCACCGATACCATTTGTTCTTGCTGCTTGGTTATAAACATGGTTTTCGTTACCTCCAGCGCCTCCAGCAGCATAAAATGCAGCACTACCACTTATTGAATATTCTATACCAGCTCCACCATTACCACCTAGTTGACTACCTCTTACATTACCAGCTTGCCCAGCAGCACCAGCACCACCGCCACCACCTCCAGCACCGTTAGCACCTGGCCCACCATTATTTCCTTGACCAGCATTTCCTACAGTACCACCAGCGCCACCGATACCACCAGCTGTTCCTTCATGTGCAGCACCACCACCTGATCCACCATTTTTACCATCATACATGTTAGTATTACCAGTACCGCCACCTCCTCCACCAGTTGCACTTTCGTTAAAACTAGTTCCATTAACTTGACTATTAGTACCATTAAATGTAGCAGTGTTAACTACACCACCACCACCAGCACCACCACTACCAACTGTAACTACATAAGTTCCAGCATTCCAAGTTTGATTTGCACCATTCGGAGTTGTTCTACCAGTAGGAGTTTCAGTACCATAGTAAACAAGACCTCCAGCACCTCCTCCACCAGAGTTATCAGTTCCTCCTCCACCGCCACCAGCGACCATGAGAAGTTGAATACCTCCAATTTGTCTAGAAAGAACAAAGTTAGTGTTACCAGTTGAAGTAAATGTATGCACAGCATACTTTACTCCACTAACTGTGATCTCAGTCTCAGTACCACCTGATCCAGCTTGAGGAAGGGTTCCGAAGGATAATGAGCCTGTAGTTGTCGAAAGTATACCAAGTGCCATAAATTAAAAACCAAATCCGTTTGAGAAATTACAGAATGCCATCCATCCAGCTACGTCTGGTCTTCTTAATACTGTAAGAGTGTAAATATCTTCGTCACCATTTGTAGAACTGTTTGTAGGAGCAGTACTACCAGCAAAACGAATTGGTATATCAGATACAGCGCCACCATTAATCGAAACGTCTTTAGGTCTACAAGTTTTACCACTAGCAGGATTTATAATGAATGTAAATGTATATGCTCTACCTAATGTAGTAGGAAGGTTTGTTAATGTAAGAGTAAAATTACCAGTTTCGTTTGCTTGTACAAAGAAAACATTATTGGTATCAGAAGCATAGTTATAAGCAATCGAAAAATCTCCAGCACTCGATACGGTAACAGCGCTAACTGGTTCTTGAGTATGTTGAATAGTAAGTCCTGGCGTTGGTGTCCAGTTTAAACTTGTGCTATCCCATAAAAATGTTTTATCTGTAGCTCCTTTCAAAGTAATACCACCACCAGCTGCTGTGGTATCTGACGGTGAAGCAACTTTACCTAGCTCAATATTTTTATCATCTACATCGAGCGTAGTAGAATTAATTGTAGTTGTAGTGCCGTTTACAACCAAACCACCACTTATAGTTACAGTACCATCGCTAGCTATTGAAAGGTGAACATCTCTCTGAGAGTTACTACTAGAGTATGTACCCATTTCTAAATTGTTACCAGAACCACCACCAATAAATTTGTGCCTTGATCCTGATGTAAATTTAGTATCTCCATTGGTCTGTACACCACCAGTAGCAGTAAAGTTTCCTCCAACTGTTTGGTTTCCAACAACTGCTAAAGTTTCTCCAGAAGGAATATTAACTGTAGTAGCAGTTCGACCTTTTATATTGTCTACTCTGAGTGTTGACATAATACTTTGTTTTTCTTTTATTTATAGATCTTTGACAATGAAGACACAGCCGTCATCAACGTCAACTTGAACACCATTTTCGATGTCCACTGTAAGATCTGAAATAGATCTTATAACTCCAACTTTATATGGAGATGATATACTCACATTTGAAGCAATTGATTGCTTCTGAACATTCTTAAATGCATTATCAATGTAATCTACAGGATAAGTCATTATATATCAGCAATAATTAAAATGCAATCACTATCCACATCCACCTGTTTACCATTTTCAATATCAACAGTAACAGATGGATCTGTGTAAATTACACCAGTGTTATATGGAGATGCAACAGTGATATTTGAATTTATCACATTTTGATATGCAAAAACTGTTTTAGAATAAACCTTAGAGGCACCGCCTCCACCAGCACTATCCCATTCAGTTCCATTATAAACTCGAAGTTCATCCTCAGTCGTATTATAGTAAATATCGCCTTCGTTTACATCTACTGTTGGATTACTTGATTCTGTAATATCAATTGATCTACGTTTGACCTGATCATTTGATACATTTCTCCATGAAGCACCATGAATTGCTCTAATCTCACAACCAAGACCAACTTGAGGAGCAGTGGTAAAAGTTATTGTTGGAGTTGCAGCAGTATTATTAATAGTATAATCTGTTTTTGGTTTCTGTATGATACCACCAAGAATAACTAATATTTGTTCTTCACTAAAAGCTCGATAAACAGCACCACCATCTGTAAGATTAAAAGTAGTGGTACTTGTATTGAAACCGCTACTTATATCATCAATGACTCTGACATCAGTATCATTGTAACCTCTAGTTGGAGATAATTGTCTTCCGTGTAATCCCATTTTATGTCTGCTCCAGTACAGATATTAATGAATCTACGCTATTAGCGGTATCAGATAAAACTTGAATTTTATCTCCTGTTTCCATCACTAACTTACTACCAGCGATAAATTCGTAAGATGCACCACTTGGAATCGGCATATTCCGAATCAAATAGATATCATCTGCTCCACCAGCAGCTTTATCAAATTTTATATCTATAATAATTTGATTTCCAGTTGTATTTGAAACGTTAATACCAATACAAACTGTAGTAGTTGCTCCAGGCACTGTATAAGCGTCTGTGAGTGTAGTTGAGATATTCGCTTTTGTATAACTTTTGAAGGTATTTGCCATTTATCTATCCCAATGCGATTGCCATAACGATTGCATCATCAACAGTTGCACCACCAGCAAGAGTATTAGCAACCTCAACGATAGCATCATTTCCTGGCGTACCTCCACCCGATTCATCTCTCATATAGATTTTTTTATCAGCGGTGTTTACAGCAAGTTCACCCCTTGCTAAATCTGAAAGAGATGGAGCACCAGTCGAATGTTTTCTTTTTGGTTTAATCGTTGTTGCCATAATGCAATTCTTTTTTTACTATTTATCAAGCAACCTTGAATAAGTATTCACCGACCATCTTTCCAATGGTTCGACCAAACTGTATTCTAAAGTCAGGGTTTGAGGTTCCGAGATCTTCTCCAAAAATACGAATTGTATCCCATTTTCTATTACCAAATGCAGTAGAATCGACACCTGTACTCGTATCATAATATGAGAAGATATTACCAGTTGGAGTACCAGATGGAGCTCCATTGACAGGACCACTACTAAATGGGCCTACTTGGAAGAAAATACCACCACCAGTTTCTTTTGCTAATGTTGTATGATCCCAACGATGTCTAGTTCCAGATTGGAAAGAAGCACTTCTTCTACCAATGTAAACTGCTTCATTAGTTACATCACCATTTAATGCTGCACTTAAAGTTACAGAAACAGTTGACGATGTAGTTGGAGCGCTACTACCATTACTAGGAGAACCAATTGAAGTAATATAAACATCCCAAGGTATATCTGGTTTCAAAGTCAATACCTGATTACCATTACCATCAGAAGAAGCAGTTCTTTGACCATTCCATACTTGACTTTTATGTAAAACTCCATATGTATTAGTCGAAGAATCATAATCCTCAGCAGGATTAATTGCATTGATAGCATTACTCCAATCAACACTTGTCGCATTACCATTACTATTTGTAATTGTAACTGTATTACTTCCAGCAGTACCAGTCATTGTAAACCGATATGCAGTTGTTTCTGGCACACAGCCAGTTTGAGGAATACCAGCTTTACCTACACCTAAATTCTGTGGGTCATTGTTTCGAGTTATAAAATTAACATCTCTAGCAAGATATGCTCTTTCTCTTCGTAAGATCATGCTATCAAGATTTGAACTGTAATTGTATAATGTATCATCAGCATGTGTTTGAGATGTAATTGTAGATACTTCAAGAATACAATCTGTATTTGCATCAGTAACAGTAATTGTTGCAGTTTTATTTGTTCCAACAACAACTTCAAGAATATCACCAACATTATAGTCACGACCAGCTGATGCAGTACCACTGTTGATTGAAGCTGCTGTAATTGCACCAGAACCATCAACACCTGTAATATCAACTTTTAATCCTGCTCCAGCAGAAATATCACTCTTATTATTCGTTCCAATATCAGTACCAGCAGAATATCCAGATCCACCAGTTGTAATACTAAATGTTAAAACCTTTCCTCTTCTAGTCGCATCTGTATCTGGGTGTGCAAGAATAATTTGATCTCCTACATTATAAATTGTACCAGCAGCATTAACTGTTGATCCAGTTACAGCACCAGCAGTGCCAATATTACCAGATGCTAAATTAACAGTTAATCCAGTACCTTCACCTTTATTATTAAATCCAGATTTTCTAGAAGCAGGAATTTGTGGATCATCTTCAGCAAAGAATGTTGCTAAACCAGTTGCAGCTCCATATCCCTTACCAGCTTGAACAATAGTTAAACCTGTAACAGGCCCATATTCATTTAACATTACAATTCTGTTAAAGTCTTTTGTGTATATTCCACTGAATAATGTTGTACTTGCACTTTTATAATTAATATCATTAGTTCTAGTAACTTTTAAAATCATCTCATCTTTTAAAGCACTGAAAGTAGTAGTTCCTGATGCAGGGGCATTTGGTGTAAGAGTGTCACCAACACTAAAACCATAGCCAGGAAATACAACCTTACGAATCGTCAATGTTTTATTACCAGTACCGCCAGATTCAAAATCAACTTTTACATCACATCTAATTTGAGATCTAGTTCTTGCTTGAATTGCAGCACTATCTGAACTATTTGCAGTTTTTAAATCAAATTTAACACCTCGATACCATCCAGAAGGAATCAAATTAATTGTATTTTGACCAGCTGTTGTAAATGAATCTACAATTAGATCTTGAACATAATCTCGAATTGGAATAAATCCTCTTGCATCAGCAGCAGGCACTCCGTTTGTGCCAGGATCACCCCAAGTACCTAGAGTATTTTTACCAGCAGAATTATTTGTTACAGTACCATTATAATCGGGTGCTTGTTTATAATGTGGTAAAATACCTACATCATAATTTAATGTATATCCACCAATATTACCAATATATACTCCATTCTTGTCAAGTAAAGTCTTTTTAGCTTTATCCAACCATGTATCCATACTTGTATCGTGCTCATTTGTATTTCCAACAAATACTAATTTTGCAGCAGATCTTGGATTATAACCATCACAAGTCGTAATACCAGTTGAAGGGTCAGTAGTACAGTTTAAATTTGTACCAACTGTTTTTTCTACAGTATTAAAAGCATCCTCAGAGTTTGAACCAGTACTGCCACCACCTCCAGAATTTTTTACATATGATCCAGTAGGACCTGCTCTTTTTGCCCAAAAATATCTTAATCTTAAATCACCAGAAACATAATATTGATAAGGATTTGAAAGATCAATTACCTCTGTAACAGTACCTAAAGCACCACCGTTACTTTTGGTAGCAACATCTCCAACCTCTATATCAGGAAGAGTACTTGAACCAGTATTATTTGCACCTTGAAAAGCTATTTCATTATAAGTTATACTAGAATCATTATAATCTGTTCTGGTATCCCATGAATATATAACAAAATCTCCAGCATTTCCAACTATCGAACCACCTCTTGTTATAGTTACAGTTTGTCCTATTGGAAGAGAAGTGGGATTCCATGAACTAGAAAGTGTAATACCACTTACTCGTACAAGTTTTAGAGTACTAACAACCTGTTGTTTATATGTCGCAAAGAAAGTTCTTGAGATTCTATTTGCATTTTCATCATCTAATGCCTCTACATCTTTAACTCCAATTCCATTTGCAACTAAAGCTTTGTTAAAAACATCAATTGTAGATGGGTCATCTTCCCAATTTAAATAGGAGTTCATACTACCAGAATCATCTGTAGCAAATATAGCATCTACTTTCAGTGGATTACTTCCACCTGATGTTATTGCGAAAACCTTTTTTGGTTTAGCCCAAAAACCTATTGCGTTTGACATCGATTAATCCTTCAGTAATTAAGAAATAACATTGGTTACATAAACTGCCTTACCTTCATTTATATAGTAAGTTATCAAGAAGACAGTTCCTTTTAAATAGTTTACAGGGGAACCATCTGCATCGTCAATTCCTCTCCAGTTAAGAGATACTGGCGACCAAGTATTAGTAGGATGAATACCTCCTAATGAAACTTGAGATGGATAAGAAACATAAATTTGACCACTTCTACCATTATAGTTTGCAATATTTGTAATAGTTCCCAATACTAGGTTTGTGATATTATTAGCATACCATCTAGAATCAGTAGAACTACCAAGAGGTGTAAATGTAAAGTTAGAAGTTAACTTTAATGATGCGGCGTCTGTTACTGAACCAGCAGCAGATGCAGCATTATATGATCCAGAAGCAGGAATATCAGAAAGACCAAGTGGCCATGTAATTGGAACTGTAGTAATAAAGGCGTTTTTAGTTGCCCATGCATCTAAGTCATGTGGTGAAACAAATCTATCTGCTTGTGCAGTCCAATCAGTTGTAGTCTTAGATAGATCCTCCCAATCCTGTTGTGCTCTTTGTACAAAACCAAATTGTGTTTGTGAAGCGCCAGGGAAATTAGTTGCATCTTGGAATACAGTGCTTGCAATTTCAATCTTAGACTGAACCTTAAGAGTATTAATAGTTGCAGTCGTTGCTTCTAAGTTTGCAGTCTTAAAGCTGTTCTGTTGTGCTTGTTGTAAAGTCGCAAGAGATTCAGTTAAGGTTGCACTGAATGATGATGGGTTGAAGGAAGATGTAGAAGAGTTAGATGAAAGAGAACCAACATCAGCGAAGTTGATTAACTTATTATCAGCAGAAGTTTTGACTTTCGGGAAGTTCAATGTACTTGACTTATTACCCTTCGTATCAATCACCTGATTACCAATATAGAAGTCACCGTTTGAGTTAGTACCAGATGATGCAACGAAACCAGCAGCACCCTCAATCTGTTGAGCATTGACTTGATACTGTAGACTAAGAACTTTAGTTTGGAATCTAGGTAAACCAGTTGAGTAGTTACCAGGCCCGAAACCAACGTATTCCCAAGTGTGACCAGAGGCACGAAGAATAGATGGTCTGTGTAAGTTTACTGGTATACCAGCAGTTGTACTTGTAGTAATATTACTATCAAGTTCAATAACTCTTTGAACTCCATCTGGAGTAGTAAAATCTGGAACATCATTTTCAAATTTTGTAACTACTGGTTTGTTCACACCATAAGTATCGGCTGAACTTGCTGAACCAGCATCAGCAGTATAAGGAGCGATCATTGCCGCTTCTGTCATAGTACTATTATTTGGGAAGATACTTGTTAGAACTAATTCATTAGTTAAGTTGGCAGAAATAGTACCACCAGCAAGAACTTCATTTAAGAATTTAAGAATTGCTTCTGATGTGATTGAATATTGTGTAATTCTATCATATCCATGAGTTGCAAGATTATTATCACGAGGAATGGTATTACCAACATCATCTCTGTATCTAGAAACAGATGGACGAGGATTCCACTTAGGATTATCCAAGTCAATTTCTGGATATAGATAGTTGATATTTTGAGAAACGCCAAGTCCTGTTACAGTCGTATCTGAGATAGTGTAACTTGTTCCAGAAGTTGTTTGTTGTCCATAAGAAATAGTGTTTACATATGTACTACCATCTTCTTTAGTATAAACATTACCATCAAGAACAGTTAGCATATAATAACCATCTCTAGAGGTATGTACATATTCAATAAGAGGTTCTACATTATAAATGTAGAATGCTCTTGGATAACTGTTTGTACTTGTGTAAGTAAATGGATACTTAGCATTTGTATCTCTAAGTTGTAGTGTAAATCTTGCTTCTGGAGCTTTTAGTTCTTGAGATCCAGCAGTGCCTTTTGGCATCTTATAAATGACTCTCCATAAAAACTCACCATTTCCAAATCCCGCTCTGTTGTCTTGAAGACGTTTAATATAAAGGTTTGAGGATGTATTTGCATCAAATTCGTAGTTATCAGCGGATGAAGTTTGATTATCAGCGTTACTATCTCTTCTCTGAGTTAATCTTCTTAGAAGTGAAAGAGCAGATGATGCTTGAGAAGTTAAAACAACATCATCTGTAAGGGAACTATATCTAGTACCAATTGAAGAAAATGGAATATATCCAAATGGTTTGATGTTTTCAGAAGAGAAACTACCAGATGTAACGGATGTAACTCCATTAACTTGAATAACTACAGGACCTGTACCAGATCTAACACCTAATGATGTACCAGCACCATCCACAAGTACGAGGTAATCATTATTAGAAAATCCAGTACCAGCTTCTAGATCATTACCAGCTGGGTCATATTGAGTAACAGAAGTAATTGCTTTAGATGTACCATCAACATTTACTTGTACTTTAATTAGTGCTGATCGACTACCTAATGCTGTACCAGTAAGAGGAGTACCAGCAGCATTGGAAGGTTTTGCATCTATAAGAGCATTTGTAGCACCACCAACACCTATATCTTGGTAATTAGCACCATTTGATGTAATATTATCAAATGCAACTGGAATACCAGTAGCATTAATAGTTCCATCTGCTCTACCATCACTAACTAAAATACAAACTCTACCTTTATCTACACCACTTACTGTCTGTGAAAATTCCCAACCATAGTAAGCACGTTTGTCATTTTTAGTAGCTTTACTGTTTTGAGTAGTTGCTGGATCTTTATGAAGTCCAAGATTTGATGTATCTCTCGCCCTTAATCTAGCAGCAAATAATTGAGATGTTGCATCATCAGGTGATTTTGGTAAAAATGCATAAACAGCTTCTGGATTAGTATCAGAATATGTTCTCTTACCAAGGTTATAATCTAAACCACTTATGAGAAGTTCTGCCTTGGTTACGTTACCACTACTATCTGTTTCATAAAATTCTGGGATATCTTCTTCAGCAACTTCTGAATTACCACCAATTTTAATATAAATTTTCTTAAATGTTGATTCAGCGTTTGCTGTTCTAGCCGCTTCGTATGCAGTCACAGTATGACCAACATCAATTTCTGTAATATTAACAAGTGAATCACTATCAGGATTAATTCCTCTAGGTGGTACAAGTCCAATTATATATCCACCAGCATCTTGAGCAAATGCATTTGGTCTGTGTGATACAGCTTTTAATGCACAGTTACCAAAGTTAGAGTTTGAGTTAGTGATTGACATATCACCACCTGACTCAGCAAGGAAGTGATCTGCATTACCAACAGCAAACACGGATACAACTTGTAGGAATCCATCATTAGATGCTTTAATATGGTAATGTCTCCAATCATCTCTGTATACAGAATCAGGATCAACTCTATATTCTACACTATCTGCATTATTTTGAAGAATTCCTTGTGAAAGGTTTGTACCAACAAATGCTCTGTTATCTTTCTGAAGTGCAATACCAGTATACTGAGCAAGAACCATAGATTTGAAACCAGTTGCTCTTGAACCATCAGCATGCAAACCATTCATACCAAATACTGATCTTAGAGAACAGTTAAAGATATATGGTGAAGCAGAACCTACAGTATCAGATAAACCAGCAGTTGCAACTGAACCAACGATTCTATTTTCTTCGATTCTCTGAATATAGTCTTCAGATGAAGGTGCAACAGCAGGAACAGTTCTTGTGACACTCGCAAGACTGGTTGGTGTACTAATTGTATTTGTAACAATTGAGAATAAAGTTGTGATTGCAGATCTTACGTTAGCACATGATGCAGCATCAGTATTAGATCCTGTTGTAGGATCAGCAGTAATTGTTAGATCTTTAACCTGTGTAAGTGATGTCTGACCAGATACTACTGTAACATCTACGTTATTGATAACTTGTAAAGCGATATTTCTTGCTTCATTAAACGCATATACGGATTCTGTTTCTTCTCCAACCAAGTGTTGTAAAGCACCACCATTTACATAGAGGTTTGCAGCATCATGAACTTTGTTGTTTGAACCATAACCTACGTTATAAGCAACTGCTTCGATAACATCTTCAATATCATCTTCACAATTTGCTCTACCGCCAGGCACACTAAAACTAGTGAAGTTTGCAAGCATTCTACTTACAGCAACTTCAGCGATAAATCTTTTATTTGCTTCTAACAGTGTTTTTGCATCACCTTGACGATTTCCAACTAAAACTACGTCATCAAGAAGACTATATTTGTCAATTTTAGTATAATAGTTTGTTAAAGCTGGTGAACTTGCATATTCAAATACAGTTAATTTATGATGAGAACATGGGAATACATCAGCACCACTATTTGTATAAGTTGCACTTGCAGACTTAAATGGTGCGGTTCTATTACTATCTTTGAATGTAAGTTGCCAGAAATAACATCCACCAGTTACATTAAACATTGCACCTCTACCAGCTGAAGCATCAACAGGTGAAGGAATGTATGTTGGTCTACAAATGGTTTTTCTTAGATCAAGACCTACAAGTGATGTACCACGAGGAACAATCACACCACCATTTTCATCATTAAATCTATAGATGTTCTCCATTAGAGTTTCATCTGTATATGAAGTCTCTACTAAAACACTTGCATTTGATCCATCTCCAGGCCTGTTATCAATTTCATACTCGCCAGGAAATATAACAATCGTGAAAAACTCGAATAAATCAGCACCATATTCTCCAGCTTCATCGCCAGGGCCATTTACCCAAGATTGTTTTGCGGCTTCAAGTAACGCTCTTTGTATAGTTTTAAAGGGTTTGTTTAAGTTTCTACCATTATTTGATAAGGAGTCAGTAGATAAAGTATCATTTGCACTTACATAGATATTTCTAAGACTATTCGTAATATTAATTGAAGAACCTACATTTCCAGTTGGAAGAACTAGTCCAGAAGCATTTACAGTTAATTTTACAGCACCATTCGAGACAAAATCAATTTCTCCGTCACCACTACTGAATATACCTGTGTCAGTATCACCATTATAAGCTATAGATGGATTGGAAACACTGCCTTGTGGAACAATGAGTGATTTTCCAGATGCTACTTCTAAGCTGTTGTTTTTAAATGTGACAATTGTAGATCCGTTAAACTTAAATGGTGCATCTGCGCCTGAAGGAAAATTAAATCCATCAGGACCAATACTTAATACTGTAGTTCCATTTGATGTAAAATCAGTATAACCAGCGTTACTACTATAAAGTCCAGTATCTTCATCATTCTGCCAAGATATGGAGGGATCTCCTGTAAGACCTCCAGACAAAACAATTTCAACTCCCTTCGCTATGCCACGAGTTGTTACTTGAGTTAAAGCCATGTTTGATAAAACCCGTTAAAATTGCGTTATTTCTAATCAAAAACTATTTATAACGTAGGAGACTCCTTTATTTCTTCATTACCATTAGTTGCTGCTTCTTGGAAATCCTCATAATCAAATAATTTGAAGGATTTACCTGTTATGTGATTATGTACGAAAATACGATTACCCCAAGCAACTGGTGTAAAACTAATACTATAGTATCCCGAATTTATATCATATATTGGAACTGGAGCGCCAGCATCCAAAGTTTTTTGTTGAATTTCTTTTTGTGTTTCGTTAAATTCTTCGCTTTTTAACTGTTCTTCAACAATCAATTTATTTTGTTCATCTATCCAATTAAAGAATTTACTCTCTAAATCAGCATCTAGAGCAAAGGTCATTCCTGTCACATCAGCGGTTTGTGTCATTTCAAAAATAAAGTGAATCTTTGTTATTTATAGAAAAAGGCTGGGCGTCATTTTGGCCCAGAATTTTTTTCTCGACTTTTTGGTAATCAAAAGTCGAATTTTGTCTCAGAATACATACTCAACTTTTTCTGGATAATCTTCCAGTGTTTCATTGACGAAGTTACACATCTTAGTGAAGTCATCTGAGTCTGCTTCAATCAGTTCTATTAATTCGCCACCATCACCATACAAGTTGATAGTTCTAGATGCAATATCTATTTTAATTTTTACTAGCTGACAATCAGCTGGAATATCATTGATATTCATAGTTATTCTACTTCTATAACCAGAGTAACATAGAACATATGAGGTGTCAAGTTTATGCCACGAAGTGAGGCCCACCAGCAAAATTACAATTGAGTGCCGCTTCAGTGTTCACTTTGATTGCAGCAACGTTCTCAACGTTTGCACCACCAGTATTCTTAGCAAATATACCTAAACCATTTCTTATCTTAGCACCTAAATTATTTTCACTCTTTACACCAACCTCTGTTTCTTGTCCAGCACCCACCAATGTTCTGTTTGTTGCACCAACAGTAGTCTCAGTTTCAGCACCAACTTTCATGTTTGTAGTCTTACCAACAACCAAATGAGTATCAGTACCAGCTGCAAACTTACCAGTTTGTCCAAGATTAAATTTAAGATCAGATAAACCAGCGAGTCTTAACTTATTCAATAAAATAAATTCATTATGGAATGTAGAAATGTTATTGATTGATCCAGTTGCAACAGTATTCATTTCTGTACAGAAGTGAGAAACAGTAGGAGCAAACATATCAATCTGTCCTGATCCAGAGATACCAACTTTAGAACCAGCAATCGCTAATCCATTTGCAGCAGATAGTTCTGAGTCATTCTCATAGATTGTTTCATGTTCACCATTGTATGTAACTTTACTTTCTCTGTTTGCAAAGACATTGTATTGTCCACGAACTTCTAAATGATAGTTACCGCCAACTTTTAAATGATAATCTCCACCTACATCTACGATCTGTGATCCCTTAATATATACTCTTTCATCTTTAATAGTAACTTCTGTCTTAGTATTACTATTAGTAATTTTTACATCACCGTTGTCTTGAATATCAATACCTGATTTACTTGGGCCATGTGCAATCACAACTCTAGTAGATCCAGGCGTATCATCTTGAATAAAAACATGACCAGATTCAGATGATTGTACAAACATCTTTGAATATTCTGGAGACCATCGGCCTGGAATAGTGCTAGTAATGCTGATGGAAAACGGACTACAATTATTTGCCGTGATAGGACACGTTTCCCAATCAATATTAATAGGACTATCAGTTTTTCTATTACAACCAATTCCTAATAGATTTAAAATGAAAGCAACAATATTACCAACAGTTGCTAACTCACTTAGATCTGTTAAATTTTTTATATTACCTACTGCTTTAATTAAATTCTGAATTGAATCAACAATGTCTAATATTTGATTTGCAACTTCTACCAACTGAAAAATTGATCCAAAGATTTGATTAATACAATTCTCTGCAAAATTAAGAAAGTCAATTGCTTTTTGTGCAAGACTATTCAACATCTTATCGACAAATGCTTCAACGAATCCTTCAATACCACCCATGATGGCATCAACTAAAGCTGAATCAAATGTACAACCAATCTGTCTAAGAACTTGTAGAATAATTTCGGTTATACCTTTTGCAAATAAAGGTATTGGACTAATCGCAGATAAACCAATTAAATTAAGTAACTTTGTTACTTGTTTCATTATAAATGACTTTAGTTTATTAACAATATGCCATATTAAGTTTCTAATCTTATCAAACGCAGTTTGAATTGTCGTTTGAATATCAATAACTTTATCGTTAAATTTACCTACAAGTTCTCTAGGTGAATCAGTTTTTGGAAGATATTTTACAGCAGTTCCTTTCTTATGATCTTGATCTTCAGTTTTCTCCATTCCTCTCTTAATGAGAGTCAAACCAAAAGAATTTTTTCCGTTATAACCAATTACCTCACTACCAATCTTAACTTTACCTCTTGGTGGAAATGTAGATGAATTTGATACAGGAATAAATTGTTCCTCGGCATTTAAATCCTTTGTAAGTCTAGGATTACTAGAATTTGGATCATATATTGTACCAGTTTTAAATATATTTGCTAAATCATTAATGATTGATGATATCTCTTTCGCAACAGTATTTTTTACACTATCTTTACCATCTGCAACTAACTTTGTAGTAACATAACCTGATGGATTTGATTCTGATTCTTCAAATGATGAACTAGCAACATGACTATCTACTACACTTGTTTCAAGATTCTCATCATTAGTTGTAACTGCTGCTAAATTTTGACCAGTCTCACTTGTATCTCCACCTGTATTCGGTTCACTAATATTTGCAGCACCAGGCCTATCAAATGAATTTTGAGATTTAGGTTCGATTACTGCTTTGACCTGACTAAACAGAGTACCCATGACTATGGGTTGTTGATCGTCAGGATGATCTAAGAAAAATCCCATCACGAAACTGCCAGGCTTTAATTGGTTTGCAGAAACACCAACACCACTTACAGCAGCATTGGTAGATGGTTGCATTACAAGAGCCCAAGGAAGATCTGCTGGTTTAGCATCAGGTCTATGTCTGTTTAAGATATTAACTTTAACTCTTCCTAGTTTTGCATCTCTATCATCAGCATTTACAACCGTACCTAACCACCAAGAAAAATCTTGATGACCTATAAAAGCTGGTGTTTCAATGGTGGGATTAATAGACATTACTTAATCGTCATAAACTCTACATTCAAATGCATCAGGATGATTGTCGCAATAGATTTCTAAATGCTTATCCTCATGTCTTGTGTGCCAATCATTTATTTTACCTTCATTTGGCTCTACCACATCATCTTTATGATATGTTTCATAATCAGCATGAACTTCTTCTAATTCAGATTTTTTATACTCTAACATACCATGATTGATATGTTCTTTTTTATCTTTAGGGTCAAGATAAACCTCATGACTTAGATCGTGTTTGATTTCAGGCATAGTTTTTGCTCCTATTTATTACCTAAGTTTACTTGTCTTCTAGTAGATTCACTGTCAGGTAAAGATGTACCTCCATATGAATCTCTAGTTAATGTTACTTTGGTATTTAACTTATCTCTATTTAGGGTGTGATGGACAGAGTTAACCAAGTAACGACCACTCATTCGTTTGTCTTCTTTAACATTGCCATTTTCTACGTTCGGAGATGGTATCGAAACATTGATAATGCTACCAGCACGAAGATCTAAATCGCCTGGAATTGCAATGTCAAGTTTATTATACTCCATAAAGTAAAATCTGTACAGAGCTTTTTCATACATCTTGTTTTTCTGATCAACCCACTCGTCCTCAGTGAGTTCTCCCTTCTCTTCTAGGTCTTCCCATTTACCAAATGTATTCACAGTTGTAGGTCGATAGACCATTCTTCCAGAACCTAATGCAAAGTTGACAGGTGCATCAGTTCTATATGGTTTAAGATCTCCTAGATGAACACTATCATCCCAGAAATCATCAGCAGTTGTTCTAAAAATTCGATAGGATCTTGTATTGATATCAACATAACAGGCATCATGAGCAAAACCTCCAGCTCTTGCATCATTAAAAACATTAAATGCTTTTGGTGATGCATATTTTTTAATTCTACGTTGTGTATCACTTATTGTAGCATTTGCCTGTACATAAGCATACTTAACATTGTTTGCTGGATATGGTGTCTGATTAAACAATGTATCTACAGATTTAAAATTATACTGTTCAAAACCTTCCCAGAATAAGTATCCAACAGAATCTTTATGTGCTGATGCTACTGTTCTTGGTCTGAACCATGCACAAGTGTCAAAGAATCTCCAGTTTGGTACATACATATCAAACTTATGAAGAGTCTCATCAAAATTTAGTTTCTTTTGTGTAATAATATCTAACTTATCTGTTATAAATTCATGTGCTTTGACACCATCTAATCTTTCTACAATTCTATATGTTTCATTAACTAATGCTTCTCGACTACAACAATGTAAGATGTAGACTTGATTCTTCTCCATCATAGTCCTACCATCTACACTATAGACAACAAACTCTAATGTATATGTGGTCTTGGAAGTTGAAACAACCATCTTAATCTTCTCTTGACCCATGATAGGAAGTTTTTCTATCAAGTTCTGACCAATATCTTGCATCACTACACTACAATATAAACTTGTAGATAGAACACTTTCTTTGAGATTAACTTCAGCAATTAACTCCTTAATATCTATAGCAGATCCAGCATACTCTGAACCTTTTGCCACAGGAGTCAGAGTAATACTCTTTAATTTAAAATCGCCTTCAAATTGTTGTGTCATTTAATTGTTCTGTACCTGTAAGTTTTCTTCAATAGTTGTCTCACTAGTTATCTGAGAATTGATGTTGGTATTATTTTGATAAACATCTCCACCATTTATTATCATAGCAGTTTCACCATTACCATTACCAATTTTGTTTTCTAGTATTTGATTTTCACTTCCATTTTTTAAATCATTAGTTCTAGAAATATACTGTCCATTCTTAATTATAGGATTACTAGATCCAAGAAACTCAACAACAGATGCATTATTATGAGCTGAAACTTTAGTACCACCGTATCCTCTTACTACCTCAAGTGTATTGTATTGATATCTAATTTTATTTTTATTTGAATTGTTGGTGTAATATATTTTTACAAGACTACTTTTTATCACTTTCATTACTTCATCACCAATTTTAATATATGCACTATCCCCAACATCCATCGCACCTTTTCCTGTGATATCAATTTCAGTTTGATCAGCAGTAACTCCTTGCCATTCTCTCAACATCATCTGTTCACCTTTAAGGTTGTTAAGTGACCAAGATTCCATTATACGATCTACATATGCATCTGCTTCATCACCTTCTAATCCTTCTCTTTCTGCATCTCGAATAGCTTTAAACCTAGCTTTTTCTTCTGCTGTTACTGGATCAAGCTTACCATCTTTACCCTTAGTAATAAAATTATAAATTCTTCCACCTAACCAATCACCTATCAATCCTCCTACTAATCCACCAATAAATGTTCCAACGCCAGGAAAAATTAATGTGCCTAAACCAGCACCCATCCACTGTCCTAAAGCAGTTCCCAAAGCTTTAATTGCTGCCTCACCCCAAGGATCACCAAAAGCTCTGTTGATAACCATACCAAGAAAAGGTCCTACAATAGGAATTTTATCTACAAATTTTCTAAAAGGTTTTGTTAAAGTTTTTAATGCTGTTTTAATTCCCTTACCACTTCCAGACTTTACAAACATAAGAAATTTATTTGCGATTGCTTTTATAATACTATTACCTTTTAAAAAATTCATTCCTTTTATTTGAATTTTTTTTAAGATTTCACCAGCTAATTTTTTTGCTTGAGGAATTTTAAATGTTTTACTAAATTGTTCTCCAATTTTTTTCAATACTGCTGCTTTTTTTGGAAACAAGAACCTCAAACCTGCTCCAAGTCCTTTTTGCTTCCACTTTTGAAAAAATAGTTTTAAGACTCTAAGTTTTGTAGGGCCAGTGGTAACTAATTTAAATGCATGCTTAACTGCCTTTAATGGATTCAATGCATAGTATATTCCAATAGCACCAACTGCCATCTGGAAAAATCCTACAAATCTTTCTAATAGACTAGCATCTTCTTTAACCATTTTATAGAATCCATCAAAGAAGTTAGAAACAGATCCAGTAACAAACCAATCAACAAATTTAAGAACTGATTTTAAACCTGATACAATTGACGTTAATGTTTGGTGATTTTTTGGATCAGATATCCAATTTAATGCAAGAAAGCCTAACAGATCTCCTATAGCACCAAACAGATTACCTCCTAACTTTGCAGCACTTTGCTTTATACCACTACCAACTCCACTTAGAAAAGAAGTTTGTTCTTGTTTATTCTCCTCATTTCTTGATTTTTCTTTTCTCTTTTGTCTATCAATTAATCTAAAATATTTTGCTTCTAATTTATCTCTTTGTCTTCTCTTTCTCATTAAAAGAAGAGCAGATCTTCTCATAGATCTACCAACATCTACAGATTTTTCTGTAACAGTTTCACCACCCATAAGTGGTTTACTTAGAGCAGAGGATTTATTTCCTTTATAGAGAGTAATACCAGATGTAATTGCCATCAGTATCTAACTCCATAAAGACATTGTTTCATTGGTGGTTCACAATTACCTAGAGAATCACTATCAAAAGCAGTTTGTTCTGCATTAGAAGTGAAGTGTGATCCTTGTTCATGGATAACAACTTTTCCATCACCACCTCCCATTATAATATTATTACTTACAACTTGAGCAACAGATAATCTACCACCAGTTTGATTTGATAAACTTGGAACTACAAGACCTCCACTCTCCATCTTTGGAGTGGAAATATTAATACTTGGAGAAATAGATGGTAAATTATAATTTCTTACAATACCACCAGCATTAAATTTAGAACCTACATAACCGCCAAACTTATATGTCGGTCTAGAAATACCAGAACCTCTAGCAGGAAAAGAACCAAAGTTCATCGAGTCAAGAAAACCTGGCATACTTCTTTCAATACCAGCAGTTGCATTTCTGTTTAATACATATTCTCCACCTTCAGCTTCAATTGGCACTCCACCACCACTATGTCTAGGGCCTCTTAAGAGTCCACCTTTCTCATATGATTCAGTGTTTTCACTAGTATTACCTTCTAAATCAGTTTCATTTTCTATAGCCTCAAACAAATCTGATTCATCTTTCTCATCATCACTAAATCCAAATAGTTCTTTTACTTTACTAAACACACCAGATACTACATCATTAAAGAGTGTAGGTAAACCTGTAGTAAGAAAATCTGTTAAAGGTTTAAAGAACTCAGCAATACTTTCTCCCATTCCACTAAACATATCTGGCAAATCTTCTAAAAGAAAATTATTAATATCTTCAAATACTTTTGGTATACCTTCAGTAAATATCTTTGTAACATCTTCAAAAGATTCTTGTAGTCCTTCTACATCAAACCACTCAAAACTAAAAAACTCTCCAAGTTTATTAACAGTATCTTTAATAAGATTAATTCCATCTTTTAATCTATCTACTGTCCAGTTAATTCCAGTACCAATTGCTTTTGCAACCTTACCAACAAACTCAATTACTCCCGAAAAGAAATTAACAAAGGTTGTAACTTTGACAAGATTTGCTGGATCTGATAACCATTCTAGTAACTTAAATCCTACAAATACTTTTCCAAATTGCATTAAGAAATCAAATATACCACCAGCTTTCTTCTTAATACCTTTCATCAAACCACTATCTTTCTTTCTTCTACCTTTTACTTTACCTCTTTCTTGTTTCTTTTCTTCTGCTTCTGCTGCATCCGTATCTATTTCTCTTGATGTTCCTAAAATTCTATCATGTAATCGATCAATTGCATTGTTCTCAAGAACCAATAACTTCTCCAGATATTGTGCTACTTTTGCTAAATGATCTGTTAGTTTTCCAGTTGCACCTCCACTATCTGATTCTCCAGCTGGTAATGCAAGTCTAGCAGCAGTCGGTGTATTTTTTACTGATTTTGTACCTAATGTAAATCCTTTAAATCTTGCCCTTCTTTCTTCTGGTGAAAGATATTCACCCTTCTCACCTACGCCCATGACTCTTGCCTGATAGTCAGCAGAAGTCTTACCAGTCATACCCTTCATAAACTTTTGAAGGCCACCACTTTTATTCCCAATGTTATTCATGGATGATGCTGAATTTAGGAGACCTTTAATCATTGTGACTGGCGGTTTTTAATTTTTTCGTTTTCTTCTTCTATGTAATCAACAAGTTGTTGTACATAAACCTCTCGTTCCCATGGCAACATGTTCTCAAGTGTTTCAAGACTCCATTTATGGTGTTGAACCATTACAAAATTAGTTCGATAGTAATTCTCTAACGATTCGTGGGCCAACACTAGTCGAAAAAACTTGAGAGACCCTCAATTGTTACCTGAGATTTAACATTCGTATTTGGATTAAGAACTTCAATCTTATGACTTAATTTAGGCATAGTCTCAAAGAAATCTTGTATCTTCTGGAATTGTTGTGTGTCAAATGTTTCTACAAACTCTAGCATTTCTTTCTTAGAAAAACTCTTTGCTTCTAGAACATCCTCTCCTTCAACAACTTGAGATATACAATCAATTGTCATATCAAATATAGTGTCAACCTTCTGAGTATTATCACCTGTAATATTATTTTTCACAAACATTTCCATGCTTGGATACTTCATAACAATTCCAACTTGATCAGTAAGTTGAATTACTGGATCATGTTTATCAGACTTTTGAATTTTGACATCTTCAACATTGACAGCAACTTCAACTTCAGTTTTTTCATCATCAGGACATACAATATTCAATGTTATCTCTTCACCTACAGATTTACCTCTGATATTTAGGAAAAGATATTCAATATCAAATACAGCAAGTTTGTCTACACTAATACCTCTAGTAAGAATACAATTCTTAAGGATTTGTTTGACAGCATTCTGCATTTCCTTCTCATCTTCTGACTCCATAGCGATAAGAAGTATTTTTTCTTCCTTCACAAGAAAAGGTCTATACTTAACTTTTCTATTGGAAGATGGTAATGTCAACTCATAGGTTGGCGTGTTTAACTTTGGTAAAGGCATTATAACAATAATATATTATAAAAATATTTATACGAGTTTTTTAAAGTTATGCAAAAAGACCCTCTGTTGAGAACGGTGCGAGTGCTGATTCTCCGTCAGCATCATCTTTTCTTCGAGTTCCAGTAGGTCTAATTGTCTCATATTCAAACTCAATTGATAGTTGAGTCATAGATGACGACTCATTTCCTAGTGGTGTAGCGGATATATTTGAAGGAAAAGCATTTATTATTTTAACAGCATGCACTGGAACTGACTTAAAGAAACGAGTTACACCACCGATCTTGTCAGGAATAATTTCCTTTGTCATCATTCTTTTTGACAATGCATTGAATCTTAGTTTGTTTAAATTCATAAGAGATGAATTAGCTTTTTCATATTTTAGTATAGTAATATCAGAAACATAATCATCTTTGTACTTAGTTCTTAAAGTACCATTGTCTCTTGCCCATCTAGAATATGGATAGATTGTGTCAGTCCATACATCAAATACTTGTCGAATCAATGAACCAGAATCTAACATGAATGTCATGGAAAATGTATTGAATACTGTACCATAGGCATATTTTAACTGAGGTGTATTGGTAATTCGATACTCACTCGTAGACATATTTACGCCAGGCATCGTAGCTTCATTTGTATATAATTTCATTAGTTCCATCATCTGTCCTAGACCAGCACTACCATCAGCTAATCTAAACTTACCTTGAAGCACCTCAAATAATTTACTACTACCACCAACATCTATCTGAACATCATAAAGGTTCGCCATACTGAAACCATAAGTTTGAAACTTAGATTTAAATTCATTTAAGTTTGATAGTGTCATTGTTTAGCCCCATTCCAGACAGCAAGTTTACTTAATCCACCAAAATCTTCTACAGGTAAGAAAGAAGCAGTCTTATAATCATCACTATTTATCACAAACATCGGTGTTTCTAGTCCTTCCGTCAAATAACTATGAAAAGCCCTCTTATCTATCTTTGGCAGAACTCCACTCTGTAATACAGTTGCTGTATATAATCTATCTCTCAAGTTTAGATAATGTAAGTTATATCCTTTAAACTGTAGTCCTCCCTGTGTTACATACACTAGAGGAAACCTATCATAAAAATTTAATCTCTCTGCATAAACTGCCCTATACTCAAACAAATAGAGTGAGCCTGGACTTGGTACAAGAGTCTCTTCTAACTCAGCAAGATCAGCAAACAAATCACTTTGTTTGAAAATTGTTCTCACCGTGTTCCGATACCACTCGTAGGAACGTGGTTCATCTCCTGTTGCTTCTTGAACTAAACTAAAAACACTCATACCTTAAGTTCGTCTTCTGTGATAATTTTAAACTGCCATCGTCTATCTAAACAAAATTGATTTGCAGCCTCCCATTTTGCTTGGTTCTTTGCATACTCAGTTACCTCATAGATATATTTTTTTGTTTGTCTTTTTTGTTTTGTTGGCGGTTTTGTTTGTCTCTTTGGTTTCACTTCAATCAAGTATTTTTTGGTAGTACCATTTGATTCCTTGATGTGCATATAAAAATCTGGAAAGTATCTATGTACTCGATTATCTAATGGAGATCTGTATGGAATTACAACCTCTTCACTACCCCACTCTAAAATATTAGGATTGGAATCACAATATTTCATGAACTTTAGTTCCCAAGATGATCGAAAAATAATGTTACGATAGTCACCTCTATACTTCCTAATGTTCCTTGGTGTAAATCTGCCTTTCAAAGTATTCATATATAGCTATAGAGAAATAGCGGTCTTCCTAGTATTTATGGCCTCAAAAACATACACTGTTCCATCGGAACTAAGCAACTTAACAACATTCGATCAAAATAATTCATCTGGTACATATGCATCATATGGACAGTTGAGATGGCCTTTGGCAGAACAACATGACTTTTTACAAATAGATGTAGTAGAATTTCAAAAGACAGGAGATCAACAGTTTACAGTAACACAAAGTAATACAACTGATGGACAAGTTACCCAAGCTGATGGTGAAAGTGCTATTGAATTTGATTCAATTACTACTATTGCAGATGGTACGTTTCTTAGTAATACACAATCAAAAACTAAAGCAAACGTTAAAGAAAGAGTTCTATTACCCATACCAGCAAATGTAAACTATCAAGACAACCCAAAATATAATGAAGGATCTGGTATAGCAGGTAAAATTCTACCATCATTGGCAAAACAAATTGCAAATGATGCTTCAGCAGGAAATATTGCATCTACACTTCAAGCAGCTGCATCTGCTGGTTCTCAAGGAATCGTAATGAGTATATTAGATAAACTGCCTGGTTTAGGTGGTGGTGCAGCACAGTTTACACAAAATGGTTTTGGTAAAATTTTAAATCCATATGTTGAACAGGTATTTGGTGGAGTTGGAATGAGAACTTTTAACTTTAATTGGAAATTAGTTCCAAGAAATGATGCAGAAACGAGAGCAATTAAAAATATTCTTCAAGTTTTAAGAGGAAGATCATTACCAGATTATGCTGCTAAACTAGGACTTTCAGCAAATGCTGGCGCTCTTGACTCTGGAAATATTTCTGATCGTTGGTTAACTGTTCCTCATGTGTTTAGATTGCATTGGAAGAATGGAGATAATGGTCAAAGAATTGATTCTCTTCCTAAAATTAAACCATGCGTTATGACAGATGTACAAATTAATTATACTCCAGATAATATATGGGCAACTTATGAAGGAGCAAATCCAGTTGCTTATGATATGACTCTAGGATTTACTGAGACTGAAATCATTACATCACAAGAAGTACTTGCTCTAGGATATTAAAATGTTCTTCGATTCACAACCAAATTTTTTATACCCAGACTTTAAGATTAAAGATAACTATAAGGTATCTAAAAATTTCTTTCGTAGAGTAAGAAATAGAGATAACTTTAATAGTATTTTTTCTTCTTCACTTCCATATACTGTTACGCCTGGCGAAACTGTAGAAGAAGTTGCATATAAAAAGTATAATGATACAAAATGGTATTGGACAATTCTATTAATGAATAATATTATTGATATTAGTAGAGAATGGCCTCTTGCTTCAAATGAATTAGAAGATTATATGAATGATAAATATGGATCTGCAATAGATAATCCTAGACATTGGGAAACAAATAAAGTTACTGATAATACTTTAGGTGTAGTGTTAGAACAAGGTGTAATTGTAGAATACTATGAAGGAACTACTGCTCAACAAGCAGCAAACTATTATCCATCATGGAATTTTCAATATTTTACTCAATCTGGTGGTAGTCCAAATACTCAAGTAGTAAATACTGTTCCTGCTACAACAGGACTAACTAAGATTACAAATAGAGAATGGGAATATCAAGAGAATGAAAATAAAAGAGAAATCATTTGTCCTAGACAGCAATACTTATCTGTATTAGAAGATGAATTAGAATCTTTATTGAAGTATGATACAAAATATAAAATTACTAAAGGTGGTTTAAGAATATCAGAACAATATCAAAGATAGTCAAAAACCTTTTAGACAAAAAAATGCCCCGAAAATTTTTTCGAGGCTTTTTTTATTGAATTTTTAAATTCGTATTACTCTTCTGCGAGTCTTGAGAAGTATGACATTACATCTTCCTCTTCCTCATTAGCACGAGGGGTAGGAGGTTCAACTGTTGCTGAAACAGATGGTATAGGCCCACGACCTTCACTTTCATCTTCAAGATCTTCATCAGGTATCGGTGATACCTTCTTCTTTGCAGAAAGAACTGTGTTCATTCTCTTCTCAAGTTCTTCATATGTTTTGAAGTTCTTAGCATCAGTAAATGCTGTAAGAGAATGTTCTGATTTGTAGATAGCTTCTAATTCAGCATCATCAAAGTCTCCAAGAGTTGATACTTTATCAAACTCAGACTTATCATAATTCCAATAACCATCTAACTTACGAATCTTTAACTTAAAGTTAGCACCTTTCCAGAAATCAAATGGATTGATAGGAGTCTCATCAGCAAATGCTGGTTGCATAGCTTCGACAATCTTATCATGGATTTTCTTTCCATACTTATACAAGAATACTTTACCTTCGTTCTCAGGATGTAAAGGATCTTGAACAACATATATGTTACTGTAATAAGATAACTTACGTTTTTGTTTACGAGCAGTTTCCTTATCACGATCAGATCCAGAGTTCCATAATTGACGATTTAAATCACCAACAGGATCGGACTTGTTAATAGTTGTTAATGAGTTCTCAATATACCAACCGCCAGGACCTTGGAAAGCATGACTAAACAGTTTCGCCCAAGGAAGATCTTCTTCATTAGGTGCTGGTAGGAATCTGATTACAGCGTAACCATTACCACCTTTATCCATCTCAGGTTTCCAAAGATTATCATCTTTAGCATTTGATTCGCCAGATGAAACCTTTTCTAGTTCCTTAGTTAATTTTTGAAAAGCAGAAGCAGAATCTCGCTTCAGTGCAGAAAAAGACATGTGTGTTCTCCGTATTTTTTAGTATTTGGCTTACTTTTTTTATTGTAACATAGTTGTTGGTATTTGTCAATCATCTAATAACTCTAATGCTCTTTCAACATCTGCCTGCATAGAAACAAAACACTCATCGATATCACCGTTAGTATATCCTAATAGTCTTGCAGATTGTTTTAAGTATTGTATAAATTCAAAAGCATCATCGTCCTCAGAATATTTTGCACGAAAGTATAAAACCTTTTGTAGTTCTATAACTCTACCAACTTTTTCTAAGTATTCTTTTTTTTCTTCATTATCTAGTGTCATACCTCTAGAAGATAAATCAACCAGTCTTTGATAGATTTCAAATAACTGTACTGATTCAGCTCTAATGATAGGATTATCAAAAAATGCCATGTTCTATGCTAATTTTTTTAACAGGATACATTTATATTTATCACGATCTATTTGAAGGAATGGTTCGTATTTCACAACCTGTTTTTTTGTATCAGGCCATACTACAGGTTCTATAATTTGTTTATCAAAGTCAGGAATAAACTTTAAAAGTTTATTTAAAATGACTAATGTTTCTAATGTAATTCTATCTCCATAATATGATTGTAATAAGATAGGATGATTGCCAGATTTACATTCAAATACTTTTTCAAACTTAGAAATATCTAATAGATAATCTATATCATTCTCAAACATAAATGACATACTTTGAATCTTTTTCTTCCAGTCAGTATATACTTTAGAACCATGTACTGATATATCGCCAATCCATGTGTTGTTATTGTTTACAAAGTATGATACAAAATATTCTACAACTGTATCATGATCAAACTTTGCAGCTAATTTCTTAAAAAAATATCTATCTTTTCTTTTATCAAACGCTGATTGAGATGCCCTAGATTTACCATTGAAAGTAAAATAGTTATACTTATCTTTAGTGAAATGTAACTTTAATGCTAGGTAAGTTTTGTAGACATCAAAACCTGTCATTACACTTGTGGCAATTTTGCTCGAGTAGTTCGTTTAATACAATTAAGTCTTTGTGCATCAGCACGAATTTTTTCTTTGAGTGGTTTGGAAATAAGTTTGTTTACTGTAGTCAATTCAATGTCATGTTCTTCACAATAACAAATCACTGCCTCCATGTAATTCAATTCTCCTTTACAAGCAAGGACGATCTTTTCTATTTCCATTGAAAATTTAGAAGCAGTTAAAAACTTACCATCTAATAAATTTTCGAGTTCATCCTTTTGTTGTTTCATTAAATGCTTTCCAGTCCTTGATGTATTGCATAAGTAATCTAATAAATTTGGACTTGTTGTATTCTTCATAGACTTCACATTCTCCATTTTCACATGACATAATAATTACTAGTTTTTTAACAGTTAAGCCTGTTAGTTCATATAACATACAAGCATAAGCAGCTGCTTGTACAAAGTATCCTTCAATCCATTCTCTAGGTTTTGGTTCTTTTGAAGTCTTGAAGTCTATAATGGATAACTCTCCATTATATTCTGCGATACAATCGACAGTGCCTGCAACACCTAACTGTAAACTATATAGTGGTTTTTCTAGAGCGTATATATTATCAAGATTATTTAAAAAAGGTTTAGATATTTTAAATAAAAAATCTGATAATGGTTGAACTTCTGGAAGTTCCAAATTTTTTAGATAGTATTCAGTAATCGTATGTGTATCAGTGCCACGACTTGCAGCACGTCTAGAAATTTTGTTTGCTTCTGCTGCACCAACTCTGCGGCGCCATTCTGCAATTGACTTTCTAGATTTGTG
>Ga0163180_10000308_pt1 | contig 28097 bp, 48 predicted proteins | sample AtlANTMetagenome_2_FD_109647 | JGI IMG/M metagenome (GOLD analysis project Ga0163180, IMG submission 109647) | Marine eukaryotic phytoplankton communities from the Atlantic Ocean - Atlantic ANT 4 Metagenome | ecosystem: Environmental > Aquatic > Marine > Oceanic | place: North Atlantic Ocean...
ATAAAACTTTTTAAAGAGCCTAAAAATAAAATTTATATTAAGAACAGAAAGCTGCATTATGAACTTCGTGATTAATACAAGTCAAGACAAACAGAATCTTTTTAATTACTTAAAAGAACTTGATAGTGATTACATAGTAAAAGTTAAGAAACAAAGAAACAATAGAAGCAATATGCAGAACAATTATTATTGGGCTTGTATAGTACAACCATTAGCAAATGAATTAGGATATTTTCCTGATGAAATGCACGATACACTTAAAATAAAGTTTTCAAGTGAATGGCAAAGCATAGACATAAACGATAAACAGATAGGACTGCAAACAGTAAACAGTACAGCTAGAATGAATACAAAAGAGTTTGAAATATATGCAGAACAAATAAGGATATGGGCTTTAACAGAACTAGGTATAAGACTAATGCTACCAAATGAATATCAATAATTTCTATTATATATAGGATTGAATAATCAATCTTTTTCAATTATGGATAAAAGAATAAACAACGGTGGGGCTAGAAAAGGTGCAGGGCGTAAGTCTAAGGCAGATGAACAAAGATTAATAGAGAACTTAACACCAATGAACGAAAAGGCGTTAAAGTCTTTAGAACAGGGTATTGATAAAAAAGAACAATGGGCAGTTAAGCTATTCTTTGAATACTTTTATGGCAAACCTCAGCAAAGGGTGGATGTAACTTCAAATGATGAAAGTATTAATATGCCACTAATAAACTTTGTAGAAACTGAACCTGAACAATAAATATCAAGCACTATTTAGTTCTGATGCTCGTTATTTTATAATAACAGGCGGTAGAGGTAGTGGTAAGTCTTTTGCGGTTACAGTATTTTTAACACTACTTACAATGGCTGAAGGTATTAGAGTATTGTTTACTCGCTATACAATGGTGTCAGCTCATTTATCAATTATACCTGAGTTCTTAGAAAAGATAGGGCTGTTAGGTTTTGAAAATATTTTTAGTGTAAATAAAGCTGAGGTTGTAAACTTAGGCAACCAATCTGACATACTATTTAGAGGTATTAAGACTTCAGCAGGAAACCAAACTGCAAGTCTAAAATCATTACAGGGTATAAGCTGTTGGGTGTTAGATGAAGCAGAAGAGCTTATTGATGAAGATATATTTGATACTATTGATTTAAGCATTAGAGAGAAAGATGTACAAAACAGGATTATACTTATATTAAACCCTGTAACTAAAGAGCATTGGATATACAAAAGGTTTTTTGAGGACAAAGGCGTAGAGGCTGGTTTTAATGGCGTTAGAGACAATGTATGTTATATTCATAGTACATACCTAGATAATAAAGAAAACCTCTCACAGAGCTTCTTAGAGCGTATTAAGACTATAAAGCATAGGAACTTTAAAAAGTATCAGCATAAAATACTTGGTGGCTGGCTAGACAGAGCGGATGGTGTAGTATTTACTAACTGGAGTATAGGGGAATTTAATCCTGATGGCTTACAGACTTCTTGTGGTATGGACTTTGGATTTTCAGTTGACCCTGACAGTCTTACAGAGGTTGCAATAGATAAGCGTAAGCAAAAGATATATTTAAAAGAACATATATATAAGAATGGTTTAAAATCACAAGAACTTGCTCAGATTATATTAGATAAAGTAGGTCAGAAACTTATAATCGCTGATTCAGCAGAACCAAGACTAATAGCAGATTTAAAACATTTAGGAGTAAACATTAAACCAGTAAAAAAAGGAACTATTGAAAGTGGTATAACTAGGATGCAAGACTTTGAGTTAGTAATAACTCCTGAATCAACTAACATAGCTAAAGAGTTAAATAACTATATATATTCAGATAAATCTTCTAAATTATATGTAGACTCATATAATCATGCTATTGATGGAGTGAGATATGCAATAACATATCACTTAGACAACCCTAATGCAGGTAAATATTTTGTGCAATAGAAAAGCCCCCCACTTTAAGTATTACGACAAAATAATAGAAAGGTTGTGAGGGGCTAGTAACTAAATAGAAAACAAAAACCGAACAAATATATAAAAAAAAATTAAAGAGTAAACTAAATTTGAAGAATTTCTATTATATAATGTATGAAGGTTAAAATTAAGAAGCAGGGCAAGACAAAGGAGTTTAAGTTAATTAGTAAGTGGGAAGATGTAACACTAGAGAAATGGTTAAAGCTAATAGACTTTCACAAAGGTACTAAGAGTAAAGAAGCTCAAGAAACAATAGCAGCTTTATCTAATATTCCAAAAGATCTAATCAATCAGTTGGAATTAAAAGATGTTGCAGTTATAATGAGTAAGTTATCTGAGCTTCAAGCAAAACAAGATAGTTCTTTAAAACGAGTAATTGAAATAGAAGGAAAAAGATACGGCTATCATCCACGACTAGATGAAATTACGCTTGGAGAGTATGCTGACTTAGAAACTATGATTAAGAATGATATTGAAAAGAATATGCCTGAAGTAATGGCAATCTTATATAGACCAATAGTAGAAGAGAACAATGATGTTTATACAATAGAAGCTTATGATGGCAATATAAGCATAAGGGCGGAAGAAATGAAGAAGATGTCAGCAGAGCAAGTGCAATCAGCACTGGTTTTTTTTTATCATTTCGCAACGCTATTATTACTGACTTTGGAATCATCTTTGACGGAGGTGCTGAAGGAAATGAAGATGCAATTGCCTCAGAATCTTTTGCAGAAAAGTGGAGTTGGTTTGGAGTGATGTATAGATTGACAAATGCAGATATTTCAAAGCTAGAACAGATAACTAAACTTAACTTATTAGAGGCATTGACTTGGTTAAGTTATGAAACAGATTTAGAATCACAAAATAAAGTAAAACATGGCAGTAAGCAATAAGAGTTATAACAATGTAGTAAACACCCTTTGTAGAATGGGTGAGTATCACGAGCAAATTTCAACAGTATCAGTTGGAGACATATTTGATATTAATCTTGAAAAAATGGAGAAGATGCCACTACTGCATATTAATCCAACATCTGTAACAACAGGAGATAGTGAATTGGTTTACAACTTTCAGATTTTTATTGCTGACTTGGTTTCTGAAAAAGACAACTGGCAAACACATCAAGCTAAACAATTAACTAAACTTTTAGACCCTAAGAACAACGAACAGCAAGTATGGAATCAGACCTTAGAAATATGTACAGATTTTATAGGTATGTTAAGGCATAGTTCAAGACAATCACAAGAAGGAGTAAATGATATTAATGCTCCTTTATACTTTACACAAGACCAATTTACAATAGAACCATTTCAAGAAAGATTTGACAATCTTTTGTGTGGTTGGACTTTTACAATAGGTGTTATAGTAATGAATGACTTTGATACTTGTGAGATACCAGTAACAGATGCAGGTGCAGGATATTAATGTTTAAATTTAAGATATGGAAAGTAACAATACAACTAATACCGCCAAAAGTAACAATACATCTTTAAGCTATGAAGATGTTATTGAAAAACTAGAAGCAATAAGTATTAAGTTAGAGTCTTATAATGATTATCCTGACAGTGCTAGTAATAATGCTAAGAAAGCAATTAAATATAAAGAAGAAAACGGTAGCAGTTGTGGCACTAGAGTTGGTTGGACTAGAGCAAGACAATTAGCAGATAAAAAAAAGATAAGCAGAGACACAATAGCTAGAATGGCGTCATTTAAAAGACACCAACAGAATAAAGATGTGCCTTACTCAGAGGGTTGTGGCGGTCTTATGTGGGATGCGTGGGGTGGTTCAAGCGGTATAAATTGGGCAATTAATAAATTAAAACAAATAGATAAAAAATAAAATTATGGCAGATTTGGTAACAACAATTAGTGAGTCAGTAACTTTAAATGGTTCAGTTAGAGGGGCTAGTAACTCAGTAACAACAACAGGAATAGTTGATGTAATGGAAAGAATAGTAACTTGTACTCAAGCACAAACTACTACAATAGCAGTATTTGCTGCTAATCCTTACACTTCAGCAGGAGCAATAGATGTTGATAGAACAAGATATGTAAGAGTTACAAACTTAGACACTACTAACAACATTGAGTTAGCAGTAGTAACAACAGCAACAAATTATCAAGTAACAATAACTGGGGGTAATTCACACATCCTAAGTATAGGAACTGAAGCAGCTATTGGAGAAACAGATACATCTCCTGCATTTGGTACTTTAGAGAACTTAGCATCTTTACAAGTAAAACCAGTAACTGCAAATGATGCTCAGGTAGAATTATTTGTAGGGCTTGTTTAATGAAAACGCAAAACATAGAAAGGTACTTAAATAGCTTTGGTAAACAAGTAGTAAACAGAGCTAAGAGTAATATTCAAAAAGCTAAAGGTGGCGGAACGAATTTAGAGAAATCTATAAGGTTTGAAGTCAAAACTGATGCTGATGGATTTTCAGTACAATTTTTTATGGATAGTTATGGTACTTTTGTAGACAAAGGGGTATCAGGAAACAAACAAGATAGAAAATTTAAAGACTATAAAGGGCAAGTAAAATCAAGTCCTTATAAATATACAACAAAGCAACCCCCACCAAGTATATTAGCTAAATGGATAAGTAAAAAAGGCATGAAAGGCAGAGATAAAAAGACAGGCAGGTTTATTAGTAATATGTCTTTAGCTTTTATAATTGGTAGGGCAATAAAAAGAGATGGAATACAAGGTATTAGTTTTTTTCAAAAACCATTAGGACTTGGATTAAAGCAATTTGGAAAAGACTTACTTGGTGCAGTAAAAGAAGATATAATAGAAGGTTTAACAACAGTAAATTAATATGGCAGCAAATTGTGTAATAGAGCAACACCCAATAGGGTTTTTTATACCAGTAGGACAGGAATTAATATTTGTAATATCTAACCGAGACGCAGTAGCAAATGAAACTAAAGTTAAGTTTTGTGCTGAAGTACATATAGGTTCCACTATACCAGTAACCGCTACTTCTGATGATTTAAAAGGTGTATTTAAAACAACCCTTAATAATGCAGGAGTAGGAATGTTTGATTTAAGGAATGTAATAGAAAATTATGTAAAGGCAGACAACATGGCTGCTAATGGTAGTTCTTATAAAGGCACAACTACTTCAGATAGTGAAAGACACCCAGTTCATTTAATAGATAAATATTCTTTAAATACTAACTTAGGGCGTTATATGGTGATACAGTTTTATGTAGAATATCTAAACACAACAACCAATGTAATTGAAAGAGCAGCAGGTACAACACAAAACTCTGGAGTTTATTTTCTTTTTAATGGTTATGTAAAACATACTGATAGTCTATTTAAGTCAGGTAATAATTTTGGGTTTGATACAACTAAGTTTATTATAAATGGATTATCTTCTACATTTTTAACTAATGCACCTGATTTACAATACGCTAATGTAGAAGATTATGGAACTATGTCATTTGTAACATCTTCAGCAAGCATGAATAGTATTGCACTTAATTATTATAGCAGCACTTATAGTTTGTTAGGAACTGATACGGTTGTAAGAAATTCAAGCAATGGTGCTTGGGATAATCCTTTTGCAGCAGTTTCAGAAAATCAAATATTGCATTTAGGTTGCTTTCCAGGCAATTTAAGAAATTGGAGTTCAACTTTTCAAGCATTAGTAACAGCAGGAACTATACAGGGCGGTTTTATTACAGTACAAGCATATGCAGATTTTTCAGCAATATCTAAAGGCTATAATATTATTGTTAATTGCCCTGATACTAAAAACTTTGAAAGCATAAGACTATGTTGGCTTAATCAATGGGGTGCATGGGATTATTATACTTTTACTAAAAAGTCAATTAGAAGCACATCAACTCAGGGGTCTACATATCATCAATTAGGTGGTAGTTGGAATGAAAGTCTATATAGACCTGATAGCTTTAAAGGAGGTAAGAAGTCTTTTAGAGTTAATGCTACTGAAAGGATTACAATAAATACTAATTTTGTTTCTGAAGATGACAATGTAATGTTTGAAGAATTAATTAATAGTCCTGAAGTTTATCTATTAGAGGGCTACCAAACTGATGCTGCTAATGCAGTTTTAAATAACTATGTAACACCAGTAAGACTTACAACATCTAGCTTTACTAAAAAGACTTCAGCTAATGACAAACTTATACAATATACATTTGAAATAGAAAAAAGTAAAACACTAAGAACGCAATCTATCTAATGAGTGTACAACTAATTTTATATCCGCAAAGTTTTAATGGCTTAAACTCCTTATCAGGAGCAGGTACAGAGCATATTATTGATGGCATTGATTTTAATACTATAACTACTGCCCCTTTTTCAGCATCTTTAGCAATACCAACAATTACTACTGCTGCTAATACTATAATACCAACAATGGTAATTAACTCTTGGTACACTTTTTCACATGACTTAGTAGCACCTATTGAAGCAGCAGGAACAGTTTCTATTACAACTACACAGGGAATAATGCAGAAATTGTCAAACCTTATAGTAGGGCAATTATATGATGTTGAAATAGTTACATCTGTTGCAACTGCTTTAACTTTTTATGTTTATTCAGGAACTAACCAACAAAACGCAATACCTGTTTCAGTAGTGGGTACTAATAATTTGCAATTTACTGCAACCTCTACAAATAATGTAATAATACTACATTCTACAAGTGTTAGTTTTTTAAAGTCAATATCAATAAAGCAAGCTGCTCAAAATCCAAGTGGTGCTATACAAGACTTAGCAACAGGTCAAGTTATTTGCGACCTTTATGAAGATGAAGATATACCACTGACTCTAAGTATTGATGATTTTAAAAATGTAGCTGAACAAGTACAGTCATACTCTAAGGCGTTTAACCTGCCTGCAACAAAAAGAAACAATCAGATCTTTGACAATATATTTGAAGTAACAAGAGATACAAGCGGACTGGCTTTTAATCCTTATGTAAGAACACAATGCGAATTAAAGCAAGATGGGTTTATATTGTTTCAAGGTTATCTTAGACTAATAGACATACAAGAAAAACAGGGAGAAATAAGCTATAATGTTAACTTATATTCTGAAGCTATTGCGTTAGCTGACTTATTAGAAAACAGAACTTTTAATGATATTGACTTTTCTGAGCTTACTCATGCTTATACATATACAGAAATTAGAAACAGTTGGCAGGGAGCATTAGCATTAACAAACCCTTTGCCAGTAGGAACTTATGCAGGTACAGCAGGTGCATCTACTACTAATGTTTTAAGATACCCATTTGTAAATTGGAGTCATAACTTTACTTATAATGCAAGTTCAGGGTTTCCAGTATTGCCTAATTTAGAAAGTGCTTTTAGACCTTTTATATCAATTAAATATTTAATACAAAGAATATTTGAGTCAACACCATTTACTTTTACTAGCACATTCTTTGATACTGCTGATTTTGAAAGGTTATCAATGGATTTTAACTGGGGTGGCAATGAGATGCCAGCAGTAGAAAATGAATATGCTGCTAAATGGACAGGAACAGGTAATGTTGGTACTGGTGCTTATAAAGTATTACAATTAAGTTCTACACCATTTTCATTTACTATTCCTACTTCTACTTTGCCCCCTAATTATAGCACAACTACATATATAATAACCGCTACAACTAATAATGAGTTTTATAGTATTAATTATGATTTTCGACTAGAAAACCCTACAAGTGCTATTGCTACAGCTCAATGCAGGTGGGTGAAAAATTTAGGTCTTGCTACTGAAGAGATTATTGACTATCAATTATTGCCTGCAACAACTAATACTATTTATAATGGTAGTTTTGAAATAGCTTTAAACACTGGTGATACTTTACAAGCACAATTTTTAGCAAATGCAGTAGTTAGACAAAGCACAAGTTATGCAAGCCCAACAGTATTTTTAGTGTCTAGTATATCTGTTAATTCAGGAACTTTAAATACTTTGAGAGGAGAAATAGGGCAATGGGAGTTTTTAAAAGGAATAATGACAATGTTTAATTTAGTATCTGTACCTGATAAAGACAATCCTAATAACATTATTATAGAACCTTATAAAGATATATTTTTAGAAAACTCAGACTCAACACAATTAGACTGGACAGATAAAATAGACATTGAAGAAATTAAACTAACACCTTTAACAGAATTAAATAAAAAAACTATCTTTAAATTTGTAGAAGATGATGATGACTGGGCTTTTAATTTTTACAAATTACAAGTGCAAAATCATTTGTACGGAAGTCAAATTTTTGATGCTAGTACAAGCTCTAATAACCTGCCTACAATATTGACAGGCGAAGAAGAAATAATAGCTGAACCATTTGCAGCAACAGTTCCTAAACCTTTAGATACTCAGTTTGCTGACTTTATTGTGCCTAATATTTATTCTTATAATGCAGATGATGGTACTTCAGAGCCTTTTGACAATAGTCCTAGAATAATGTATAGAAACTATCATGGTTCAACTGGAGTACAAACATTAACCAGTTGTACTTATTTTGTACCTAATCAAAATGGGGTTAGCGGAGATGCAACAGAAGATGAATTTCTACAATTTAGTCACTTAACAGATATACCAACAACATCATCAACAACTGATTTTCATTTTGGTATATGTCAGCTTATACAACCAATAGGAAACCCAACAACTAATAATTTATTTAATACTTACTGGCTACCTTATCTAAATGAGTTATACAATCCAGATACAAGAACAATGTCACTTAAAGTAAATTTAACTTCAGGTGATATTAATACTTTTAAATTCTTTGATACTGTATTTATTAAAAATAGAGAGTTTAGAGTAAACAAAATAGACTATAAACCAAACGATTTAGCAACAGTAGAATTTATACTTATACCATAATGGCAATACCTTATTTAAACGGATATACAATTAAACCTGCTTCAGTTAATGCAATAGGACTGGTAACATTTACTGATGGCACTAATAATGTTACACCTAATCAACAACAATGTGAGGCTTATGGTTATACTTATGATAAAGCAACAGGGACTTGCAAGGCATTTACATTTAGTAATAATTTAGGCAGGAATATAAGAAACGAAAATAACAATATACAGGGCGTAGGCAATAAGACAGAAACAGGCACTAATAACACCTATATAATGGGTGAAAGCAATACTGTTAAAGGTATGTCAAGAAACAACATTATAATAGGTACAAATAACGAAATATCTAATAGTGTAAACAACTCATTTATCTATGGAAATAAAGCAAACTCAATAGCTGACAACTCAATAGTATTAGGTGGTAATAACAGTACAGATATATTAGGCAAAAGACAAAACACTACTATTATTTATGGGGGCTTTACTGAAGATGCTTCAGCAACAAATGCTTATTTAAACAATGTAACTGACAGTTATTACAAACCTGCAAGTGTTGCTAATAACAGTATTTTATATTTTCAAAGTGAAACAATAGCAGTAAGAATTGGTGGCACATCAACTGGTAACACTGGGGACTATAAAGCATGGGTAGAAAGAGGTGTAATTAAAAACGCTAGAACTACATTAAGTATAGATATTAGTAAAACAGATATTAGTTCAAGTGGTACAACTACTGGTTGGGATTTTGAAAGTCAAGTATCAGGTACAGATTATAAACAGTCACTAACTGGAGCTGCTAATACAGAAATAGAATGGGTTTCAACTATCAGGATAACAGAAATAAGAACAAGTGTAGATTTAACATAAAAAGATATGGCAGATAAAATAGTAGTAGAAGCAGAAGTAAAGTCAAATGTAGGTCAAGTATCTAAAGATGCAGCATCAGCAGCAGGTGAGTTTAGAATAATGGGGGTTTCTTTAAACTCAGTAAAAGCTGGGTTAGTATCAGTAGGCAAAACTGCTAAGGCATCATTTGCAACTATGAAAGCGGGTATTATGTCTACTGGAATAGGTGCTTTAGTAATTGCTATTGGTTCACTAGCTACATTTTTTACAAGAACTAAAAAAGGAGCAGAATTATTAGAAGTAGCTTTTGAAGGTCTTGGTGCTGCTGTAAGTGTTATTGTAGATAGAGTGTCAAAGTTTGGGGGTGCTATTGTAAAACTATTTCAGGGAGACGCAAAAGGTGCTTTACAAGATGTAAAAGGTGCTTTTACTGGAATTGGTGAAGAAATAGCAAAAGACACTAGACAAGCAATAGCATTGAAAGAAGCTTTTCAAGATTTAAGAGATAGTCAAAGAGATTTGAATGTTGAAACTGCACAAAGAAGAGCTGAAATAGAAGCCTTAAAATTAATTGCCGAAGATGTTACAAAGTCTGAACAAGTAAGACTTAAAGCTGCTCAAGATGCTTTTGCTATTGAAAACAAATTATTGTCAGAAAGAGTAGCAAATGCAGAAGAAGCAGTTAGAATACAGAGAGAACAAAATGCTATTAATCAAAGTATGGACGCTGATTTAGACGCATTAGCTCAAAAAGAAATTGATTTAGCAAATATAAAAGCAGAATCTACTACTAAACAAATAGAACTTAATAATAAGATAAATGCAATACAAGCAGAAGCAGCAGCAAAAAGACTTGCTCAATTAGACGAACTTAAAGCAGCGGACGCTGAAAGAATGGATACTCTTGCTAAAATGCCTAAACTAGCAGAAGAATCATCTCAAGGCATTATTAAAGCTAATAATAAAGTATTAGATAATTATTTAAAAACTAATGAAGCAATAAAAAAATCTAACAAAGAAACTGCTGATGCTCAATTAATGGCTTTTTCTGGTTTATCTAGTTCATTAAGTGGTTTAGCAGGAGACAATAAAGAACTTGCAGCAGCAGGTGCTATTATTGATACTTATGCAGGGGCAAATAAAGCATTTGCACAGGGGGGTGTTGCAGGTTTTGTTACAGGAGCAGCTATAATTGCTTCAGGTTTAGCTAATCTAAAAAAAATATATGACACCCCTATTCCTGGTGGCGGTTCATCAGGAGGTGTACCTACAATAGTTCCTGAAACACCTGCACCGCAAATGATGTCAGGAGCATTTGAATTAAGTGGCGGTCAAGCACCTGAAGCTATGAGAGCATTTGTAGTAACAGATGAAATGACTAACAGTCAAAACCAATTAGCCAATATTAGAAGAAGGGCTACAATTTAAAAATCAAATAAATATTAATTAAATCTATTATATAATATGCCTTGCGAAGAATGTGAAAACGGAAAAGTAAAATGGGGTAAAACAGGAAGCTGTGAGTATGACTCAATAGCTGAATGTGAAGCCGCTAACAAAGACTATTACGAAAAAACTACATCTATTGTAGAATTGGTTATTGATGATGATAGTCAAGAACTAGCTATTGATGCTATTAGTTTAGTATCTAGTCCTGCTATTGAACAGGACTTTGTTTACTTTGGTAAAGAGAAAAATAACTTGACATTTGCTAAAGTAGATGAAGAAAAGCGTATGCTAGTATCTCCAGCTTTAATACCTAATAAAAATATTTATCGTGTAAACCATAATACAGGAGATGAGTATTATGTTTACTTTAGTCCTGCAACAGTTCGCAAATCATCTGAACTTTATTTAAAACACAACAATCATCATAAAGCAACTTACGAACACCAAGATAGAGTGTCAGGTGTCTTAACAACTGAAAGCTGGATAATTGAAGACCCTAAAATGGACAAGTCAAGACTCTATGGATATAATCTTCCAAAAGGAACTTGGATGGTATCTATGAAAATTAATAATGATGATTTATGGCAAAAAGTAAAAGCAGGAGAACTTAAAGGACTTTCTATTGAAGGTTATTTTACAGATAAAATGGAAAAGATGTCAGAAAGACAACCAACTGATGAAGAAATATTATCAGCGTTAAATGAAATAATACGCGAAAATCAAACAAACTCAAAATAATTCTATTATATTAAAAAAGAAACTATGGACATTAAAGAACAAATATTAGTAGCACTTGGCTTAAATAAAGCTGAAGAAGAAATAAAATTAGCTTGGCAGGCAAAAGGTGAGGACGGTACAATCTATGTATCTACTGCTGAAGAGTTAGAATCAGGCGTAGACATTTCTGTATTGACAGAAGATGGTACTACAATCTTACTTCCTGTTGGAACTTATAAAACCGATACTGGTGTATCTTTTAGAGTAGAAGAAGAAGGTATAGTAGCTGAGGTTATTGAATCAGAAACTGAAGAAGTTGATACAGTTGAAGAAGAAGAAATGTCAGAAGAAACTGTCTTGGAAGAAAAAGACAAAGATGACTATGATGAAGAAGCAGCAGTTTATGACTGGGAAGGTATGGAAAAGCGAATTAAAAACCTAGAAGATGCAGTTGCTGATTTAAAAAGAGACAAAGTAGGTGGTGATGATGATGTTGAAGAGATGTCAGAAGAAACTACTGAAGAAGTATCTGATAAACCTAAAACAATTAAAACTACTGAAGTAGTTGAATTTTCAGCAGAAGAAGAGTTAGAAAAACTTAAAGCTGAGAATGAAAAACTTAAAACGGAATTGGCAGCTAGTCCTGCTGATGCACCAATTAACACAAATAAATTTAGTTCTGACAATGCAAAACCTGTATTGTCAAGAAAAGAATACAATAAACTTTCTAAACAAGAAAGGTTTTTATACAATTTAAACAAATAATAACAAATAAATAAAAAAAGAAAATTATGGCTTTTACAGTAAATTCAAATTATGCGGGAAAAAGTGCGGGATTCTATATCGCTGCCGCCCTTAAAGAAGCAAAATCGTTAGAATATATAACGATGATGGAAAATATTAAGTACCGTAGCAACTTGCAGGTTATGGGCAACTCAGGATTAGTAGTTGACGCAACTTGTGATTTTAATGACGCAGGTACTTTATCATTAACAGAAACAAAATATATTGAGCCTAAGAATCTACAAATAAATGTAGATTTATGTAAGGCTAACTTGCTGAGTAGCTTTGAGGCCCAAAACATGAGAGCAGGAGCAGGATCACCACCACCAGCATCTTTTGATGACTATGTTATCTCTTATATGGGAGAAATTATAGCACAAGCAACAGAAGAAAGCATTTGGGAAGGAACTGCGGTAGCAGGTAAATTCAACGGATTCTTAGGTGCTGTAACAGGTTACTTGTTGCCAGGAGTTGATGCAACAGTTATTCAATCAACTGCTTCAGGAGCTTATACAGCAGCAAACATAATTGCTAACTTACAAACTTTAACAGCTGATATGGCTGCTAATGTTTCTGCAATACTTAGTAAAGAGGACACTCATATTTACATGAACCCTAAAACTTACGCTTTCTATATTTCAGCAGTATCTACATTAGGATATGTTAATGCTTACAATATGAATGGTGATTACGAGCCAGTATTCGAAGGTTATCGTTTGGCTATTTGCCCAGGTATGGCAGACAATCAATTAGTAGCAGCACAAAAGTCGAATTTGTTCTTTGGAACTGATTTACTTTCTGATGCAACTAGAATACAATTACTTGATATGGCTAATCTTGATGGTTCTGACAACATTAGAGTAGTTGCTAGATACTCAGCAGGTGTTCAAACAGGAGTTGGAGCTGATATCGTAAGACAATCGTAATAAAATAAAAACGAAGAGGGAGGGTGTCAAAGCCCTCCATCTTTATAACAACTTAAAAATCAAACACTTATGGCATGTACAGCACTTAGCAAAGGTAGAGGACTTGATTGCTCACGAATTTCAGGAGGTGTTAAATATATTTATTTCTCAGTTTATGATGATTTTGCAAGAGCAGACTGGGCATATGCTTCAGGTACTGAAGGTGAGATAGACACTATTAACTTTCAAAGCTCTACAATATATAGGTACACAGTACCAAGAGGTTCTACAACCGCAAACGAGAGTCTTACAGGCTCAGTTGAAAATGGTACTCTTTTTTATACACCTACTGTAAATATGGTTATAAACCGACTTACTAAAGAGGATCAAAATCAAATTAAACTTTTAGGACAAACACAAGTAAGAATATTTGCACAACTTAATGCGACACACCCTTCAACAGGGAATGATGTAATAATCTGTATGGGTATGCACAACGGAATGTCAATGAATGCAGGAACTGCTGATAGTGGTGCAGCGTTCGGAGATCGTAACGGATATACTTTGACATTCGATGGATTAGAGGCACAACCTTTTGCTATGTTAGAAGATGTAGCAGCAGGAGGATCACCTTTTTCTAATGCAGGTATTACAGGTTTAAGTATAGTTACTTCTTAATCTTAATTAGTAGTTTTCATATATTTCTTGATTAGAGTGGTTTAATGCCACTCTTTTCTTTTATATACCAAATAAATAAAGACTTTTTCTATTATATAATATATGATACAAGCAATTACTGAAACTAACCTAACAACTTATTTACAGACTGAAGATAATCGTATAGACACTTCAGTAGGTTCTGATAAAATAAGGCATTTAGTAAAGTTCATTAATGATATGGATAAGTCAGTTCAGTATGCTTATTCAACAGTTCATTTAATTTATGATAGATATACAAAGTTTGTATTTGATTATAATGCAACACCTGATGTTTATACTGGTAAAGTAAACTTTATACCGTCAGGATTTTGGAAATATGAAGTATATGAAGTAAGTTGGACAGGTGCAGTAGCTATTAGTGCAGGAAACGCACCTATTAATGAGAATGATGTATTGCCAGTAGGACCTACTCATGGCGTAGTTCAAGGTTTAGTAACTAAAGGCAAAATGTATGTAGCAGATAAAGCAGGAACAGCACAAGTACAATATACACAAAGGCAAGAGCCTAGTGGTACAAATTATATATATTATGGACAATAAAAAATAAAAAATGGCAATAGAAAATGTACAACAACTCTTAACAGAGCAATTAGGTAAAAACGGTGGAACTGAAATATTTACAACAGCAGCACAAACTAGCAAAGACTGGTACTGTGTTTACTTTCCAGTTGAAAGTGTAGTAGCTTCAATTACAGTAGCAGATGCAACTGGTGAAGCAGCTCTTCAAACGACTTTAGCAGCAGGAACAACTTTGTTTATGAATATAACCGCAATAACTCTTACAAGTGGTATTGGAATAGGTTATCACGAAGGCGTTACAACATAAGATATGCTATCACTTAAATTAGGCATAAGTTTAAATAACATCAAAGCTGGTGGGGGTGGTGGTGGTGACCCTATATCAACTATGGTAGCTGATTTTCAGTCAAGAGTAACAACTGATGGTGGTACTTTTGAAGGTAGTTCTTGCTTAAACACTATACTAACTGACTTAAATGATATATCATGACATTATTAGATGATGCTAAAATAATTACAACTTCAAATGGAGCTAAGGCAGGTACTCTTTATAGCATAAAACCTGATAGTGGTTTAGTAGATTTAGACATTACAAGAGCAACAACTGCTACAAGAGTCAATGAATCAGGCAATGTAGTATCTGTTGCAGTAAACGAACCTCAGATAGATTACTCATTAGGGGGATGTTCTAATTTTCTTATAGAACCACAAAGAACTAATTTAAACTTATATAGTGAAGAGCTTGATAATGCTGCTTGGGGCAAAAGTGATGTAACTGTAACTGCTAACAATATAACATCTCCAGATGGAACTGCTAATGCTGATAAATGCGAAACACTTAGTTCACCAGCACAAATGTATCAAGCAATTTCTGTTTCAGCAAATACTTTTTACACTTGGAGTTTTTATGTAAAAAGAGGTACAATGACTGATATAGGAGCTAAAGTTATAAACCTAAATGGAGATTCAGATTATGTTGCGGCTCAAAGTTACTATTCTCAAACATCAGCTTCAGGATGGACTAGAGTTTCTTTTAGCTTTTCAACTGGTGCAAATGGGGGTAATAGTTATTTTTATCCTATAAACGCTTCAGGTGTAACAGGTACTATATATTTATGGGGCTTTCAATTAGAAGAAGGTGAACAACCTCAAGAAACATCATATATACCAACAACTAGTGGTTCTGTTACTAGAAACATAACTTTGTTTGAGAAAACAGGAATAGCAAGTGTTACAAATAATGCTGAAGGTGTTTTATTTTTAGAGTATGCTTTTTTAAATGTTACAGAGTCAAATCAAAAAATAATGGGTATAGGAGAAAATAATGGTAATAGTATAAATATAGGTAGGTGGGGTGGAGGATATATGGCTAGTGCTACCATAGGAAGTACCAATTTAATGTTTTCATTATCTTATAAATTTCCAGTAGCTGATACTAACTTTCATAAGACTGCTGTAAAATATAAAAGTGGTGACTCAGCAATTTGGTTAGATGGAGTTGAAGAGTTAGCATCTGTTGCAACAGGAACACCAAGTCAACCAATAGACAAAATTGCAAATTCATATAATGGTATTGCAGGTGGCTTTTGGGCATTTGAAGGTAGAATAAAAACCATTTTATATTTTGATTCAATTTTAACAGATGCTCAACTATTAGCTTTAACAACTTAATATGAATATATATAAATTACAATACGATACTAAAGCACAAGCTGATGCTGACTTTTTAAACAAAGGAGTTACACAAATAATAGAGGTTGAAGGTCAACAACACACAGCAAATACTAGCACAACTCAAGCAATAGTAGACTTAGGCAGAATAGTAGAAACTCCTGGAACTTATGATCCTGATGGTCATGTAATTACACCGCCTGTTTATTATAATGGCGTTTTTTACGATATAATGACTACTAAACATATAGATTTTGGAACTCATGCTTTAACACCTACTAAATGTGTACACGGCTTTGCAGGTTATAGTATAGATGCAAATGGAGATAATGTAGAACCACAACAATAATTATGAAAGACTCAATAATTTCAATAAATTTAGAAACAAGTACGGCACCAGTAGTGCAAGAGGTAAGAGGGCGTGACTACATTGAATACGGCACTGATGACTGGAGAAACCTCTATCCACAGTTTCTTATAGACTTATACTACAACTCATCAACTCATGCTGCTATTATTAATGGTACTGCTGAGATGATAGCAGGAGAGGATTTAATAGTTCCTGATGATGATATTAATTTAGATGCTTATGTTAAGCTAAAGAAGTTTATGCGTCATGCAAACTCTAAAGAGTCTTTACATCAAGTAATAAAAAAAGTAGCATTTGACTTTAAACTTCAAGGGGCTTATGCAATACACATTATATGGAATAGAGAGAGAACTGAAATAGCTGAAATCTATCATGTGCCAGTTGAGAGAGTTAGAGCAGGTAGACCAAATGAAATGGGTAAAGTAGACACATATTATATTAGTGCAGACTGGGGCAATACTAGAACGCACAAACCTTATCCAATAGCAGCATTCAATACTAATGATAGAACTTCAGGTAGTCAATTACTTTATACTGGAGCGTATAGTCCTAATATGGATATATACCACACACCTGATTACTTAGCAGCTTGTAACTGGGCATTAGTAGACCAAAGAGTTGCTGAGTTTCACTTAAACAATATAGAAAACGGATTTAGTGGTTCTTACTTTATCAGCTTCGCAAATGGAGTTCCTAGTGCTGAAGAGAGAAGACAGATAGAACAAAGTCTAACAGATAAATTTACAGGGGCTAAAAACTCAGGAAAGTTTGTTTTAACTTTTTCAGACGATAGAACAAGAACTCCTGAAATAACACCTATAAGTGTATCTGATGCAGACAAGCAGTATTTAGCACTTCAAGAACTTTTAGTACAAAACATCCTCACAGGTCATAGGGTGACTTCTAAGACACTTATGGGTATTGATAGTACCAATGGCTTCTCAAGCAATACAGATGAGCTTATAAACGCTTCTAATTTTTACTTAAATACAGTTGTTAGACCTTTTCAGCTTAACATTTTAGATACTTTGCAGACTATATTCTCAGTAAACAATATGGACTTAGAGGTTGAGTTCGTACAATTAAAACCTATAACAGTTCAATTTGACTCTAAGACTATAAGAGAAGTTACAACGCAGGACGAAATAAGAGAAGCTATTGGTTTAGCACCATTAGAAGAAGATGAAGCAACTGTTGAGCAAGATGTAAAACTAGCTAAAGTTGGAATGATAGATGGAGAACCAGTATTTAGTACAATAGAAGAAGCAGAAGCTCATGCTAAGACTAAAGGTTGTACTGGTTATCATGAACACGAACTAGAGGGCAAAACAGTTTACATGGCTTGTGATGGTCATGCTGAAGCAACTGAGATGAAAGTAGAAAAAACAGAATTGCAAAAATTTATAGAAGATTTTGGTGAAGATATGTCTGAAGACTGGGAACTAATTGAAGAAGAAGTAGTAGATGGAGAACACCAAGATTTTAATTTTGAAGAAGTTTTAAATCAAGCAGCTAACGAAAAGCTAGAATTAGCTAGTACAGGAACAGCTAGACCTAATGCTAGAAGTAGTCAAGATGGAACTAATAAGTCAGATAATGATTTTTACAAAGTAAGGTATGTTTATACTAAAGATAATTTTTTAAGTCAAGAGGGTGAAACTAGAGAGTTTTGCAGGTTAATGATGGCTGCTAAAAAAATATATAGAAAAGAAGATATAGTAAGATTAAATGATATTGCAGTTAATCCAGGTTGGGGACCGAGAGGTGCTTCAACTTACTCTATTTGGTTAGCTGACCAACATCAAGAATGCTGTAAGTCATTAAAAACCAGTAAGTTAGAGCTTTACAAAGGCGGCGGAAATTGTCATCATTTTTGGCTGAGACAGATTTACAAGACATCTTTAAGGGGTGCTAAAAGTAAGATAAACTCTAATCAATTAATATCTTATACAAAAGCAAGAAGTGAAGGGTTTACAGCAGAGAAAAATGACAACCTAGTAGCAAGACCCCCTAAGAGAATGAAAAATAACGGATTTTTAGAACCAAGATAATTATGAGCTATGTACTTTTTATATCAGAACAGAAGTTAAAAGATTCAACTGCAATCAACTTAAATGTTGATGTTGACATATTACTTCCATTTGTGCGTGAAGCACAGAAGCTATATGTTGAGACTGCACTTGGAACTCAGCTAACTCAAAAGCTAAAAAATGAAATAATAGCAGGAACATTAGCAGGTGCTTATAAGACCTTAGTAGATGAATACATAGGCGATATGCTTCCAGGATATAGCTTATACCATGCTATTCCTTATCTTAGGCATAAAGTAGAAAATGGCAATATCTATAATAAAACATCTGAAACTGGAACTGCTTTAACAACTGCTGAGGCACAAGGTTTTAGGGAAGAGGTTTTAAATACTGCTAGCTATTATAGAGAAAGACTTATAGACTATATTAGAAACAATATAAGTAGCTTTCCTGAATACAATCAAAATTCAGGTGCAGATGTTTCACCATCAACTGAAAACTATTACTCTAACATGAATTTAGATATGCCAAGACAAAGCAATAAATTAACTTTAAGAGATTTTCTAACTCCTGATTTAACTTAATGAAGAAATATTACAAGCCAAAAATAAAAAATATAAATAAACTTAAAACATATTTGAAAGATGCCACTGAAGCAGATAACAAAAGAAGTAGGGGAAGTGTTAGGAGTAAACAGCGTAATATTAAGCGTAACGACATTTACTAACCTAGAACTATTTTTAAAAATAATACTGTTAGTAGTTTCAATAGTTTATACTGTTGATAAGTGGTGGTATCATAAAAAGAAAAGATAATGCCTAAGAAACGCAAATTAAATAGCAATAATCCAAAGTATAACAAAGCAATAAAAAGTGAAGTTAAAATGCGTAAAGAATTTGTTAAAGAAGTTAAAGGGTGTAAAATTTATAAGTCCTACTATCTCTAAAAACTCCAACATAAACCTTTTAATTCTCAGAGATACTTTTAGTGATCAAAGTACAATAGGAGAGTTGTTTCTTAATGGAGAAAGGTTTTGTGATACACTAGAGCTGCCTTATAGAGATAATCAAAGAAGTATATCTTGCATACCAGTAGGCGAATACAAAGTACGATTAAGATACCCAAGAGAAAGTGCAACTAGAGATTATTTGCACTTAATTGTAGAAGATGTAAAAGACCGTTCTTATATATTATTTCACAGGGGGAATACTGCTAAAGACACAAGAGGTTGCATCCTAGTAGGACAGGGAAGCCAACAAGACATTGTTCATAATTCAACTTTAGCTATGGATTTACTTATAAAAGAAATAATAAATTTGGGTGGCACTAATATTAATTTAATAATCAAAAATAAATAATTATGAATGAATTTTTAAACAAGTATCTAATAGGTTCTATGTTAAAGAGTAGAAAATTTTGGTACACGGTAATAGGAATTGTTACAACTTTATTAAGTGATACATTTGGTTTAAATCCTGATGAGGTTAGAAACATTCTAATAAGCATTGGTGCTTTAGTGTTAGGTCAGGGATTTGCTGATGCTGCAAAAAAGTAATAATAGATTTAGATTAAAGCCGCATGAAATAGCGGCATTAAAAAAGATGAGGGCAAAAGATGAAAGGAGAAAGCTTATCATACCTGATTTGCATGCTCCTTTTATTGAGCCAGGATTTTTTGAGCATTGCAAAGAAATCTATCACAAATGGAACTGCAATTCCGTACATTTCACTGGGGATTTATTGGACAACAGTTTTAGTTCGTTTCATGAAGTACAGCCTGATGGGAAATCAGCAGGAGATGAGCTTGCCTTAGCAGTAGAGCAAATTAAACCCTTTTGGGAAGAATGGAACGAAGCAACAATTTGCATTGGCAATCATGACGCTATAATATCTAGGAAATTAGTGGCTTCAGGCTTATCTCAGGCATGGTTAAAGGACTTTAATGATGTATTAGGAACTCCAGGTTGGATTTGGAAAGATAAGTTCTTAGAAGATGGCGTAATGTATTTACACGGAACTGGTAGCTCAGGTAGAAATGGTGCTATAAATAGAGCTATTAATTGGAATACTAAAATTTGTCAGGGTCATATTCATACAGAAACCAGTATTATCTATCATGCAAACCAAGATAATTTGTTGTGGTCTATGCAATTAGGCTCAGCATTCAATGTTAATTCTTATGCAGCGAACTATGCAAAAAACTTTACAAAAAAACCCATTATAGCAGTAGGAGTAATACTAGACAATGGTCGTTTGCCTATACTAGAACCAATGAACTTATAATGCACCTAAAAGACTCTACAAAGCTAACTTTACTCTACTTATTAATTATAGTAATAGTTTTACTTATTTCTCTTTAATTTTCTTGTTAACACCTCAATTGTTGATAACTTTGTAAATAAAGCTGTCAATAAGGCTGTTAATTCAATAATAGTTCGTATTATTGCATCATATTAATCAAAACAAAAACAGATGTACTCAAATTTTAAAATGTTAGAAGCAACAAACAAAGAAGAAGCTATTGTATCAATATTAGATGTAATAGAAGAAAACCCATTATGGCTTAATAAAATTAATGATGGCTTATTTTTATTGGTAAAAAGCATTGAGCCTGAACACAAAAGATTTTTATTAGAAAGGTCATTAGATGAACAGGTAATAGACTTGTTTGTTAAACTAAAAAAAGAATACTATCACTTTAAAGATTTTACACAATGGAATTACTAATTTGCGAGGACTACTACTTCTATAATAACGGAGTATATAAAACAATAAAAAAACTATCACCTGAAGGTTGGTTTACAGATTTAAAAAAAGTAGAACCAAGTATTAGAATCTTTGGAACTAGAGAGCAAGTAGATGAAGCTCTTGATACTTATATTGAATTGACTGGTCTTAATCTTGATGAAACTCATACTTACGAAACAGAAAAAAAAGGCAGCTACTGGGAAGATATTGTATTTAGTGAAACAAGAAAAGACAGACCTACACTAAAAGAATATAATGAAGCTGTAAATAAGAATCTAGCAATATACAGAGAGAAATATAATAAACTAAATAATAACAAAGCATTAATAACAACAATATGAGAACAGAAAAAATAAAAGAAAAATATTTGCATTATGGCTTAGATAAAGAAGATGTTTTTAAACATCAACATTATGTAATCATTACAAGATCAGGAATAGACAAAATACAGGCAATAGAGAATATTACTATTGACTATAAAGTTATAAATTGTGAAAGAGATTTTTGTGTTGTAAAAGCTAATGCAAATAAAGGTGAAGCGACTATACAAACTTTTGGTTCAGCTCTCAAGGGTGGTTTTAAAGATGGTAATTGTAATACTTGGTATGTTATGGAAATGGCTGAGAAAAGAGCAATGTCAAGAGCAGTATTAAAATTAACTGGCTTTTATGAACTTGGGGTTTTTAGTGAAGATGAAAGCGAAGATTTTAAAAGAAAATAGCATGAGGGGGTTAAATATCAATATGAATAATAATGTCAGCTGTTATACTTTGTAGAGATATACACCCCCCTCTTTTTAATAATTAAAAAATAAAATATGGAAACTGCACTACCTAATAACAGTATAAACAAACCTTTAAGTGAAAGTGAGCAGCTTAGAACTGAAAACACAAGACTAAGGAAAAACAATTTGAATTTAAAACTTCAAATAATTAAAGAAAAAGAAAAACTATCAAAAATAATTAAGTACATTAAAAGTTACAAATAAAACCTAGTATTAATAAATTAAATAAATAAAAATGGAAGTAAAAGGAAAATTAGTTAAGATGCTTGATCTTGAAACAGGTGTAAGTAAATCAGGAAAAGAATGGCAAAAGCAAACAGTTGTAGTAGACAATGGAGAGGAATTTAATAATCTAATAGCAGTAAGTGCTTTTGGTGAAGATAAAATTAAAGACTTAAATAAACTACAAGAGGGTATGACAGTATCTATTCGTTGTAATGTTTATTCAAGAGAGTATAAAGGAAAATACTATCACAATATAGATGGATATTGGTTTACACAAAAATCTGAAAATGAAGACTTTGTAACTTCAGACTCAGATGATTTGCCATTTTAATTATGACAGAAGAACTTAATTTTAAAGCTATATGCAGCCTCACTACTAATGTAATGGGGCTGCCTGAAGGCTCTTTATCTTTTAATAATAGAACTAGAAACATACAAGCTGCAAGATCAGTAGCAGGATATATAGGATTAAAAGAAGAGAATATTGATAGAAAGATAATAGCAAAAATTCTTAAAAGAGATAGGACTGCTACTTATCACTATGAAAATACTCATCATAAAAATTTTAAACATTGTATTGTTTATAGAAATACTTTTACAAAAGTCTATAAAAAATATAAAGATATAGATGAAAAAAAAGATGTATTTATAACAAGCAAACAGATGAAAAATCACTTGTTACAAAACAAGGTTTATGAATCAAGAAATTCAGATGTTAAATTACAGATTACAAGTGGTGAGGTTAAATGTATTATATATACTTCTTATTTTGATTTTTCTAATCAAATAGAAAATGTTAAACTTGCAATGAAAAACTATCACTATACTGTAAACATTATATAATGGATAAACCGAACTACTATGCTATAATACCTGCTGAAGTAAGGTACTCAAGTTTAAAACCTAATGCTAAACTTCTTTATGGAGAAATAACTGCATTAAGTGGAAAGCTTGGGTACTGTTATGCAACTAACAACTATTTTGCTGAATTGTATGGAGTTAGTAAAAACACAGTTAGCAGGTGGCTTAGCGAATTAAATAAATTAGGATTTATAAATATAGAAGTAGAACGCAACGAAAATAAACAAGTGATTAAAAGAAAGGTAGGTATTATTAAAAAAGACAATAGCCCTATATATAAAATAAGCAAAGAGAATAATACAAGTATTAATAATACAAGAAATATAAATATAACTAAAGAAAAATTTATTTCAGAGGTTATGACTTTTGATTATCCTAAAGATATGTTAGAGGATTTTATAAACTACTGGACAGAGGGTAAAAACAAAATGAGATACCAAAAACAAAGCACTTTTGAAATAAAATTAAGATTGTTGCGTTGGGATAAAAATAATAAGTCCTGGAATAAACCTAAAACAATGGGCAAGATACACTCACAATTAAACGAATGGCAAGAAGCTAAAAAACTATTATGAAAGAATTAGAATATAATGAAAATATTATAGAAGATTTAGGATTAAGTGAAATGCAAATTTTAAATATAATATCAAGATGGTATGTTAATGGAATGATGCCTGACATAATACAAAATGAAGATGGTTGTGAGTTAGATGAATTAGTTGATGATTTGTTTTATACTAAACTTGAAGAAGAAGAATTAATAAAAAACATTAAATTATGAAACCACTAAAAAACGAAAACTTACAAGAATTAACTGAAAAGGTCTTAGACTTAGTAGCAAAGACTTCAGTAGAGATAGGACATAAAACAGATGCAAATACAATGGCAACATTAAGTAAGATATTTGCACAAGATCTTATACAAGAGAAACGCTTTGGCAATATGACATTTAATCAAGTTGAAGATGCTTTTAGGCAGGGTGTAAGATTTGGAAAGGATGAACCATTTTTAAACATTAGAACTTTTTACAAGTGGACTTACGCTCATAAAAAAGTAATAGATGATGCATATCATCAAGTACATACATTAGGTCAAAAAAATGTACCTTTTTATCAAGAACCAATAAAACTACTCAAATGATAGGGTGGGTAATAATCGCAGCAATAGTGCTGCATATAAACTATAAATTAAAAGAATGAAAACACTAACACAAAAAGAAAGAATTATTAGACATTTAAAAGACAAAAGATCAATTACATCATTAGAAGCTATGAGAGAGTATGGCATAATGCGTTTAACATCAAGAATTTGTGAATTAAAAAACGAGGGCTATTTAATTAGAAGTGAGTTTGTTAGCAGTAAAAATAGATACAATGAGCCTGTATCTTTTAGTAAATATTCACTAATAAGATAATTGAAGTCAATAAGTAAACTTAAAAAAGAACTAGATAAGTGGTTTAGTCTTTACATTAGACTAAGAGATAGTCAAAATGGCTTAGTACAATGTTTTACTTGTGGCGTGGTTAAACATTATAAATCAGGAATGCAATGCGGACACTTTCAATCTAGACGGTTTATGGCAACTAGATATGATGAACAAAACTGTTCAGCTCAATGTGTCGCTTGTAATATGTTTAGAGCAGGAGAGCAATATAGGTTTGCTTTAGCTATTGATGCTAAATACGGTGAAGGAACAGCAGATGATTTACAATTTAAAGCTAGACAAACAATGAAGTTTACTAGAGCTGATTATGAAGATAAAATAAGTTATTACAAGTCAGTTGTTAAAAAATTAAAAAAAGAAAAGGGAATAGAATAATTTTTTTTATAACTTTGAAAAATGCACATTCCTATTTATTCAAGTGAAGAACATAAATCAATAGTAGATGTTTATGTTTTAATGTGCAAGCAATTTGTAGAAGAAGTAACTACAAAGGCAAGATACAAAAATTATTTAGAGGTGTTAGACTTAGTTATAGAATATTCTAACAACTATGGCAAAGGAGTTAGAGAGAATAATTTTTATGACTGGATTACTATAATACCAATAAATATATCTGTTGCTACTAACGGATTTTTTGCAGGAGTAGAAACTAAAACTAACTCAGCAGTTATTAGAGCGTATAAAGTTGTGCTAGATCAAATGCTTCAAGAAGTTATTGATAGAATAGACAAACTAGAACCTGCTCATGACTGATATTTATATTGAAATATCAAAGCTAACAGATAAGTTCAGAACAATGGCGTATGGAATAACAACAGATGAAAATAAAATAAATGAAGCAGTACAGGAATTGATGCTTTATTTTTTACAAATGAATCCTGAAACTCTTAGGAATATTTATGAAAAAGATGGAATAGATGGAATAACAAGATACGGTGCTGTTGCATTAAGAAGAGCATTAACAAGCACAAGAAGTAACTTTTATTATAAATTTGAAAAGTATTATACACATATTGATAGCTCTGTTTTTAGTTCTAATACAACTGACACTAATGAGTATATTATTCCTGATGGTTTTAATTATAAAGATATTTCAAATATTCCAAACGAAGAAGTAGATAATCACAAGCTAATGAAATTAGAAGCAATAGATAAAGAGTTAGATAAGCTAGAAAGCTGGTACGATAGAAAATTATTCCAGTTATATTATAGTGGTGAAACTCTTGACAGTCTAGCGGCTAAGACTAAAATAAGTCGCAACAGTCTTTTCACAACAATAGATAAAGTACGAACAATAATTAAAAAGAAATTAAATGAAGATTTATGATCCTGTAAAAAAAGATAGTTTTGTAATGCAGTTTGGTTTTAAAAGTCCAAACTGGCATCCAAGAACTAAAAATACTTATATAAAAAAAGAAGATAGAAAAAGTGAATAGATTTTTTGTTCCTGATGAAGTCTATCAAGACAGGGTAGCAATATGTAAAAAATGTGTTTACTATTTTAAACCAACAGGAACTTGTAAGCGGTGCTTGTGTTTTATGAAAGTAAAAGCAAGACTAGCACCAATGGCGTGTCCTCAGAAGTATTGGGATAAAACAACAGAAGTACATACACCTGATGACTTGCCGCAAGAGATAATAGATGAGATATTAGATATGTGGAAAGACTTAAAGACAGGAAGGGCAAAAGATGTTCAAGCTAAAAAGAGAATGATAGAAACATACAACACAATACACATGACTAATTATTCTTCTACTACAAATTGCGGATCATGCATATCAACTTGTTATGATGCAATTAAAAAACTATATAAAAAATACAGCGAATGATAAAGAACACAAAAAAAATTGTAAACTACTACTTTAAAAATCCTGACAAAAATAGTAATAAAGAAATGGCTAAAAAGTTTAATATTTGCCCTGTAACTTTTAGTAAGATACTGTCTAAGGAATTAAAAAAAAGAAGAGAAAACAGTATGGTTAGAAGATTAATGAAAAAGTATGATTGAAGCATTAAGACATATAATAGGTATTTGTGGAGAGCCACACCCAAGTTTAATTACTTTATTACTTGGCACACCTATTGCGAGTTATTTAATATATAAAATAAAAAATAAAAAATGAAACAAGATTATAAAAGAACACCTGAACCAAGTTATTATTCAGGAACTCTGTATGGTTATTCAGCTAAAGATATAGTTGATGATTTTAACTTAAATGCATGGACTGCTCAGGCAGTACAGTATATACTTAGAGCAGGAAAAAAAGATGGTAGCCCTGCTGAACAAGATATACAAAAGGCTATTAATGTTTTACACTTTGAGCTAGATAAACTTTATGAAGAAAGTAAAACTAAAACAGGGGGGCTAGCAAAATGACTTTATACAAATGCAAATGCGGCAAAGAAGAAAAACAAGTAAACAAAGCTAAAATAGTTTACAGAGATAGCAAATGGGTTGCAGATGTTATTTGTAGTTGTAGTGATTATATGAATAGCGAACCTGAAGATGGTATGCCTAGCCTTAAAAGAACTGAAGCATCTTTAAGTAAAAAAATACAGGGAGATAAACTTTGGGCAGGTGCTAAAGAAAAATTAATAGGAGATCGAGGTATTAACGAAAAATTTAACTAATGAAATTATTATATTTATTATTATACATGCAAACACAAATGTCAGTTAACTGGTGTGACTCAATATCATATTCAGTAATAGAAAACTCAAATGGTGTTTTTAGCGTAATGATTGAAACAACAGACTCTTTAGATAATTATTGTGATACAGTTGATGTTTCATGGGGGGTTTGTAATACTAGTCTTTGTTTTAGTGGTTTTGGTGCATGGGCATCTTTTCCAATAATACAACTTACAGACACTGTAAAAGTATGTTACAATGCTTACATAATGAATCCACAAGGTTTAGGAACTACAATGATACCTTGCGTAGACCAATGTGATACTGTTGTATTTAATGGTTATGAGTGGGTACAATTTCCAATAACAAGTAGTGTTGGCGTAAATGAAATACCATTAAAATTTAATAAAAAAATATATAACCTGCAAGGCATAAAACTTTTTAAAGAGCCTAAAAATAAAATTTATATTAAGAACAGAAAGCTGCATTATGAACTTCGTGATTAATACAAGTCAAGACAAACAGAATCTTTTTAATTACTTAAAAGAACTTGA
>Ga0163180_10000309_pt1 | contig 28068 bp, 27 predicted proteins | sample AtlANTMetagenome_2_FD_109647 | JGI IMG/M metagenome (GOLD analysis project Ga0163180, IMG submission 109647) | Marine eukaryotic phytoplankton communities from the Atlantic Ocean - Atlantic ANT 4 Metagenome | ecosystem: Environmental > Aquatic > Marine > Oceanic | place: North Atlantic Ocean...
AACCAACAGAAGAACCAACAGAAGAACCAACAGAAGAACCAACAGAAGAACCAACAGAAGAACCAACAGAAGAACCAACAGAAGAACCAATAGAAGAACCAACAGAAGAAACAACAGAAGAAATAAATAAACAAGATAATGAGAAATTTATGACAGAGATTAAATTGTTAAAAGAAAAAGCAAAAGTTGCATCAATGGAGGCATCTATTGCTGTTGATAAAGCAAATAAGATGTTATCGCAAGTTGATAAAAAAATAAATGAAGAAAATAAAGAAAATTATCAAAGTTATAACGAAGAAGATAATCAAAAATCAAATATGAATATTGGTTTGATAATATTAGTAATTATATTGATAATTGGTGTAATATGTTTATGTTGTTGTGTTAAAAAAAAAAATAATATATTGGAAGAATAATAAATGAGTTTTGGAAAACAAATTAATGATATTTTTACCGGAGGTGGTACTACAAATACAAGTACAAATATAAAAAAAGCAATAATGCAAGTTGCAAATTCAACAACACAAGAGGTATCAAATGTTTTGACATCTGCGTCTAATTCTCAAAATAGTTCGAGTCAAAATATGAAAGTTAATATAGGTGTACCTGCATTTTGTAACTGGTTACCGTCTGATTGTCGTAATACTATGCCAAAAACATATACAGCACCATATTGTTGTAAATTTGGTGTAGTATCAAATGATGCTGGTACACAATGTGCACCTGATCCAAATGGAGTTATTATGGAATTAAATGCAATGAAACCGGATTATAGTAATCAAGGATATATAACCCAAAAAAATGCTAATATTACGGATGCAAAAAATCTGAATGCTTCACCTGCAGCAAAAGATAGTGATGGAGAATGGAATGCAGGTTATCCAAAACCAGAAGATGGAAGAAATCCAACCACTGGTGAATTTCCAGTAGTTCCAATGGTTCCAGTATGTTCTGGAAATATGGGTACAACACAGATTGATGTTCTTGCTGCACAAAAGTTGTGTAATCAATCAAATAATGATTTAGCTGACAGACTTTCTACATTTAAAGAAGGAGGTAGTTGTAGAGCATTAGATAAATGTGGTGTTGATATAAGTCAAGACACACAAATGAGTGCAAGTGCTGTTAGTACTTTATCACAAAACATAGAATCAACATTTTCATCAAAAAATGCAGATGAATTAGCTGGAAAGATGAAAGATGCAATTGAACAAAGTAATCAGGGTGGCGTATTACCTGCTATATATACAGGTCCTATGACAAATAGTGCTTATAGTAATCAAAATATAAAACAAACAGTGTCAAATGCTACGAGACAAACAAACATAGCAAAAGCTGCTTCAACAGCGTCAGCGGTTAATACGGAAGATAAAACTATGGTATTAACTATTGAAGGAGGTTGTAAAGATAGTAATATTAAATTATCACAGAGCTCAGTATTAAAATCTCAGTCAGAGTCGACAGTTGAACAATTGAATAAAAATATAGGTACGAGTGATAATATGACAAAAATGTCTGCTGATATGGCAACATCTGTGAAACAAAAAAATGCTGGATATGATCCTTTTGGTGCATTTGGAAATATAATTTTAATTATAATTATAGTTATAATTATAGTGGTAATGAATATATTTAAAGGCGGTGGAGGAGGTGGAGGAGGTGGAGGCGGTGGACAATCTAATTCATTTAATTCGAAAAAGAGAAATTATAGAATGGAATCACCTAAAAAATTTTGGGGAATAATGATATTTTTATTAATTTGTTCATTGGCGATATTAGGATGGGGATCATATAGAATGCTTACAATAACGGATAAGGTAAATAATAAAGAATTAGAGAAATCAATTAAAGAAGATTATGATATAATAAAGAAAGAGAGTGATGATGGTAAAAAAGAAAAATGTAATATAGAAGATGGTAATTGTAAAATATGGTGTCCAAATACAAAAGATAAAAAAGATGGTTCTCGAAATTGCGGATTAGAAGATTATAATTCTGTTAAAAATAATTTAATGGAAGCTTTCCCAAAAGATAATTATTTTAACATAGATAATATTGGGCAAAATATTGTAGGTATTAAACCTGGTGCTATGTTTACATTTAATGATAATGGTAAACAAAAAACTATAATTGCTGTAGAAACAAAACGTTCTATAATGAAGAATATTAAGGATAAAATTAGTGAAATTTCTGAAATATTAAATGGAGGTACATTTGAAGTTAAAATTAATAATCCGGCTGTTCCAAATTTACAAAAACCCCAAGCTGAAAGAGTAATGCCAAAAGAAAGCGAATATCAAAATGCTTGTATACCGACACAACAAAAGACAGATTGTCCAGATACTGCAGACGCAAAAGAGTTGGGTGCTTTACGGTTACAGAGTGTGGGATTTTATAAATCAATGAATGGTACAATATTGAGTGGCATAACAGATCCTAAATTACAATATAGAATGATAGACGATGCTGGAACTAAAAAGCCAAAGTCTATTCTTCCGGTAAATTATACATTTTATCCAACAAAAAGACAACAATACAAGTTAATTAAAGAGGGGTTTAATGAGACAGACTATCTAATCAATAATTTACCAGAAGGAACAGGAGATCCGAATAAGGATACAACAATGAGTGAATTATTTGAGAATTTAGATGGTACAGATGATGTGGAAAATGGGGAGTTTCCATCAAATCCGGCTACTGTTGAGAAGTATAAAGTACTTACAAATAATGAGTTAGAGAAACCTGATAATAAAATAATTACTAAACCTGTTGGTGAATTTGAAGGTTTTGAAGAAATATTAAATAAATATAATGATGTAATTATATTCAAAGAGTATTCGAATGGTGTTTATGGTGAGATGGTTAATAGTTGGTTATGGGTAGATCCAAAAGATAAAACGAGAGATAAAAAAGAGATGGCAGCAGAGATATGTTTGATAACAGGGAGTGTAAATTTACCTAGTGTGATATTTAAACTAATTCGAAATAATTTGGTACCTTTTACGTATTTAGGTAATGCAAATGGTTATGAAAAAGGTATGGGAAAAACTACAGATATGGAATTATTTAATGGTGTAGGGTTTGTTGCTAAAACAGGGAGTAATGGTAATCTAGAACCATCAGACAGATTAACAAATAAGGTAGAATTTAAACAACCATTTATGGGGATAACAGAGTTTATAAATAATTTGACGATGTTAGGAAATGGAGAACCATATGAAACAGATTTAGAACAACATGAAAGTTTTAAGAAACAAAGAGATGCATTTTTGAAAATATCAAAAAATGCTGGAAAAATAAAATATCAAAAAAATGTAGAAACTTTTAATTGGATATCAATTGGATTGGGTGGAGTTGGTATTATAGTTGTGATTGTTTTTATAGCATTACGTTTTAGAAAAAAATCAATTCAATCAAAATAATTATTTAGTAAAATCTGAATATATGAAATCTGAATATATGAAATCTGAATATTAATATTAAAAAAATATTAATATTAATTATATTAATAAATATGTCATGTGTAATAAAAGATGAGATAGAATTGGGTGGAACATGCGAAGATACATTACCATCAGTAAATCAAAAAGATGGATTAAGTTTTGCGGATGGTGTATGTTTTACTCCAACAATAACAGTAAATAGAACAGGTGAAGACACATCAAATTATAAAGATTTTTGTAATAACTATATAAACAATTGGCAAGATCCGAATGATATAATGAATCGTTGTAAAAATCGAGGGATTCAAGATACACAATGTATTGATGATTTGATTACTAATCAAGCGGTAGAAATTAATCGAAAATCAAACATATTTGAACAAGAACAAATAAAAAATAAAAATATAAATATAAAATTAAATTCAAGTCATGGTGATTATCAAAAACCTTTATTATATACGAATTCTACATACAATAACGTACCTATAACAAATATACATGCTGTTGGTGATACTACTACACAGAATAAAAATCATATATATTGGACTACTTTTTATGGACCTGGTACAAATTCTAAAAATATTATATCAGATTTAAGATTAGATACAATTGCTTCTAAGTATTTAAATTTAACATATGATAATGCACACAAAAGAATAAAAGCAGCAAAACATCGATGGAATTATGTTAGAGATAATTTTAAGGTACCTGAATCAAAATTAATAAGTTATGCTAATCAATCAGATAACTATGGTGTTCCATCACCATGGCCAAGACTTGGATATATATCGTCAAGTACTGATCAGGGAGTAGTTGACACATGTGTTGGAAATGATTATAATGGATGTAAAGATCCATGTACTTGGAATTCTGATACAGAAACTTGTAATAATCGTAGTTATGTTGATGCAGTTCCAATTGAAAAAAAATTATTAAAACCAAATGATGGTTGTGTTATTGGATTTTCTCGTATTAATAAAAATGATAGCCAAAAAATTATTTGTAATAATTTAGTTGCTTATGAAAGAGAAGGTAGTAATCAATGTGAAAAATTGTTTGATCAAAATTATGATAGATTATTTACATGTGTTCCAACAGGAGTTGAAAAATCAAATTTTATAGTTAAATCAGACAATACAGTTACATCTGGATTACCTGAATTTAATTTTTATCAACCATATAAATCAGTACCTAATTTAGATCCTAATGCAATGTGGGTATATCCTTTTAAAGAGCCAGGACGTTGTATTGGACAAAGTACAGCTATAAAAGAATCAATAAATAAAGATCAATGTAATATTAGAGGAGGACAATGGGAAGAAAGTATAAATATAAATTATACAAATAAATTATTTAATTGTTGTTTTACAAATCCGAATAGTGTATATGATGAGCGAAGTGTTAATAATAATTATGATATACAACCTATTAAAAATACTTATAGGCCTTTTTCATCATCATCACAACTATCAAATTTAACAGAAACAACTAATCTTGATACATGTCCTTCATCAAGAGGAGACAAAGCATCATTTTTATATTTAAAAAATTGGTGTATGAATGCAAGTGAGAAATGGAATAATAATTGTTTAGCACCAGAAGTATGGTTAAATAACTATGATAATTATAGAACTGCAATTGATACATTTACGGATAAAACTCAGCAATATAAATTTGATTCGTTTGATAGTTTACATTTGCCTGATCAATATAGTAATTTGCAACAATTTTGGTTATATACATGTGGTAATAATCCAAGATCTAAAATATGTAACTTTGATCGATATAGTACAGAAGGTTGGAAAGGACCGACATTTATTTTTGATATGGGTGCTGGATTTGAAAAACGTATAGATACAAAAACACATATGTCTGAATATGTAAGAGTGGTTAATGTTGATCCTCCCCGGGTAAAATTATTAGGTAGTGCTTTACCTGATAGCAAAACAGAATTTGATATTGAATATATTCCAGGTAGTTCAACAAAAAATTTTAGAGTTGATCAAGAATTTATGATAGTAAAAAGTTATGGAATTACAAAAAGTGGTAGATATTCAGGTATTTGGGAATATAAGAAATCAGAAGATCAATATATTTATGAATTTTACAAAATGAATAAAGCATCTGATAATTTTTCAATGGATTTAGGAGGAGGTTTACGATATTATTCTGGTGCAGTTACCGTATTAGTACCAAGAGGTCGAGATAAAGATCAATTGACTATAAATGATGAAATTTATATAAAAAATATAGAATCTTGGGAAAATTGGAATATAGATGATTTGGAATATGCTGCTGCTATTATTGCAATGATGGATCCATCTGTAAAGAATGATATGACCAGGGTTATAGATACAGCAACTACAGCAGCAACTGCATCTGGTGAACAAGTACCTGCTATGTCTGAATTAATACGTATTGCTATAGAACAAGGTAATGATACACTACAAACAGTAAAATTTCAATTATTATGGCAAGTTATGGCAAATTATCTTAAATCTGTTCCTAATAATTTTAATAATTTTGCAGTATATAATGATGGAACTGCCACACCAGCACTACAAATGTGTCATTATGCAGCATTACCTGGAAGTGATGGTAGAGGTGACCAAATATCACATTATGTAAATACTGGTTATGACACACTTAAAGAATTGTGTACTGATGCATTGACTAATACATGTGAAGGTACATTTCCAGACAATATTAAACAATCATTACAAAAATTATCTAGACCTGAATACCGTTTGTTTGATAGTGCAGAAAATGCTCAAAGAGAAATTTTACAAAAAACATTTACTTATAGTAATAATACACTTGTAGTTTCACGTGCGGATTTAACTGTAAAAACCCAAACTAATTTGATAAACATAGGTTTAAGTAAAATATTAAAAGGTAATTGGCCACCCATAAGTGGAGGATTTGCAGGAAAAACAACACAACCTACACATTATATGATGCCTGGTAATAAAAATTGGACAGAATGGGATGTGGAAAATAATGTAAAAATTCCATTAATTGCTGTAAAATGGAATACTCTGGAACTTGCAAATACTAAGCCTAATGTAGAACTTTCTAAATATTTAATAATTGGAAGACCTGGTGAAAATCCAAAAAAATTACCTATTATTAAAACTTTTGGTTCAAACACATTAGAACCAATGAAAAATTTAAATACATCAGGTGTTGGTGGTGTTGGTAATACATCTATACAACCCTATAGTAGTGATAACAATCAACTTAATTTTTTGAATGTTAAAATAGGTGGTATTGAAATGCTTAAATCACCGCCAGAAACAGAATATCATATTGCATGTTCGATAGATGGTGAATTATCAAATTCAAATAAGACATGTTTAACAAATACAGAAAAATTATTTACCCTAACTAGAATAAAATCTTTAGAAAAATCTAAAATACCAACATTATATGGACCTGGAAAAAAAGTTATATTTTCAACAAAAACAATTACTACATTATCTGGAACTTCTGATACATCAAGCTCAACAAATGAATATTTTATATCAAAAATTGAATATAGTACACAAGAAGCAGGATCTTGGAATACAGAAATTCCAAATACACGAGGTTCTACATCTGATGAAGATAATTTTACTAAACAAATTTATGTCAAACTAACTGGCTCTGTTGCTGATAAAAATTTACAAGTACCAGATATTTATGTAATATTTAAAAATTCGACTGAGCAAAATATTATTACATCATTATCTACTATAGAATTAAAGTCAGGAAATAAAAGAATATTTGTCAGGAATATTGATGAAAATATACCAAATATCCAAGATAGTACAAAAGATGTAAATTTAACAAATACCTGTGGTTGTTATATGAATGATGCTGTATATAATAATGTTGTTAATGAAATAAATAACACTATAAATTCAGAAAAAGCTGAAGGTATTGCAACAACCACACCAAGATGTTGTTGGGAACCAATCTGTTCTGCTGTAACTACATCTGCTAAAAGTAATAATCGTTCCACAGGTTATGTAGCTGCAATGCCTGTTATGCCTGATATAGGAGGTAATTTATATGATATAACAGCAACATGTCAAGCTGATAATTCATGTCTACAATTAACCAATATAAATATAAATGGTGCTGTTATTGATAGTAATATTAATATTAAACAAGATTGTAAAGTACCACCTGATAGTTTAGGTTTAGATGGAACACAATGTGTAACAGATGCTGATTGTACAGTATTGGCAAATATGGAAGTAGCGATGGCACATCCACGAAGAAAATATGCATGTGTGAAAGATCCAGGACCTGGTGAAAAATGGGATGGTATAAAATATTGTAGAGAAATATGTACACAAGAAGAAGCAGAAAAACAGAAAGTTGGTGCTTGTAGTTATCTTTCTTGTGGAGCATGTGGTGGTGATGGAAGTAAAAAAATTTGCACTAAAGAACCATGTGATGGTCAATGTACTGAACAAAAAACAGCTTTGGTTTGTGGTGGACAAAGAAGTGTAGAAGAACCACTAAATCCAGAAAAACAACAAAGATGGGATTCACCAATTGGAAGTATTGATAGACAAAAAAAATGGGTTTATTTACCAAAAACTACTTGTCAAACAAATAATGATTGTATAGGAGATAAAATATGTGATCCTACAGATAAAGTATGTATTAATCAAGGTTATATATGTAGTTCCAAGGATGGTGGTTGTATTCCTTCTGATAGTTCGAGCATGACAAAAAATCAGTGTATCAAAACATGTAGAAGACAATATTGTACTGTTAATTATGGTAGTTCACTACCAAGAACACAAAGAGTATATGAATCAAAATTATATTTATTTTCTCCAGGTATAATTACAAAATCTCAGTTAAATTTATATTATAAAAAATTAAAAGATAGGGTAAATTATTCATGGAGTAATATTGAAAATGTAGGTAATTATTCAAGCCAAAATATTTCGGATAAATATAAACTGATAAATTTATCAAATCGTTCTAAAGATTATGCGATTGAAAATTATGCTCAAGTTACAAATTCAATAACATTAGATAATAGAGAACCATGGTTTTCTGTAGAATTTAAAGAAAATGAACATAAAATTAAAAGATATTTTTTAAATATTTTAGCTCCAGAACAATTCAATCCACATACTTATAATTATGATGTTGCCGCAAAATATTGTAGATCTATTAAAGAAGATTTTGGTAAAAAATCAAATACAGCATTAATTGGTGGTATTATTGGTGGAGTTGCTGCTGCTGCTGCCATTGGTGTTGGTATCGCAGCAGCATCTGGTGCTTTTAGTACAGCCGGAACCGCTGGTGCTGCTGGTACTGCTGGTACTGCTGGTACTGCTGGTACTGCTGGTACTGCTGGTACTGCTGGAAGTTCTACTGCAACTGCTAAAAGTGCAATTGCAGCAGCGATTGTTTAATTTAAATAAAATTTAACATAATCTTATTTAAAGTTTTTTATTCATACTACGTTTTGTAGCTTGTGATGCTGTATTTTTTTTATGACAAGATATACAAAGGGTTTGGATATTATCAAGTCCACACGAGCCACCACCTTCGTAGACTGCTTTAATATGATCTGCATCCCATAATCCACCGCCATATCCTCGTGCCCATATTTTACGTTTATGTGGAATATTATTATCATCAAGAAGTTTATAAAAATCTGACCATTGTTTATTAGCTTTATATTTTTTTGCTTGTCTTGCAATTAGTTTTGTATCTTGTTTACACATAGCACAAATACCATTATCACGTTTATAAACACATTTACGTAAATATGTGGTACATGTTCTTAGTCTGTGTTCATGTACACATTCAACTGAACAAAAAGTTCTGCGAGGTGGGAAAACCGATCCAGAACACCATCGACATTGTGTAAATCCATCCGAATTTTTTGGTAGCATAGATGGATTGACCCAACCACCTTTGATGTTACGAGATGGTAATTTATTTGAAGGTATTGATGAGTTCATTTTATTAATAAAATATTATTTTAAATTTTATTAAATAATATTTTTAATTATTTTTAATTACTTGTAGATGTTGGTTCAGTGGTGGCTGATTCAGTGGTTGTTGGTTCACTTGTTGATTCACTGGTTGGTTCAGTATTTGGTTCATTATTTGAATCATCTTGATCGGAATCATCAAGTTCTTGTAATTTTTGAACGACCATTGTGGAGATAGTTTCTGCCATATCATCAAAATTTGGTAATTCTTGTTTGTTTGAAGTTGAACAAACATCATTACAAATAATTTGGTTGTTTTGTGTAGCAAGTTTTTCAACAATAGTATGAACATTTGAGTTAATCATATTAACAAGATTATTTTGTTTGTTGAGTTGAGAATAGTTTGATTGTAAAGTAAAAATTTCTTGATCAAGATCACATAACAAATTCATAATTTCTTGAATTTGATCACATGAAAATTTTTCTTTAGAAGAACTAAAAATACTACGTAAATTATTTATTAAAATATTTGGTGAAATTGTTTGAGAGTCTTGATTTAAATCAATATTTTCATTTACAACTACAGTTTTTTCAATAGAACATGAGTTTTGATCACATGTTTGATTATCAGTATTACAACATTGAGTATTTACTTCAGCTTGTTCAGACATTTTTTTAAAATTAAAAAAATACTTCTTTAAATTAAATTAATATCAATTTTTTTTCATTTGATATTTTTTCCAGTATTTTTGAATGACTATTGCTGCATAATGTGATATTTTCTTTTTATAAAAAAAATCTAAATGTTTTTCAAGTAAAACTTGAGCTTTTTCTAAAACTTTCCATTTAACTGGATCATTAATAGAAACTGTTAGATGCCAATATTTATTTCCATTATCACCTTTAATATAAATGTATAAAAATTTTGGATTAAGACCATTAACAATTCTATTTTTAACACTTTTAATATTATTACCATTATTTCCAATAGCTGCAGCTATTAAATCTTGATATTTACTTTTAATTGGCATAGTAATAATTATATTTTTATTATTTGAATCATAATTTGTAGACATATTTTTAATTAAAGAATTAAATAGTTTTTAAATTAAAAACTAATATAAATGAAAATAAATAATATTTATATTAATAAAGAATAGTTTAATATGGTAAGCATGCAAGGTACTGATCCAAGTTGGATGTTAACTTTTACTAAAGATATTAAGGATTTAAACCGACCAAATTTGGGATATCAAACAGATAAATTTACAATTATGGGTTTAATTCAAAATAATGAAGATTTTTCATTATTTAATTATGTAGTTCGTAAAGCGAAATATGAAAAAATTTTAGATAATTTAAATGAAAATATGACCGTTTTTATTCCATCAAATTGTCATATAAAAAATAAATATCCTGAAGAGTTTTTTATAAATTTAGATTATCTTAATGCAAAAAAAATTGTTATGGCACATATTGTAAATAAAAAAATTACAATGGAAATGATAACTAATTCAGATATACAATCTTTAATCACCAGACATAGATCAGGAATTTACAAATATTTATATACAATGTTAGATCTTGATAAAAATATTTATATTAATGATACTATAATAGTTGAAGGTAATATGTTATTACAAAATGGTATAGTACATGTAATAGATAATTTTGTGTTTAATTTTCCTAAAACTATAAATAATTGCGTGCAATAAATTGTGCAATAAATTTTTAAAATTATTAAAAATTTTAAAAATTATATAAATTTTTTAGTTTCTATATCAATTACTCTATTCATAATTGTTTTAATATCTTCGTCATGAGAGACACAAATAACAGTTTTATCAGCCGTTTGTTCTTTTATTAATTTTATTATATTTGCTTTTGTTTCATTGTCTAAAGAAGTTGTTGGTTCATCAAATAGATATATTTCACCATTTCTCAAAATACCTCTGACAATAAATATTACTTTTTGCATTCCTTTGCTTAAATTGTTGCCATTGAGTTCGACCATTTTATCAAGACCATCTTTAAAAGTATTAAATAATTTATAATCTGTTAATAATTTGATTATTTTATCATCAGGTGCATTATTACCATATTTTATATTATCAAGAATAGACATATTTAATAGAGTTGTATTTTGTCCAACAAATATAACTTTATTTCTTAATTCCATATTACTAATGTCTTTAATATTTTGTTTACCAATCAAAACTTTACCTTTAATCGGCGTAACGAATTTCAACAAACATTTTAATAAAGTTGATTTACCAAAACCTGATTTACCGAAAATACCAAAATTTTCTTTTTCCATAATTTTTAAGTTGAAATTTTCAAATAATTTTCGGTTACCTCTCATAACTGTAATGTTTTTAAATTCAATATCGTAATTTGTTAAAATGTCTTTATGTTTATAAAAATTATCATAAGTTTTTCTAAGATCAAAAATGGATAAAGATTCTTTTAATTTTCCATAATTATATATTAAATCAGGTAATAAATTACCTAATCTAACTACATAATCAATAAATAATATTAATACAAAAATTAAAGATCCCATTAAATTTTTATCAATACGCTTATTTTTTACACCACTTACAGATAAAAATAATAATACCATTATAGTTACTACACATACAATATCAATATATAATTTTAAATCACGTGTAGATTTAACAACCGTACTTGTTAAATCATACATTGATTCATTTTCTTTATCAATTCGTTTATTAAATGATTCGACTTCATTATTTACAATAATTGTTTCTACATTTTCAACAGCATCATTAACAGTTACAGTTCTTTGATGTACTTGTTTTGCTTCATTTAATGCTATTTTATAAACTTTATCACCTAACATGTAAATTAATAAAAATAATATACATATACATACAGTCATACATAATCCGATTCTGTAATCAATTGTATAAAAATATATATTAGTAATTAACATGACAATAATAGATGGTGTAATTTCTTCTAAAATATCAATGAAAAAATTAAAAATTAAATCAACTAATTTTAATACTCTTGAAATATATTCACCATTATCTATATTTTTTTCTCCAGATTTGTTAAATATATCATTTATTAATAATTTTCTCAAAAATCCCCATGTTTCTGGTTTTAAGTGTGCATGTATTGATTCTATAATATATTTTAAAATAGTAATAATTATCCAACATGCTATAATCATACCGATGGTTTTGTAAATATTTCCGGAGGTATTATTAGAAAAAAATTCACCAAATTGAGAATATTTATGTGGTAAATATATATTTTGAATGGTTAACCAAACAATTAAACAAATAAATACAGATATAATAGGTACAATTTGTTTATGAGCAAATTTCATAAAAATTTTTGCAAGCGCTTTTTCTTGTATATCAACATCATTCGTTTTGTTATTGATATTTTCAATACTATTACGTAGGTTATTTTGTGTTTTTTTTTCAGAGTTAGTTTGTTGGAAATTTTCTGTTTTTATATTTTTTATATTTTTAAGTAATTCTTGATATTTATCATTAAAATTTTTTATCATTTTATTATTGAATTAATAATAATAAAATATTTTTAATATTTTTACATAATTGAACAATTATTACAAAAAGATTCTGATGTTTTTATTTCGATAAAATTGTTAACACGTATTCCTGGTATTTCAATATTATTTTTAAAACGTTCTATTATAATTTTACCAGTTTGATCTAAAATTTGATCAACACCTTGTCCATTTTCAGCAGATATTTCTATAAAATTTATCATATATCTATTTGCAAAGCTTTCTAAATCTTCATATGAAATTTTTCGAAAACGAATAAGATCACATTTATTTGCAACTAATAATATTACTATATCGGGTGGTGCTGTGTTTTTTAAGTCATTCATCCAATAATTTAAACTATTAAATGATTCAATACTTGTTACATCACAAAATAATATCGCAATCGTACAATTTTTATAGAAACTTGCTGTAATACTTCTATATTTTTCTTGTCCTGCTGTGTCCCATATTTGAAATTTAATAATTTTATCATCAAAAGCTTTTTGTATAGATGCAAATTCTATACCGATTGTTGCTACACGACCAGGATATGTTGTATTAATGGTTGGATCGTCAATTTTAGCTAATGTAGATGTTTTTCCTGTATTAGTATCGCCAATAAATATAACTTTAACCGAGAAATCATATATTTGATTTTGTTGCTGACTGGTAAATTCAAAATTATTATTTTGTATATTCATATTTATTAAAAAATGATTTTTTTTTAATAAATTACGATGTTAATCACAAATACAAATGCATGACGAACTTGTAATCGAAGGCTGTGTTATATTACAACCGGATGAATTTAATAATAATTGGAAAAATATTATTGTTGATAAAATTAAAAGCAAATATTTGGGTTGTACAGAAAAATATGGTTATATTATTGATATTTTACAAATATCAAATGAAATTGATACCAAATTAGATTGTAATACAACAATGATTACATGTAACATAATAATTAAAGTATCAAGAATAAAACCAGAAAAACATAAAGTATTAAGTTGTAAAGTGCAAATGATATTTAATAATGGTATTTTTGCACAAATTGATGATAAGATTAAAATATTGGTTCCAAATGATACACTAGAAAATGGTAATTATATATTTCAGAAAACAATAAATAAATATTATAATAATAATACGAAACAAACAATATCCAAAGATGATACAATAAAAGTGATGATAACAGATTTACAATATAGTAAAAATAAATACAATTGTATAGGTATAATGGTTTAATAAGATTTAAACATTTAATTTCATTAATTTAAATTAAATGTCATCTAATAAACAGACAAAAGAAAAACTTTTAATATTATTTAAAAAACAAGTAATATCATTTTTAGATGAATTGATATCTTCATATTCACAAATATCAACATTTGTGATTATTAGAGTTTTTGTAAAAGATCAAATACCATTAAATGATGTATTAGGAAGATATATAAGAATTTGTCTCCAGTATAAAAGTAAAGTTGAAAAACGTGATGAAGATTTTATTATAAATTCAGATGCTATTATTGAAGGATTAGGTGCAACAGAGTGGGCAATGGATACAAAAAAAGAACTTACTAATTTTTGGTTATCTGATCAATTAGATGCAGATAGTAAAGAAATGATATGGAAGTGGTTAAATTTATTAATGTCAATTTCACAAAAATATTATGATCAATTCGGTATGGTTGACGGATGGGAATAAAAATGAATATTTTTTTAAATCATCAATGATTTAAAAAAAATGAATTTAACTTTTTCAGAAATTCCAAATAATTGGAAAAATACAGAATTAAAACATTTTTTACAAGATAATACTCCATCAGGATGGTATAATTTTTTTAAACAAGAATCAGTAATTGAAAAAATCATAACAATTTCAAATTTTCTTAAATATGAAGCAACAAATGTTACCATTTATCCAACACTAAATAATGTTTTTAGAGCTTTATATATGGTACCATTAGATGAGATAAAAATTATAATTATAGGTCAAGATTGTTATCATTGTGGTGCAGCATCAGGTATTGCTTTTGATGTATTACCTAGTTCTGAAAAAAATAATTCAATAAATCCATCACTTAGAAATATTTATACAGAATTAGAAAATTCTGGATACAAAGTAGATAAAGATGGTAGGTTGTTACATTGGTGTGATCAAGGTATATTATTATTAAATACCGCATTAACGGTCCGTGCAAAATCTCCTGGATCTCATACAGAGCTATGGGAAGAATTTACAACAGAATTAATAGAATATATTGTTACATATTTTAGAGAAAAAAATAAACATTTGATTTGGTTAATGATGGGTAATTTTGCGCAATCATACATACAAAATATAAAAACAATTGGTAAATCCAAATTTAATCATATAATAACAACTACTCATCCTAGTCCTTTATCCGCGTATAAAAGCACGAAAAAAAGCATTGCATTTATTGGTTCTGGTTGTTTTAAACAAATTAATGATAAATTATCAGAATTAAAGGAAACACCAATTGAATTTTAACAAACTGCTGGGTTAAAATTATAAATAATTCCTGTTCCATTTTTCTCTTTCAAAGTATTTGATTTAAATGCAATCCATAATGCAAATAATGACAAATCTACATTTAATTCTATTTCTTCAATCTGTGGGTTTGTATCTATCAATGTATTTGCAAGAATTGCTACGATTCTATTTCTTCCATATCCACATGCATTTTTGCAAACACCCGCATCATATACATATTCACCATTAACAGGTAATATATCCATCATATAATTATATATTACACCTGTTAATAATTTTCTAACATATTTTTGAACACTTGCACTTGTTGATGTTAAGATATTTTTTGCATTTTGAACTTGTTTATTTGTTTGATTTACACATTCACTATTATGATATTGCATTAATGCGTTATATAATGCATTAATTTGTTCTTGATGAACAATGGGTTCATTAATTGGTATGTAACCTTTTGGTACTTGACTATTTTTAAATTGTAAATATTGTGGTACGTTCATATTCTTTTTAATTAAATATATATTTTTTAAAATTTTTTGTTAGATATAATTTTAAAAAATATTTATGAAGTTGTAGAAATATTTGTATCTTGTGAAGTTTCATATTCATTTAACATAGAATCTAAATTAACATCATTTGAAATATCCAGTTCAGAAAAATTTAAATCAAAATCAAAACCATTTTTTTTTAAATTTATAAATTCTATTCCTTCTTGTTTATTTGATACAAATTTAAATGGTTTACCTGTATTTGTAAAATTTACAATTGGTTGTACTAATGTTTTTACAATTGTTTTGTCTGTAATACATGTTGATACCTGTTGATGTATTTTCCATTTTTCACGTTTTTCAATAAAAAATTTAGACAAAGACTTGCAATATCTAAATAAAGTACCGTATGATAAACCACTAACATCAAATATAAAAGAGAACAAGTATGGTTTTCCATCAATATAATAAAATAAATTGCTTAAATTTTCTTTAACCGGTTCAACATCCTTTATTTCAAATCTATCTTCTTTTGTTTTCAAATATATAATATCATTTTCTAATTCACATAAAAATGTTTGAGATTCATATAAAATTACCATTTTAAATATATAATATATTTAAAATAATGAATTATGTTTTTTTAAATACTTATTTGAGAAATCCAGAATTTATTTTTCAAAATAACCAACATGAACGTATTAATTACATTCCAGAATATACCATTATGAATAAATATACAATTATAGGTTTATCTGAAGTATTTGGTTCTAATCATGTTAAAAAACTAGCAAAAGCTTATAAAAAACACAATTTTACCTTAATCGGGGCAAAAGATTCTTCAAGTGGTCTTGCAATTGCATTTAATAAAAAAATTTATAAATTATTATCTATAGAATTTGAAACTTACAATTCCGCCGTATTACCTGATTCTCTCGCAAATAAAGGTATTTTTTATTGTATTCTGGAAAATATTGAAACTGATCAAAAAATTCCAATAATAATTACGCATTTACAATCTGATTATGCAGAAGATAAAAAAATGTCGAAAAGAACATTTAAAAAGTATCAAATCTGTCAAGCTAAACAATTAAATCAAATCAAAAAATTTATAACTGATAGATATATCGAAGATTATTTATTAATGGGTGATTTTAATATATCTCTAAATAATAATGATCCCATTTTTAATCATATGAAAAAATTATTCAATATTCGTTTATCAGCTTTACCAAAATTTAATACCTATGATGAAGATAATAGAATTATTGATTATATTATTAACAACATATCTGAACAAAATACTAAAAAATTACAAACATACGTTCTACGAAATAAAGTTAATGATATTATATCAAACTCCAAATCTCAGACTTTAGATATGTTATCAGACCATTTCGCCATCTGTATGGTATGTTAAATTTATATAAAAAAATGATTTTATATATTACTTTCTGACATTATTTATTTAAAATAAATAATGTCTTCCACACCTATAACTACACATGAAAAACAAAGAATAAAATATTTAATACCAAGTCCTCCAAACATCGACCTTCTTAACAGAAATATCGAACAAAATAACCTAACAACATACAATTATGAATTTTTTATTAAAATATTTAGTAATTGGCTCAAATCCATGAATTATGATGACGAAATAATCACTTTTCGAATGTGTTCACGTTATGATTCTCTGTCAACTAATAACACTCCTTCAAAATATCATGACAATATCATGATATTTGAAACTCTAGGTACTCCTAGATTTCAAAATAATGCACAATATATTGAAAAACCTTTTAATCCTGATCTTCCTGACAGTACAACAAGAATTATTGCAGTTGAAACTGCCATGTTACAAGATTATTTTTATAATTCTACATTATCCACACAAGATAAACAAATCAAATCAATATATAATAATTATCATGAAATAATTAATAAATACATTCACAAAGAATCACCTCTTTGTATTGAACATCAAGATTTTGGTATCTTGAAGTTAACTGTTTATTGTGAACCATTTCATATATACTTAAATGAAGCTAATCGTCGTATTATAGGTACGTATGGTATTGATACAGGCTTGCATCTATTTTTAGACACAGGTTTGAAAATATACAATCCAGAATTTGATATTGAATGGGTAACACAAAATTCTACATTAATTTTAATTGATAGTTTTCAAAAACATAACTATCTATTAGTTACTATCAATGATATAAATATTGATATTAATCGTTCTTTCTTTCGAAAACACTATTTTGGATCCACATATAATTATAATACAGTTATTACAGATAAAGACATGCAAGAACAATACATTACAGATCATTATTTATTGATTGACCATATAGGTAAATCAATAAAATATTATAGCAAAAGAATAAAACATCTTCATTATCAAGATGGTAAAATCACAAAAAAAGAAATAATCAAAGATATAACACACGAATATGAACTATGGAAAGAACAACAACAAAAGCCAAAAGTAATAACATGTGTTGATCCATATAAATCTGATAAGAGTAAAAATAAAATAAAATTTTTTAATAAAAAACAAAACAAATCAAACGAACCTATCATAAAACAACCAAAACAACCAAATATAATAGATTTATCCGAAACAGAAGAATGGACTATACTTAGTAATCATCCAGAACCAATCACATCTTTAGTTACATGTGATTTTACAACAGAAGATTATGAAATAAGATAAACAAACCAAATAAATAAACAAACCAAATAAATAAACAAACCAAATAAACATTATATAAAGTTTTTGTGTATTCATAATAAATTATGAATACACAATTATCTGAAAATGGTTACATTGTAATACCTAATATATTAACTGCTGAAGAATGTAATGATACAATAAACAAAATATGGACATGGTTATCTGATTTAGAAACAGGAATCGATAGAAATGACCCTAACACTTGGACAGCAAAATATTGGCCACCATCCCGTCATGGTATTATACACAAGATTCCTGTCGGAATGGAAGAATTCGCATGGAATGTTCGTTCTCATCCAAATGTGATTGATGTTTTTCAAAAAATATGGAACACTGATGATTTATTATCTAGTTTTGATAGCATTGGTATATCAAAACCTCCAGAACTATTAGGACAACGAAAAATAGTTGATAAATCTTGGTATCACATTGATCAGTCGTCTGATATGACAAAATCATATTGTATTCAGTCTTTTGTTAATTTATTAGAAACAACTGAAGAGGATTCTTGTTTTTGTTGTATACCTCAAAGTAATAATTATTTCCAAGAATTTATTACAGAAAATAATCTAACACATAAAGAAAATTGGTACCAATTAGATCAAAAAGATCTTGATTGGTTTGCTGCCAAAGGTTTACATCCAATTAAAGTAACAGCTCCAACAGGAAGTATGGTGTTATGGGATTCAAGAACCATACATTGTAATTCTATGCCGGTTGTTCCAAGAAATAATCCGACATTTCGTTATACAGTATATGTATGTATGACACCAAGAAGTTGGGCAACAGAAGAAACACTACAACGAAGAATAAAGGCATATGAAGAGAATAGGATGTCTACACATATACCGCATGAATTTTCATTGTATCCTTTGGATAATTATTTGGGAGAGGATAATTTAAATTTTTCAAATAATTTACAGACAAAGAATCAAAATACAGTCTATAATATTAGAACTAAACCAATTATTTTTTCCAAAAATCAAGAAACAATTTGTAAAAAATTAATAGGATATTGATATAACGAAAATATAAATTTAAATTTATAAAATATTAACATATATATAAAATGAGTTGTTTGTTTATTTCTTTGGGAAAATTGTTGCGATTGGATCCAGATCAACTTCGAAATGATATTTGTGATTTTATGATTAGTAATCACCAAATTGAATGGAATGGAACCAAATTACGTGATTGGATAAAAATGGTTGCTGGTGATACATATAAAAGTTATAATCGATATGTTAATGAAATGCGAAATAAATTTGAGTGGGGAGGTGCACCTGAAATAGCTGTATGTTGTATGATGTATAATATATCTGTTGAAGTTTTTCACAAACAAAATGGAAGACTTTTAGAAAAAATATTATTTGAAGATGAAACATTAAAAAAAATAAAAGGAATGAAAACAAGATTATCAGTACAAACATTAAATGATAATGTTATATTTGAACAAGAACAAAATGAACGTGAAAAACTTTTAAAACGTATGGCTTGTCCTATCAAAAAGTCAAGAAAAAGAATAAGAACAATAAGACCAACTTTATTAATTGATTGGAATGGTGTACATTATGAACCAATTGCAATCAGAAATCCTGTTTCAATTGGATAAAAATGAAATTTTATATAAAGATATATAAAATTGATGAGAATGAGAAAAAAAAAGAATGCAAGAATAAAATTTAATCCAATGAAATTGGAATCGTATTATAAAAATTTTTGTGAATTATATAAATAAGTTTTTATTTTGATCAAAATAAAAATTTTATCTATCGGTTTTGATGTGAGGTCAGTACTTTTTAAAAGTCATCATCGGATGTTATTTCTGTATTTTTGACAAACTAATTTTTTATTATTTGAAATATTGAGTTATATAGATTCAAATATAAAATCATCACCTAATTGTTTTACTAATTTATAATCAAGGGATATAATATAATTTATTGTTTTTTCTCGTGTCATATTCATGTTTTCACGTTCCATTTTATAATTATCCCAAATTTCAATAATTATAATAGGTTTATATTTTTTAATTTTTTCAGTAGCACCTAACAAAAAATTATATTCACTACCTTCAATATCAACTAACATAATATCAAAATTATCGATATTTAATTTATCCATTTTTTCTATTTTATTTGTTATTTTTTTATCAACATTATTTGATGAACGTCTTTTTTCATCTATATCTTTTTGCGTAAATATATGCATACCACCAGTATTATTTTTAATTCTATTAACTTTTTCTGTTTCACAAATTTTATCCATTCCCATAAAATATATTATTTCAGAACTATTACCTAATGCCAAATTATATGTATGTATATTTTTAATATTATTAATCGCGATATTTTCTTGTAAATGTTTATATGTTTCTGGATATGCTTCTATGGCAGTAACTTTATTAATATATAAAGAAATAGGTAAAGCAACCGTTCCAATATGGGAACCTATATTTAAAAAATGAGATAGTTGTTTTGTTGAAATATATTTTTTAATAACATCTATTATATCACTATTCCACTGTTTACCTTTTAATAAGACACTTTCAATTGCATCATCTTTATTATTTATTTGATAACTAATTCCATTAATTATAGGACAGTACATTTTTAATATTTTAATATATATTTTTAATATAAATATATAATAAAATTTTAAAAATAGAACATAAACATTCAAGAGATCATGATCTACCTAACTATGAAGATGGTTGGGATTAAGAATTTTTTATTTTGCTAAAATAAAAAATATATATATATATAAAACATTTTAAAAGTCATCATCGACTGTTATTTCTGTATTTTTAACAGAATCATTACCATTTGCAAGTTGATATTCTGTTACTCTTTTTTCGAAAAAATTAGTTTTTCCATCAAGAGAGTTTAATGTCATGAATGGAAATGGGTTAGTTTCACGAAACATTGGTTCATAACCAAGTTGCATTAATAATCTGTCAGCGACATAATGAATGTATTGTTTCATCATATCTTGATTCATACCAATTAGTCTACATGGTAATGATTCTGTAATAAAGTTTTCTTCAATCTTAACGGCTTCTGATATAATTTTATAAATTTTTGTTTGAGGTAATTTATTCACAAGTTTAGAATAAAGCAATACCGCGAAATCTGTATGAAGACCCTCATCACGCGCAATTAACTCATTACTGGTTCCAAGAGTTTTCACCATAATACCACGACTTTTTAGCCAAAAGATCGCACAAAATGATCCACTAAAAAATATTCCTTCAACTACTGCAAATGCAACTAATCTTTCAGCATACGGATTAGTATCATTAATCCATCGTAGTGCCCAATCTGCTTTCTGTTTAACACATGGAATAGTTTCAATTGCGTTAAATAGTTTGATCTTTTTATCATAATCTTTAATGAAAGTTTCAATCAATAGAGAATATACTTCTGAATGAATATTTTCCATCATAGCTTGAAAAGTATAAAAACAACGTGCTTCAGGAAGTTGAATTTCATTACAAAAACGAGTTATAAGATTTTCCAACACAATACCATCAGAACCAGCAAAAAAAGCAAGGATATTTTCAATAAAGTATTTTTCATCATTTGTAAGTTTTTCCCAATCTTCGGCATCAGCTGAATAATCAATTTCTTGAGCGGTCCAGAAAGCATTTTTATGTTTGTTATATGCGGACCATATGTCTTGATCACGTATTGGGAATAGAGTAAAACGGTTAGGGTCATCAGCAAGTAATGGTTCGTCGTTATTGGGTAAATTTGAATTTGGCATAGTCATTGAATTTATATCTAGTAAATAAATTTTTAAATATTTCAATTTTAAAAAAATTTATTGTATATGAATTAAAATATTTATATATATATAAATGAGTATTTTTACACATATAGTAATAACTTTACTGATAATAATAACAATCGGTATAATTATTGGTATTATTATAATAATAAATAAAAATAAGGAGTCAGAATCATATAAGCATATTCGTAATATATATAATCATAAACTTAGTAAAAAATTTGATAAACAAAATTTAATTAATCCTCATACTGATACATATAATAAAATATTAGAATGGTTTGAAAATTTTGCAGTAAATCATAATATAAATTACAGTATAGCATATGGAACTTTGCTTGGTCAATTACGCGATAAAAATTATATTCCTTATGATGAAGATACCGATATTTTTATCAGTAAATCTGATGTATATCGTTTATTTGAATTATATAAATTAAAAGAAAAATTAAATATACAAGATATATATATAAATTCTGAATTAAAAGAAAACAATGAAAAAATTTTACCAACAAAAGTTTCATTATTGTTAACATCAGAACATGAAAATAAAGTTAATGATAAAGATCGTAAAAGATGGGATTGTAATGGCAATGGTGATTCTGAACCAAATTATATAAGAGACATATGTGCGTTTAATGGTCCTGTCGCCAGAATAATATTTAATCATAAACAATGTGATATATTTGTATGGTCTGATAAAAAACCAAGCGATATGGAATATGCTGAAAATTGCAAAAATGATCCTAATAAATTAAATAATTATTGTGAATTTATTGCAACACAATATGGTTCAGAATTACCTAAAACTAAACCATGTAAATTAAATAAAATATGGGTTCGAAAATTTGCTGATAAACAATTAATAAAAGATAATATGATAAGATGGTATGGTATTAATTATATGAAACCAAATCAATTATACCTAGATAATAAATTAGTAAACATCACAGAACCGAATGATCTTATTAATGAATCATTTAAAGGTGGTTTTGACTATGTATGGAATGATAAAAAAATATATCAAATGAGTAATAAATTATTAAAAACAATAATAAAAGTTTATAATAAATATGATATACCAGTAGTAGCATATGGTGGAACATTACTTGGTATAATTAGACATAATGGCAAATTTATTCCATGGGATGATGATATTGATATAACTGTCTCTGAAAAATTATTTATTAAAAATTTCGAAAATATAAAAAAAGATTTATCTAAAAAAGGTATTTCAACATATACTGAAGAAGGACGACAAGGTAAACATTATTATGAAAATAATAAAAAAATAAAACCATATGACTGGTCATATCCATACATAGATTTATTCCTTCAATCTGATAACGGTAATATAATTGGTGAACCTCAATATGATGGTAAATTCCCATTATTTACTAAAAATAATACGAAGTATTCTAAATTAAATGGTTTCGATATATTAATTCCTAATGATTCAAATGATATTTTAAATAAATTATATGGTGATGATTGGACAATTATGTGTCACGGTTTAGATTATAACCATGAAGAAGAAAAACATGTAGATGAAACCAAACGTAATCTTAAAAAAAAATGTAAGGATGTTTCTACATTTGAATTATTTAAAAAATATGTTTAAAGATGTTGTATAATTTTTAATTATTTCAATATGGTTTTTTTTTAAATATTCCGAATTTTCTTCATATGTATCTCACTGAATAGTAAATACTTAATTTATCATAAAAATATTTTAAAATATAACTATTTTAAAATGATTAAAACCCAAAATATTGAAAATATAAATAATTTACCCGATAATTTACCCGATAATTTATCCGATAATTTATCCGATATAGAAAACCAAAACATAACAGAAACACAATGTATGATATGTTATGAAGATATTGATGAAATTAATTGGATAATTTTTGATTGTAATCACCGCATGTGTCTTGAATGTTTACAAAAATTATATGCAAATCGTAAACATAAAGATATATTATGCCCATTTTGTAGATCTGTTATTGAAAAATCAAATAAACCTAAATCTAATTATTCCTTTTATGATCGAGTATACATAAACATATCACAAAATCCTATAGCGTGTTTTATTCTTAATTTTATGTCTTTTATTATATTTATAGGAATTCTAATGATTGCACCTACACAATCTCAAAATTTAGCAAATAATGATATGTCAAAATATTCTTCAAATCACCAAATTACTCAACATAATCAACAAGCAATGTATCAAACTCAAACTATTACAGAATGGTGATTAATCTGATGTTAATCTGATGTTAATCTGATGTTAATCTGATGTGTTAATTATATTATTAAATATACAAGGAAATGCTTCCGGATCATTTTGATTAAATAATTGATCGATTATATTATGTGTAATCATCATTGATAGTTCAAATGATTGTAATTCTTGTAATTTATTAATTATATCTAGACTATAGATTGAAGAATGTATACTTCTGACAATTTGAATAGAAATATTTTCAGACCATTCTTTATTTCTTGTTATTAATATTAATTCATCTAAAAGAATATCATATATAAGCCAAATCCAAAAAATTTTATTATTTAGAATATCTTGATGTCGTTCTATAGACCATAATAATATCTTATCAGTTAAGTTTTTGATGAATTGGTTTTTGATAATTAACCAATCATGGGTTGTGTTAAAATTTAGAGAATTTGGTAAGAATTTTTTTTTTAATAAATATATTTGTTTATTATTTTCAATGATTTCTGTATCATATAAAATTTGAGAACATTCAGTTAATTTATTCATATATTTTCTATATTCATTTAATTAAATATATATTCTTCATTCTATTAATTGTTGATAATCTGTGTTGGAATCATGTACAGTTGATTTAAATAATTCAGATAAAGGATATGTGTAATCATCTGTTAAGAATTTATTATTAAGATATTCGATCGAATCATTCATGTCTGGTTTTGATTCAATATTTTGATGAATATTTTTTGGTTGAGTACCAATAATATTAATATTTTCTATATTCTTTATTTGATTATTTGCTGATATGTTATCTAACGATATGTTATCTAACGATATGTTATCTACAGGTATGTTATCGATTGTTATTTGTAGATTATTTTGTGAGATTGTTTGACAAGGTTGCAGATTCGAAAATGAATCATGTTGTTCAGTTTTTAGAAATGGTTCTTTTGTGGAATTTAATTGTTCTGATGAATTATCTGAAGATAAATATGGTAAAGAAATGTAATTTTTAAAAATATTAAGATAATTATTTATATTATTGCATAAAGATTCCATCTAATTTTATTTTTAAAAATAAAATAAAATTAATTTATAAGTTTTTAAAATATTGAGAGACTCTAATTACAAATAAAATAAAAATAGCTTGGTTTGAACTACAATATTCTTTTAATTCATATAATTTAGTTTCAATTAATTTTCTATTTTGTTCTTTTTCATATTTTTGTAGAATTCTAGATAAGGCAATATCTTTTTTTCCATTATATTGTTGAATATATCCACAATAAAGGAAATTGAAAGTTTGTAAATAACAGAACATAATGAAAAGAATCCAAAAAACAGGTAAATTATGATATGAATAAATTGATGAGGAAATTAAAAAAATTGCACTTAACCAATCAGCTGTGTGATCAATTAAGGTGCCATATTTAGAACATTGATTAAACATACGAGCATTAAATCCATCCATACAATCAAATAAAGTTGCCAATGGTATAAATATTATGTAATAATCTTTATTAATTAAGATTCCATAGCTTGCAATAATATTAAATATTAAACCCATTAATGTAATCATATTAGGAGTAATTCCGATATTATAAAACCAATAGCCAATATAATAAGAAATAGCATAGTTTATTTGATCAAATAAACCTATATATTTAATTGGAATAGATAAACCATTGGTCCAATTTTTATTATTCATGATAAATTTTTTAATATAAATATTTTTATTTTTAAAATAATTAAGAATTACGTAATTTAAGATCTATAATTTCAAATTCAGATGTTTTTTTAAATTTTTCCCAAATATCAGTTGGTAAATTTTGTTTAGATATACTTTCTCTAGAACGTTTTGATTTAGATAAAATGAAATTATTTGTTTTTATTGAATTCGTGTTATTAATATTTAAAATTTCTAATAGATTTTTTCTCATAATGTTCAATTTTCTTTCTTGTTTTGAATGCTCCGCTTTTAATTTATAAAATTCATTTAATAAATTTTCAAATTCTATCGAATTATTTGACATTTAATATATATAATTATATTTTATTATTTTTTTTGATTTTTATTAAACGACTTAAAGGATATTTTAATAAAAAAATTTAATTCAGATTTAAAGACAGGTTGATTCATATAAAAACAAACGATGCCAAAAGCAAGCAAGAGAAGCAAATCGAATAACAAAGATCGTTCTTCCAAGAAAGCAACGACCGAAGTAGCTAAAGAGCCTACAAAAGAAAAGAAAAACAAAATAGAAAGTGAATCTAAAAAGTCAAAAGCCAAAGAAGAAAAGCCTCAACCCAAAGTTACTGAACCTACTGTTGCTGAACCAGAAACGGTAGAAGATGGTACTAAACGACAACGTCGTCAAGTAACCCGTGAATCTATTTTGGAAGATTTCGATTCTCTATTGACTTCTTTGAATGAAGAAGTTGAATCGATTCGCACGGCTGATGCTAAGACGAAGAAAACGAAAGGTGTCAAATTCCTACGCACTGTTGTCAAACAAGTCAAGGGATTGAGAAGTGATGCTGCTCGTGTCATGCGTACTCGCAAACAATCTAATCGTCCCAAAAACACCAGCTCTGGTTTCATGAAGCCTGTGCAAATTAGTTCTGAAATGGCCAAGTTTACTGGTTGGGAACCTGATGTGCCACGTTCTCGTGTTGATGTAACGAAATATTTGTGTCAATACATTCGTGAAAAAGAATTGCAAAATCCATCAGATCGTCGCATTATCAAACCAGATGGACCTTTGACTAATCTGTTGAACTTGAAAGATGTTGATACTGAAAAGAATCCTCTCACTTATTATTCTCTTCAGAAAAACATTCAACATCATTTTAAGGCTGATGCCAAAGCTTAATTTTTGAATATTTTTTAGAATAAATTATATTTTTATTTGTTATTATAACAAATAAAAATGGAAAGTAAATGTTATATAAATAATTTGCCTGAAGAATTATTAAATATTATATATATAAAATCTAACAAATTATATTGTAAACGTGAATGGGAAAACTCAGTTATGTATAGTTTTATATATGATACATCATTACAACATCGAAAAAATAGAGAGAAAAAAATATACAAGTATGATTATTTTTTAAAACAATGGGTTTATTGGTGTAATATTTAATTTTTTTTTATTAATTTTTTTAAAAATGATAACTTCTTTTTTTTATATTCTTGCTTACTTGGTTCAGATGGAGGTTCTGACGTAGGTTCTGACGTAGGTTCTGATGGAGGTTCTGATGGAGGTTCTGATGGAGGTTCTGACGGAGGTTCTGATGGAGGTTCAGATGGAGGTTTTGGCGTAGGTTCAGATGGAGGTTCAGGTATTTGTTCT
>Ga0163180_10000310_pt1 | contig 28010 bp, 29 predicted proteins | sample AtlANTMetagenome_2_FD_109647 | JGI IMG/M metagenome (GOLD analysis project Ga0163180, IMG submission 109647) | Marine eukaryotic phytoplankton communities from the Atlantic Ocean - Atlantic ANT 4 Metagenome | ecosystem: Environmental > Aquatic > Marine > Oceanic | place: North Atlantic Ocean...
TGCACTGTGTTCTTTACAATACTAAGTTGTTCGTTAATAGGTAAAACAGTGACTAAATTATCATTAAAGTATACTTTTAAGTGCGAAACATTCGCGATTAATGAAGGCGAGTTAGTATACGAAAAGTTAAGCTTTAAATTGGTGCTCAATTTATCTATTCGGTTTGTAAAGTCAACGCGGGAGTTATTATTTACCCCGTTGAGCCTAAAACCTGTAAAGCCTAACGCTTCAAACTCTAAGCGTAAACTCGACACCTGAGCGCTCTCAGGGTATCCATTAATGAACATTGATTTATTTTGTAATGGCTCAATTGCATGCGCAAAATAAGCACAACAAATAAGCGACAATGTTAGGGATATATTAAGCAACTTTTTAATCATAATTATTATGCACTATTGGTCTTTTTGGAGTAAATGAGTTTACGTATACAACTAAATTAGTCATAAACTGAATGATAGGTTGAAGCACTCTTGGTGCGTGGAAGAGCAAGTTACTAAACCCTCTAAGGCTTGTTTTTTGCACTTCTTTAAAACTGTAAGATGGGCGGTCATGTCTAAAGTTATTTTGCCAGTCAAGCCACGCATCAGCTCGTGAAAATGTACATTGTATAAACGCGCGCTGTTTTTCAAGAGATAAATCTTTAATGGTTAAGCCAATTTGATTACCCCGAGTATTACAAACATGGGTAGTAAACGAAAATTGCTTATTACCGCGGCTCATTAATAATTCTATTTTATCGTTTACACGACAAGCATGCGCATGGTCGGTTTCTATTCCTACGCCGTTATCGGAGTAATCTGTAATTTTTACTTTTAACGTGTGGCCATTTGCTAAACGAACTCCCGCTGGGAAGTTTGCTTTAATGCGGTGTGAATGCCTAACTTGGCGAGCTTCTGCTGCCACGGCAACCGCAGCACCCAAAATGATAATATTATAAAGCGCCCACCCCATACTAATCAGCAGTACACCAACTTGCGTAGGGTCGCCAAAAAACAGGCGTAAAATACCGACTAACATACCGACTAAATTAATAGCGAGTAAAACCAAATATGGCTTAGAAATACCCCAGTCATAATGCTCTTTATCGTTTAATCCACCTTTTTCGGTAACGTTAAATTTACCTTTGTTTGGATTAAACAAAGCAACTGTTGTTGGCTTTAATATGTACCAAGCAAGCACAGATTCGTAAACTTCGCCCCAAAACGAATAGCGATACTTACCTTGTATTCGTGAGTTAGTTGCTTTTATTTGAATAAGTGTAGGTACAACGTAGATAAAAATAGCTAAAAATGGCGCGTAAATAATGTACGCATTAAAGTATATAAGTGCCAGGGGCGCGGTTAAAAATACAATGCGCGGAATACCTGATAGAAAATGCAGCATAGCGTTTAAGTAGCAAAGTCGCTGAGGGATGTTCAAGCCTTTGCCCAACAGCGGGTTATCGAGCCTAAATATTTGCGCCATGCCCCGTGCCCAACGAATTCGCTGGCCAATATGAGCTGATAAACTATCAGTGGCAAGGCCAGCAGCTTGAGGGATATTTATATAGGCAGTTTTATAACCTGCGCGTTGCATTCGCAGCGCAGTATGAGCATCCTCGGTGACGGTTTCAAAAGCGAAGCCACCTATTTCATCAAGCGCTTCTCTTTTGAGTACCGCACACGAACCACAAAAGAACGTAGCATCCCACATATCGTTTCCGTCTTGAATAAGCCCGTAAAACAACATGTTTTCGTTTGGAATTTGACTGTGGTTATTTAAGTTTCTCTCAAATGGATCTGCGGAGAAAAAATGATGTGGTGTTTGTACTAAACACACTTTACTGTCTTTTAAAAACTGTCCCATGGTCATTTGCAAAAATGAACGAGCAGGTACGTGGTCGCAATCAAAAATGGCAATATAGTCACCATCTGTGTAGCGCATAGCACTATTCATATTTCCGGCTTTTGCATGGTTATTATCTGGTCTTGTTAAATAACCCGCACCCACTTGTTTAGCAAATTCACCAAACTCAGGACGTTTACCATCATCTAAAATATATACTTTCAGCTTATCTGCTGGCCAATCTATGCTTAATGCGGCAAGGGTAGTCGGCCTTACAACACTTAAAGGTTCATTGTAAGTAGGAATGTAAATATCTACCGTTGGCCATAAGTCAGTATTTTTTGGCAACATGACAGGTTTTCTTTCAAGTGGGTTAATAGTTTGAAAAAAACCTAAAATAAGTACCATCCATGCGTATGTTTCTGCTAGTAACAAGCCTGCACCTAATGTAAGTGCTAAAGGGTCATCCCAATTAAGTGTTTCAGTGTATCGCCACCACAAGTACCGCGAAGATGTAGTGACAGATAAGGTAATCATTACAATCGTGGCCATATGGCCTTTTACGCGTTTGAGCGCGTAAGCAACCAGTAAAATAAAGCTAATAAACACTGCTTGCGCTTCAAGGCTAAAGGGAATGGTAACAAATATGGCAAGCAAGAATAATATCAGTGCAACAACGATGTATTTAATAAGTTTGTTCTGCCAAATACGAGCGTCTGCCATTGTTTTAAAAGCACTTTTTTTAGGCTTGTTGTTTTTGGAAAAAAGGCGCCTTATTAATCGGCCTAATTTAAGGTCGTACCAACGAAGTTGCCTTAGGCTGTAACTGACCCCGTCATAAAAATAATTTACAGCATGCTTTTTTATGGACACTGATTTTTTTTTGGGTTTATGAACAGCAAAAAGCAAAAATATGCTCTGAATAACAAAGCGTATAATATTGGAATAGATATAAGTTCTGTATGGTAACCTTAAGTGTGGATAATAGTTATATAACGCTAACTCAAAGTTTTCTTTGTTCTTTTTTATATTTACAAATAATGAACCGAACAAAGTTATGAAGGGCATTAAAAAGGCTTCAATTACATTTACTTTGTGCTGATTAAAGTAACTATGAAATTTAAATAAAATGTAACGCACAAGCTTATCAGTGAATAATATACTCAATAGAATATACAATGTGCTGTGTATGGGCCTTTTGTAAAAAAGAGTAAAGCTCATCGTCAGTTCGCCGCCTTACTTACAAGCCAACCAGCCAGTGTTTCAAAGTCATCGTTCGCTACACTGTATGGTGCGCAATTAAGGGCTACATTACGATTAGCTGTGGCCTCTTTAATAACTTCATCACTGTTGATAAAAAACGGCGCCATAAATGGTAATGTAGATTGCCAAAGAGAAAATAGATCAAATTCTAACACTGAGGCTGCGTTGTAACGATTAACAACAAAAAAGTGTTTCCAACTTGACTCTACTGACTTAAGGGTTTGTAGGCGCTTGTATATGAGGCTATGACAAATTGCATCGCAAGTGACTAGCTCAATAACAATATCGTTTTCTTCCAACGGGTAGTGAGAAATATTAATGTGTGAAGGGCAGTCGAATATTATCCAAGCAGATTCTTTATAATCCAGATTTTTGCAATTGTTAATTGTGGATATAATTTCATCTAACGTTGATTCATTATCGCCATGGGGTAAAAAAAGAACGCCATCGCTGTCTTTGCGAAAATGCAATAACGCATCGTCAAAAGTACTCTCGTTGCTCCAACCTTTTGTGGCTGTCCACTTAAGGCCAAAGTGCAAACCGAGGTCACTTTTAGCATCTAGGTCTATGGCAACCACATCAACATCAGATTTTTTCAAAACGCACGCTAAGTTTGCAACAACTGATGTGCTACCTACGCCGCCTTTGATACCTTTAATAAAAATCCTTTGCAATGGAGTTTACCTTTTTTATTTTTTTTCTTTAGATGTTTTTAATGCGTCATCAATTTCTTTCAATAGCGCATACTTGTTAATTGTTTTTTGATTTTTTTGTGTATTCATAATTTCTATGTAGTCGTCACTTTTCCCACCAAAACGGCGAGCTAGGTTTTCTATGTCACTTGATGTGAGTATTTGTGAGCTTTTTGTAGCTAAATTGTTCATCACAACCTTTGTAAGTGTAATATTTATTTTTATTAAAAGTGGACAATATTTGGCTATTATATATAGAATAGCGGGTAAAACTAGTAAAAAAGTATTTTTTTTGAGGGCTTTTTAAGTGCATAACTTTAACATAACGGGTTTAGAGCCGGCTGCAAAAGAGTTAAAATCGGCTTCAAGTTATGCTGTTTTAGCGCCTTTAGATAATTTTGTGGTTGAGTTTGCTTTACATGCAATTAACCAAAATTGCGCAAACGATATTTACATTGTTTCTCAAGACGTTGAATCTTTTTTTGAGTCGTCATTTTCTGCAGCAATTAATACTGCGTACAAACGCAGTAAAGTTCATCCATTTTCTCTCTCATCTGAGACACAGCATTACTCAATAGAGCGAATAAACAAAGGCATAATTAAAGAGATAGGCGCGTATAAAAAATTAAAAAATGCGCTAGTGTTTATCCACTTCAACACAGAGCTATTGAGTGTAGCAACCGAAGCTAGCACAAAAACAATAATGAACGATTACAGTGAGTTTGCAAAAAAAACAGGGGTTACCTTATTATTTTTGCTATCTGGTCCAGAAGTAACACACTATCGATTTTTAATAAGGCAGCTTAATAAATCTTTTGATGGATTAATTTTTGTAGATAATGATTCCGCTACCCGCGTTTTAGAGTACGATTATTGGCATCACACTACGGGTGTATTTGCTGATATGCAGTTTCAACTTTCGCTTGAAGATAATCAGTTTTTGGTACAAGAGGGAACTGTAAACGATCTAAAAGTATTCAATGGCTCGCATTTTCCAGATGAGGACGATGTTTGGTTAGTGCAAAGCGCGGTACCAATCGGTACAAAATTGCCTACGCATTATTATACCGCAAAAGACAATAATGAGCTGTTTGACAAAGGCCCCAAATTAAAAGCGGCAACATTGGTGTTTGCTGTGACGCGTTACACAGATTTAGCACTGCTTGGTAAACAGTGCTTTGAACTGAGGAAAAGCTGCGGTCGTTGGTTGAAATTGGTAGTACAAAATGTTGATGGCGTTATTCGCCATCAAGATGAATGTTTATTTTTAACTTTAGGCGTTAACCTTATTTTGTATAGCTTTTCTGAACCTTCGCGATTATTATCTCAAATTCAATCTATTCAAGGGTTTCAATTTTCTAGACCGTTACCGCCATCTGTCGAGCACGTTCTGAAATATACAGAAAATACGTTTTCTAAAGGCTATTTACCTTTTGATGAATTTACGCGCCAAGTAGAGGTTCATAGTGACTCTGCTGTTAATCTGGGTGTTAGCGGCGTATTGGTTAAGCTTGAGTTATTACCCCGCATAGAGCCCATTCACCCTTTACACTTGTTTCATATTAAGCGTGAAGGGGATGTATTTAGCCTTGCAGATAACACCGTGTATTTGTACTTGCATGCGTGTAGAGAGAACGACGTAAATAATGCAATTAAGCATTTATTCAAGCTACAAACGAGTGACTTTTTTGTGCAGCAAAATGTTATTTCAGATCATTTTCATATACAGCAAGAATGTAAGCAATTAAGGCGGCTTTATAGCGGTAAACAGGTTACTGATTATTCTAAACAGTTAACAGAAAATGATAGCTATAAGTTTGAACCCGGTGTGTCAAAAGGGATTACTGAGTCGTTAGACACACCTGAGTTTACAAATGATGCGCGCCCCGATGCTGTGTCATTTGTAATGAGATTAAAGGCTTAACCAATGAGTATTAATCAGCTTTTTATTACCGTTATTTTGGCAATTATAGTCGGTATTGTACTTTGTATGTCGGCAACTCAAATATTGGTCAGAGTAAAAACATATTATTACAAGCTTACTTTTAAACACGAAGTACTTGAACCTTATACACCGAATAAAAAAAAGAAGGATGAGCAGTGAAATTATCAGGTTTAGGAGCGTGGAATCTTTATTTCTTAGCTAAATTTGCCTTGTTTTATTACGGCGCAATTGATTTTAATGTATTAACCAATGCAGCCCTTGCAGCACTTTTAGCAATCAAATTTAAAAAAGCGATTATTGAAAAGTTAAAACATGTACTTGGTGGTATTTTTGCGATTGTCATACTTTACCAAGACTCTTGGTTGCCCCCAATAAATAGGCTGACAAAGCAAGCTGGTAATGTTCAAGATTTCAGTTTTGGCTATTTTTTTGAACTTTTAGCACGTGTCATCAGTGTAGATATGCTATTGGCATTATTCGTTATTACCGTGTGTTTTTGGTATACATCTCAGTGGTTACGTTTTACAACAATAACAATTGTTGGGCTGCTTTTGATAGGATGGCAAGGAGAGGGTGAACAATCAGGCACAGTAGTAAATGCCAACTCTACAAATACAACAATTAGAAATGAGCGTACTAATCAAGCACAAGTCATTACGCGCGAAAGCCAAACACCTGATCAAAAATTGTCAGACTTTTATCAACAACAAAGCCATTTAATTAGCCATTTTCCTTCGCAAGTTAATGGCGAACTGTTCGATGTCATCGTTTTAAATATTTGTTCAATGGCTATTGATGACTTGAACGCTATTGGCGTTAGTGTTGAAGACATGTTTAATGATTTTGATGTGGTGTTTTCAGATTTTAACTCAGCAACATCTTACAGTGGGCCTGCAGCTATCAGGCTTTTACGCGCAAGTTGTGGGCAAACAAGCCAAACGGCTTTATTCAGTGATGCACCAGAGCAATGTTATTTATTTAAAAACTTAGAAAAATTAGGGTATCAAAGTAGCGTTGTGATGAACCACGATGGCCACTTTGATGACTTTAAAGGCTTGGTTAATCGTTTTGGTGGCCTAAACGATAAACCACTTAATATTGATTCACTTCCAGTAGCGCAATACGGCTTTGACGACAGTCCTATTTATTCTGACGGTGCAGTGTTAGATAGTTGGCTTAAAAATGAAGCTCAAGATTGTGAGCCGTGTGCAATGTATTACAACACAACAAGCCTTCACGATGGTAACCAGCTGGCCAATAAAAAACGCATGAATAGCCTTGAAAGTTACCCAATCAGGCACGCTAATTTATTATCTGATATTAATCGTTTTATTCAAAACCTTGAAAAGCGCGGCCGTAATGTCATGTTAATGATAGTACCCGAACATGGTGCAGCATTAAAAGGTGACAAGGTACAGTTTGCTGGCCTTCGTGAAATACCAAGCCCTACTATTGTATCTGTACCAGCTGCTATTAAATTTATTGGTCCAGACGTTAAAAGTTATTCGCAAATTATGATTAACGAATCGACTAGTTACTTTGCCTTATCTGAAATTGTTGCAAAAACACTTGAGACAAATGTTTTTGGGGGTAATAACAGCATTGCCAATTTAGTTGAAAACTTGCCAAAAGCACCAAAAGTTGCTGAAAATGCGGGCACAATCATGATGTATGTGAATAAACGACCTTACATACAACTTGATGGTGAAGAATGGTCTGCTTACCCTCAAGGTTAAAAGTAATTTAGCTATGCAGCAGGCTAGCTCTGCTGTGTAGCGTGTTTATGTTGTTATTCTTATGTGTTAATTAAAACGCAGACTTGTCCAAAAATGTTTACAATAAGCTACCTTATCAAAGCGACTTAGCGTATTATTCGGCTAATTTAGTTTTTCCTGCTTTGAGGATGTATGCGTCTAGATATTCACTGTGCTGATAGGATCGGTATAGCCCAAGAAATCCTTAATATTTTAGTTAACTACAGTGTTGATTTAAAAGGTATTGAGGTCGATTCTGTCAATTGCCGTATGTATGTGAGCTTTCCAGAAATAGAGTTTGAGCAGTTTCAAAAAATCATGCCTTCTATCCGTCTGATTGATGGTGTGCATGATGTACGCACTACCGCATTTCTCCCTTCTGAGCGAGAGCATAACGAATTAAATACCTTGTTACGTGCATTACCTGATGGTGTTATTTCTATTGATGCTAAGGGCTGGGTACGTTTATGCAACGATGCTGCCTGTAAAGACCTGCAGTTAAGTGAAAAAGAAGTTATTGGCGCTAACATAAATAACCTACTAAAGGGCTTTAACTTTACGCGTTGGTTAGAGGGCAAGGAAGTGTTAGGCCAAACCACTCGGGTTGAAGTAGCTGGCGAAGACTTTATTGCAGATATTTTACCCATTGCCGTGCCACAAGGCAGTGAAGGCGATGTTTTAGCTGGTGCGGTTATTAATATTAAGTCGCAAAGTCGTTTAGGTCAGCAAGTTAGTGCATTTAGGCGCTACGGACAAGAAAGCTTTGCCACCATTCATAACTTTAGTACTGCTATGCGTCGTGTTGTACGTGAAGCACGAAAAATGGCACAGTTAGAAGCACCCATACTCATCACGGGTGAAACAGGCACAGGAAAAGAGTTACTTGCGCGAGCGTGTCATTATGCGTCAAACCGTTCTGTGAAGCCATTTATTGCGCTTTCGTGCGCGTCGTTACCTGATGATGTAGCGGAGTCTGAACTTTTTGGTTATGCAGGCTACGAAGAAAATGCAGCGCCTAAACGTGGTGTACTAGAGCAAGCTGACGGCGGTACCGTATTTTTAGATGAAGTGGGTGAAATGTCGACCCAGCTACAAACTAAACTTTTGCGCTTTTTACAAGACGGAACGTTTAGAAAAGTAGGCGATGAGAACGAAGTAAAAGTCAATGTTCGTATTGTAGCCGCTACTCAAAAAGACTTACCCGCAATGGTTCAAGAAGGTGTGTTTAGAGAAGACCTATACTACCGAATTAATGTATTAACTCTCGAAATTGCTCCGTTACGAGACCGCAAAGCCGATGTGGGTCCTCTGGCAGAGCATTTTATCCAAAAATATGCCCAGCAAAATGGCCATGCTATTCCGTTATTATCACAAGAGTGCTTGAGTTTTTTACAAGAATATCCATGGCCGGGTAATGTTCGCCAACTTGAAAATGCTATTTACCGCGCAGTCTCATTGTTAGATGATAGCGAGTTGCGTTTAGAGCATTTACAACTTCCTACGTTTACGCATGAATTAGGGTATTTGGAGTCAGACTTCGAAGGCTCGCTTGATCAAGCAGTGAAGCGTTTTGAGGCAACGTTGCTGCGTAAACTTTACCCTGCTTACCCAAGTTCAAGGCAACTTGCCAAACGTTTAGGGCTTAGTCATACCGCAGTGGCAAATAAGTTGCGTGACTACGGTATAAACAGAAAAACCGTTAAGGTTTAGATGACCCTAAAATTAAAACAGGGGACTAGCTTTTAGTCCCCATGTTTTTTGTAACACCATCAATAGCAATCGTTTCTATACCGTCTTCATTAAAGTTAATAACAATACTGGCATTGTTGCGCGTAAAAAAGTAACTACGGTTGTTAAGCTCGATTACATAGTCGCCTTTTACTCGGTCGCTAAACTTTTGTTTTTTTAGTGACACAGTATGCTCACCAATTTGCCAATTAAACCCTTCAATAAAACCATTGTTAAACTCTTGAACCCATACCTGGCTTTCATCTTTTGATAGTGTAATTGCAACTGAGTATGAACTTGGAATACTTTGCATATTGTAGCTTTTAGCGCCAATTTTAAATTGTTCAGCTTTTTGTTGCCAAGCAAAACCAAAGTCAAATTCTTTTTGTATACCCGTTGAGTAGGTAATAGTGCCTTTGCCGGGTAATGAAAAATCAGCTAGCGCTGAATAGCTTGGTACGAGTAATCCAATAAACGTAATTATATGTAGTAGAGGTTTCATAAGCATTTTATTTTTATATATATGAGTAATAAAGAGTAAGGGAGAACATACGTCTTAGCAAGTGCTTGTGATACACTCAGTAAAATTTTGCTGGTAAGACCTTTGTTGTGAACTTATATATTCGACTCCTATTATTATTTTTTAAAATTAAGCGTAATAAACACTATCAAGATTTACTCGATACGGTAGATATTGATTACAAAGCACTTCCTACAGATTGTGATATTAATTTACATTTAACTAATTCGCGCTATTTAGCCATGATGGACTTGTCGCGTACGTGGATGACTGAGCGAGTAGGTTTGCTAAAACAAATAATGAAACGACGTTGGTTTCCTATTGTTAATGCAACAGCTATTACTTACATTCGTGATATTAAGCCCATGCAAAAATACACTATTAGCACTAAGTTAGTGGGCTGGGATCATAAGTATTTTTACATTGAGCAGAAATTTCATTCTGATCGTGGTTTGCATGCGATTGCGTACGTACGTGGCGTATTTAAAAGCAAAAAAGGTGTTATAAGTATTGAAGAAATGCTTGAAGTGGCTGGCTTTGAAGGTAAAACTCCTATTTTACCCAGCGAAGTAATGCACTGGAAAGAAATGCTTGAGCAGAAAAAAATGACTAATTTACCAAAGTAAATGAAAAAGGTGCTTTGCGCCTTTTTTCAATTTTAAGCTTTTATATTTAGCTTACCTTGAAAGTCCTGCCACCCTGGTGGGAACTGCCCACGTAATACATACGAAAACGCAATCAGTTCTGCAATCACAAAATAAAGCTCTTTTGGAATTTCTTCACCTAATTCGAGGTGCGATAAGGTTTTAGCTAAATCGGGATCTTCGTGGATCATGATCCCTTTTTGTTTTGCTGCAGCGATTATTTCTTCCGCCAACTCCCCAAACCCCTTAACACTCACTGAAGGCGTGCTTCCTGCTTCGTATAAAAGGCCAATTGCCGACTTGCTCTTAGGGGAATCACTCATAGCTACACCTTAATATTAATAATTGCATGGGATTTATAAAAAGCAGCATGGGTTGCCTCCCCTCGTTTTAGGTTTAGTTCAGCAACTTGTAAGCCGTGTTTAGCCAGTTTTGAGCGCAGGTTATCAAGGTGAGGGTGGGCAATGGCACTCACTTCTTGGCTTGATGCTAATAATTGGCAATCTAGCGATTTGTCCATTAGCTCGGCGGTAATTTGTAGTTGACCGAGATCAGCATAATCAAAATTTAATCTAACAAACCAGACATTTTTAGGCTCTAGCTTATCGGCCGATGGTTTTTTATATTGCCCTAGTGTTATTTCTGTTTGGGCTGCTTCTGGCGGTAATTTCATCGGAAGTAAAAACTGTGCCAGCGGGTTACTTTCGGGTTGCTGATTTGGTGTTGAAACACTTACCTGTGTGAGCGTGTTTTTAACCTGAGTAAGCTCTCCAGCAAGCGCTTGCACTTGTGATTGCTGAAGTTGCTCTAGTATTTTTGAACTTGCTTTGCCAGCTTTAAACGTAGGCATAAGCACCTGCAGTAATGCATCAATACCTGTTTTTGAGTCAAAGGTAACTGGGGCTACAGATTGGTTAATAATAGGCGCCGCCAAAATACTAACCGCTAGCTGCTCAAGCCCTTTGGTAAAGCTACTTTGCAGGGTGTCATGCGTGAGGCTGTGAGGCTGCAGCGTCGCTAATATCTCTCTTTGCACGGCAGTCGGGCTAACGTTGCTGCTTGATACCATACGATTAAAAGCTTGATTAACCAGCGCATTGAGGTCAGGTGTTTGCTTAGTCGCTTTAACTTGAATATCGGCTATTTGACTGCTCAATGAAATTTTTTCTTCAGTGAGTTTGTGAGTTGAATCATGCGATGGTGGCAGCTTTAAAAGCGGCGTTAATATTTTAGCTTCAATGGGTTGCAGCATTTGGCTTGGTGAGGCAATAGTCGTTGTGTTACTAAATACTGCATTAAATAAGGTGTTACTTGCTGGTATAGAGGCTACAGCATGTGTTTGTTGGATTGCTGGGCTAGTGGCTTTTAGGCTAGGGAGTGTTGTGGCCAGTTTATTATCTGCATTAGCTTGTTGAGCATGGCTAAGCCCCACTTTTGTAACAGGAAGAGAATTTAACTCTTTAATTGTCGTTTGTTTTTGTAGGTCATTACTCAAGGTGGATTGAACTTGCACTGTTTGGTTTTTTAATACTTGCTCTGTATTTTTGGTTGCGGGTTCTGCTTTTATTTGAGCACTTAACAGTGCGCCTGATTGTGTACCTACCTCTGTTTTACTGTGGGCTGAGACTTTTTCGATTGGTGGCTGCTTATTTTCTGGTGTATTTGTCGTATTAGCATTGGGTATAGGCAAATGACTACTGATAACTTTGGCACTAGGAGGCTGCCAAATAGCAACATTTGCTTTTATTAGCTGTGTTAACTGCACAATAGGGGGTAATTGAGAGAAATGCTTAGGTAAAATATTAACAAGTTCAGTACTTGGCTTTTGCGCACTATTAGGAACTTGTATACCTGCATGTTCAATTAAATTAATTCTACTTGTTAGTGAGGACGGGGCGATAAACTGTTTTTGTAAAGTGAGTGATTGTGCGATTTGAGATTTGTTTTCGTTTGCAAACGATTTGTTTTCAAAATAATTTACTGCATCATTGATTCGTGTTTTTAAATCACTAAAACTAGTTTGCAGCCAAGACTTTATAGGGCTATGAGTACTCACCAGCGGACTTACTTTCGTGGTGTTATTGAACTGCGCTGGCGCGGTTTGTAAATTAGCGTGTTGCGCAGTAAGTAATTCATTAAAAGGTTTAGTGAAAGAGTTACTCAGCATCACTTTTACGCTTTGAGCTTGTGTTGTTATTACAAGCTTATCGGCTTGATTTGCAACAGTCACTTTCACGGGCGAGTTAGGCAGTTCAGCAAGCTGCGTGTTTGTTACTTGCGTGGTGAAAGAGCCTGATTTTTGCGGATGCGTTAAAATAGCTAATTTAGGCGTTGCCTGTAGTTGTGCATTGGGTAACAAGCTTGCTAGCATTTTAACTAGCTTTGTTTGGCTTAACGGCTGGGTATGAACGGTATCAGCAAAGCGGTTAATAACATCAATTTGTGCGCCTTTACTGTTGGTACTTATGGCTAGTTTTAAAGGTTGCTCTGTGCTGAGAAGCTGAGCAACATCTTTATTAATGGCAATATTAGCATTGAGCTTATCAATAATTAGCTTTGGTGTAGGCGCTAAAGCAAGCTGAACTGAAAGTGGCTTGCTTTCAACCTCTGCGCCGGTACTAATAAAATTTAATAAGCGTTGTAATTGGGCAGGCTGGTTAAGTTTAATTGTTGCTACATTTGGCAAAATAGATAGCTGCTTTCCGTCTTCGCTTAGTTGAATGCGCACGCTAGCAATTTTATCTAAAGATTGAGGGGCATTGCTTGTGCCTAGTCTGAGCGTTTGCCATTGCTTATTAACCAGCACTTCTAGCGTGATAGAGTCTTTTGAAAATTGAATGTTTTTAGCCGCAAGTACTTCACTTGGTAATTGTGGTAACTCATTGGTTTGGTTATTAGTTGATGAATTGATAACCAATGAATTGGATAATGTTATTTGCGTTGGCGTATTCATTATTTTAAATCAAGTTTTCTCTATTTTAAGTGAATCGATTTTAAAGCAATATTCGTATTACCCTATCATTATGGTATACTAACGCCTAATTTTTGGCAGAGAGAATCGTCATCTTGTTACACATTAAGTCCGTCTCCTGCATCAAGCAAGAACGTTGTTTGTTTGCGGACCTTAATTTTAGCCTTAAAAGCGGTCAAATCATGCAATTAGCGGGTCCTAATGGGGCTGGTAAAACATCGTTATTGCGTATCATCGCTGGCTTTTCTGCGCCTGATGAAGGCGAGGTTTTGTATCAAGAACGCTCAATAAATAAATACTATGAAGAGTTCGCCCACGACTTACTTTTTATAGGCCATAAAACGGGTGTTAACATTCAGTTGAGCGCTGTTGAAAATGTACGCTTTTGGTTACGGATCAACGGTTATTCAAATGAGCCTGACCTTTACCCAATTTTAGCAAAACTAGGCTTGGTCGGTCTTGAAGATGTGCCTGTTAGAATGCTGTCGGCAGGCCAGCAACGACGAGTTGCATTAGTTAGACTTTGGCTAAGCGACGCAAATTTATGGGTATTAGACGAACCATTTACTGCGCTCGATAAAAGCGGTGTTGCGTTTTTGCAGCAGCGATTTACTCAACATCTAAATAATAATGGCGCCATATTATTAACTACCCACCAAGACCTAACTACTCACTTTAGTGATTTACAAACAATCACATTGGAGTACCGCCACTGATGACTCGTCAACACTCTTATTGGTTACTATTCAGTGCGGTTTTTACTAAAGATATAAAGCTTGCTTTTCGCCAGCGAGCTGAAATTGTAAACCCAATATTGTTTTTTTTAATTGTTATTTCTTTGTTTCCGTTAGCAATAGGTCCTGAGCCCGGTCTACTTGCTAGAATGGCGCCCGGTATCATTTGGGTTGCAGCTTTACTCTCTACCATGTTGGGCTTAGATAAACTGTTTAGAGATGACTTTAATGATGGATCTCTCGAACAGTTAATTGCCTCATCGTACCCATTGTCACTTACAGTGCTTGCAAAAGTGGCTGCACATTGGGTTGTGACGGGGTTGCCCCTTGTATTAATGACACCGTTATTCGCTTTATTACTTAATTTAGATAGTAATGCGCTGGTGGCCACTGTTTTAACGTTATTATTGGGTACACCGTTATTAAGTTTTATTGGTGCAATAGGTGCTGGGCTTACTGTTGGGCTACAAAAAGGGGGTATTTTGATGAGTTTACTCGTACTGCCTTTGTATATTCCTGTTCTAATTTTTGCAACGTCGGCTATCGACACCAGTGTTATGTCGCTGGATTATAGCGGGCAACTTGCCATCCTTGGTGCTATGTTAGTCATCGCTATTATTAGTGCACCAATCGCCATATCGTCAGCTTTAAAAGTGAGTATAAGTTAATGTGGAAGTGGTTACATCCCTATGCTAAAGCAGAACGTGCATACCAGTTATGCAATACGTTACTGCCTTATTTTGCCGTAGTTACGGTTGTTAGTATGCTCGTTGGTTGGTTGTGGGGGCTTGGTTTTGCACCTGCCGATTACCAACAAAAAGACAGCTACCGTATCATTTTTATTCACGTTCCTTCTGCCATTTTATCAATGGGGGCATATTCCTCTATGGCCATTGCTGCCATTGTTGCGCTTGTATGGCAACTCAGAAACGCAGAACTTGCCGTTATAGCAATTGCACCTGTTGGCGCATGTATGACTGCAATAGCACTTATAACCGGGGCTGCTTGGGGTAAACCTATGTGGGGCGCTTGGTGGGTGTGGGATGCACGACTCACATCGGAGCTTATTTTATTATTTTTATATTTGGGCGTAATTTCGTTATACCACGCTTTTGAAGATAAAAAATCAGCGGGCCGCGCTGCATCTATCTTAGCGATTGTAGGGGTGATCAATTTACCAATCATTCACTTTTCGGTTGAGTGGTGGAACACCCTCCATCAGGGAGCAAGCATCACTAAATTTAATACCAATGCGGTTGACCCAAGCATGTTTTGGCCATTAATGGTAAATATTTTAGCCTTTGCAGCGTTTGTTGGCACAGTCACTTTAATTCGTCTTAAAAATGAAATTTTGCAACGTGAAAAGCATCGCCCATGGGTGCGTCAGTTGCTTAATAGGGGGTAATTATGCAGTTTGACTCTTTTTCTGATTTTATTGCAATGGGAGGCTATGGATTTTATGTATGGCTTTCATTTGGCACATGTGCACTTATTTTACTGGGTATTTTAGTGAGCTCTTTAAGAGATACTAAGCATATTATGGCTTCAGTAGAGCAACAAATTGTGCGTGAAGAGCGTATAAAACAAGCCAAGCAGGAGCAAGCATCATGAACCCTAGACGTAAAAAACGCTTATTAGTGATTGTTGCTATTTTATTTGGTTTGGGTTCTGCCATAGGTTTAGTGCTTTATGCTTTACAAGAAAACATAAACTTATTTTATACCCCAAGCGAATTGATTGATGGCAAAGGCCCAAACAAAGAAAAACCTTTTATTGGTCAAAAGCTTCGTATTGGCGGCATGGTAGTCCCAGGATCTGTTGAAAGAAACGAGCAAAGCTTAGAAGTGAGTTTTAAATTAATTGATACAGGTCCATTAGTGACTGTGAAATATCAGGGGATATTGCCTGATCTGTTTCGTGAGGGGCAGGGTATTGTTGCGCAAGGTGTTTTAATTGAGCCTAATGTCATTGAAGCGTTTGAAGTACTGGCCAAGCATGATGAAGAATACATGCCTGCAGAAGTAGCTGAAGCGGTTAAAGGTATTAAGCATGAAAAACCAAAATACAACTTAGATAGTGGTAATTAGCTATGATCCCAGAAATTGGTTATTTTTCTTTAACGCTCGCCATGGTGCTGAGCGTTTTATTATGTATTTTTCCACTTTGGGGCGCGCATACAGGTAATCTTCGCTTAATGCGTGCTGCACCCTCTTTAGCTATTGGTCAGTTTGCGTTTGTATTAATTTCGTTTGCTGCGCTTATTTACGCAAGTTTAACTGACGACTTTACCGTATCTTATGTGGCGTATCATTCGAGTAGCACACTGCCATGGTATTACAAAATAACATCGACCTGGGGCGGCCATGAAGGAGCAATATTGCTTTGGTTAGTGATGCAAGCAGGATGGACTGCTGTCGTTGCTGCTCGCTCAAAGTCATTACCTTGGGTTCTACGTGCCCGTGTTTTAGGCGTGCTTGGTTTTTTAGGTGTTGGTTTCATGATGTATACCTTACTATTATCAAGCCCATTTGAACGTTTACTTCCTTATTTTCCGGTAGAAGGGCGAGATTTGAATCCGCTTTTACAAGACCCCGGAATGATCATTCACCCGCCATTACTTTACATGGGTTATGTTGGGCTATCGGTTGCTTTTTCGTTTGCTATTGCAGCACTGTTAACAGGTAAGCTTGATAACACTTGGGCCAAATGGTCACGTCCATGGACAATGACCGCGTGGGGCTTTTTAAGCTTAGGTATTACTATTGGCAGTTGGTGGGCTTATGCAGAGCTTGGCTGGGGGGGCTGGTGGTTTTGGGATCCAGTAGAAAACGCGTCCCTTATGCCTTGGCTTGTTGCAACCGCTTTACTTCATTCGCTAAGCGTGACAGAAAAGCGCGGCATTTTTAAATCGTGGACCGTATTACTGGCAATTGCAGCATTTTCGTTAAGCTTGCTGGGAACGTTTATTGTGCGTTCAGGTATTATTGTATCAGTTCATGCGTTTGCAACTGATCCTGACAGAGGCCTGTTTATACTCGCCTTTTTAGGAATAGTTGTTGGCGGTGGTTTGGCGCTTTACGCATTACGCGTATCGCAAGTTCATAGCGAAGGACGCTACAAATTTGTATCGCGCGAAGTGGCATTGTGGCTAAACAATATCTTTTTAGTTGTGGCGACCTTAATTGTATTATTGGGTACTTTATTGCCTATGGTGCACAAAGAAATGGGCTTGGGCAGTATTTCTATAGGTGAACCGTTCTTTAATAAAATGTTTGCAATACTACTTGTGCCATTTGCTATTTTAATGGGCATTGGTCCTTTTTTACGCTGGAAGCAAAACAAATGGGCGTTTTTGCAAAATAAAATTGTTGTAGGTATTTTGGCCAGTGTGGCGATTACTTGTGTATGGTTGTTCTCAGCTTACGACGAAGTGACACCACTTACGCTATTAGCAACAACGCTGGGTGTGTGGGTTGCTGTTTCAACCTTGATTGACATTTACACTAAAGCCGCAGTGCATGGCACATTAAAAGAAGGGTTAAAACGCTTAGGTGTTAGTTATTGGGCAATGGTGCTAGGCCACATTGGTATGGCATTTGTTATTGCGGGCGTTGCGTTAACCTCTGCGTACTCTGTTGAGCGTGATGTATCGATGAAGCAGGGCGATATAGTGCAGCTTAATCAATACAACTACCGCTTTGAAGGTGTTAAAACAATTCGTGGACCTAATTATAGTGGCCATGCAGGTGTTGTTACGGTGCTAAAAAACGATGATGTAGTCACTCGTTTGTACGCTGAAAAACGTAAATACGATATTGGCATGCAATTTATGACAGAAGCCGCCATTGATGCTGGCTTTACACGTGATTTATACCTTGCTCTCGGTGAGCAATTAAGCCAAGGGGCTTGGTCTCTGCGCATATACCACAAGCCGTTTGTGCGTTGGTTATGGATTGGTGGTGTATTAATTTCACTTGCAGGGTTCATGATTTTGTTTGATAAACGTTACCGTACATCCGCAAAAACAGCTCGAAAAGCAGCAGCGGAGAGTGTGTTATGAACCGTAAATTGTTAGCCATAGCGCCCCTTTTAGTATTTGCTTTTGTGTGTGTGTTTTTATACCAAGGTTTATTTGCAAACCCACGCGAAATACAAACTGGGCGAATAGGCCATGAAATGCCTGCTTTTACGCTTCCTGATTTAATGCAAGACAACAAGCAATGGACCAACGAAGCGTTAAAAGGCGAGGTATATTTACTAAATGTATGGGGCACTTGGTGCCCAACTTGTTTAGCTGAACTGGGCTACTTAACAAAGCTGCGAGAGCAAGGCGTTAAAATTATTGGCTTGTATTATGTGCAAGGTTACGACGCCGACTTTGATGGCCCGTTTGACATGCAAGCACTACGTACTGAAGTACAAGATATGCTTGAGCGTGCGGGTAACCCTTATCAGTTTAATATTTTGGATTTACATCGAACGCTATCGTTAGACTTGGGTGTTTCAGGTGCGCCAGAAACATTTTTAATCGATAAAAACGGCACTATTTTGCTACATCATACCGGTGATATTAATCCGCGAGTATGGCGTTCTAAATTTGCACCTATGATGCAGGAGCTAAAATAATGAAGTGGCTATTGTTTTCACTCAGCCTTTTACTGACTACGAGTGCATTAGCACAAACTGATCGCTACGTATTTGATACCGACGAGCAAGCGGTTCGTTTTGAAGAGCTTACAAAAGAACTTCGTTGCCCTAAGTGTCAAAATCAAAACATTGCTGATTCAGACGCTATTGTTGCCAAAGACCTACGTGAAAGAGTGGTAGAGCTAGTTAAAGAAGGCAACACCAAAGATGAAGTCATTGACTACATGATTGACCGCTATGGTTACTTTGTTCATTACGACCCACCTGTTACACCTGCAACACTAGTACTTTGGGTATTGCCGGTATTAATTGTTATTGTTGGGTTTGGTTTTATTGTAATTCGTCAGCGCAAAGCGTCTGTAAAGCAGACCTGGAGCAACCAAGATGAAGTACTTTTAAATAAGCTAATTGAAAAAAATAAACGTCAGGAGCAAAATTAAATGATTTTAATGTGGGCGTGTTTTGCTTTACTCACACTGATTGCACTGGCGTTTGTTATGCTGCCTTTTTTACAAAAAGAGCGTGTTAAAACAATTACTCACAACGCAAATGCCGAGCTTATAAGTATTTACGAACAACGTTTGGTTGATTTAAAGACCGATTTAGATAATCAACGTATAGATGATGCTAACTATTCTGAATCGATAGTTGAACTAAAACGCCGTTTGCTTAATGAGCTTTCACCAGAAAAATCATTAATTAGCAAAGGTAACAACCGTATTTTTGCCCTGACAGGCGGCGCATTTGTTATTGCACTAAGCGGTATTTTTTACAGTTTAACGGGTAGTCAACAGCAAATTTCAGCATGGCACAATGCCATGGATAACCTGACCGAATACGGCGAGCGCGCTGTGATGCAAAAAGGCGAGCAGCTTACTCAAAACGAGTTACAAGCATTTGCACTGGCGTTACGCACCAAGTTAAGCCGTTCAGGCGATGACGAAATGGCATGGATGTTACTTGGTCGTGTTGCTATGTCACTGAATGAGTTTGATATGGCTCAGCAGTCATTTGATAAAGCACTGCGCATGAACCCCGATAATAAACAGGTGTTAATAAGTTACAGCCAAATTTTGTTACTTGAAGGCAGCGAAGCGAATATGACGCGTGCAGCGGGTATGTTGTCTAAAGTATTAAATGCAGAACCGACTAACTTAGATGCTATTTCGTTATTAGCGCTCATTGCTTACGAGCGAAAAGACTGGCCTCAAGCTAAAGCCGCCTTTGAAGTATTGCTAGCCAGTATGGAAAAAAATGATTCTCGCTATGGTTTAATATCTCAGCGTATTGCAGATATAGAACTGCAAATGCAAAGCGAAGGCTCGGTAATGCCAGTAACTAAAGCCAACAGCATTGCTGTTACTGTTAATGTTGCCAGTGAGCTTATAAATAAACTGCCTGAAAAGGGGACTTTATTTGTATTTGCAAAAGCTGCAAATGGTTCGCCAATGCCGATTGCTGCTGTAAAACTCACTTCATATTCATTCCCTGTTACAGTTGAGTTAAACGACAGCACTGCCATGGTTGAAGGTATGAACTTGTCTAGCGCAGAAGATATTATTATATCGGCGCGTATTTCGCTTGATGACTCTGTTATGCCAAGTTCAGGTGAATTAGAAGGGCATTCTGGCTCATTAAAGCGTGAAAGTGTAAGTGAATACCAACTTAAAATAGATACATTAATACCTTAAGGACGAAAAATGTTAAGACAAAGTTTAGCTTTTTTAAGCTTTTTGATACTGGCCGGTTGTGCGCAAGTGCCAGAAAGCAAAGTTGATGAAAGAGATCCACTGCAAAGTATTAACCGTCCGTTGTATGACTTTAATATGGATGTTTTAGACGCTTACATACTTCGCCCAGCAGCGGTTGGTTATGTTGCTGTGACTCCTGTGCCTGTGCGTCAAAGCATTGTTCACTTCACTGATAACCTAACGGCACCGGTTGATATGGTAAATGCGGGGCTGCAGGGTAAACCGGGTAATGCAAGTGTTAGCCTTGCGCGCTTTTTAGTGAATTCTACCGTGGGCATTTTTGGTATTTTTGATGTAGCTAGCTCGCTTGGTTTAAATCGAGTAGATGAAGATTTTGGCCAAACAATGGGTGTATGGGGCATTGGTGATGGTGCATACTTAATGCTACCTGCAATGGGGCCTACTACAGCAAGAAACTTAACCGGTGACGTAGTAGACAACTTTGTTCTGCCTGAAATTGCCTTAACTACGCCACAAACGGTGCTAGTATTTGCGTTAAAAGCGGTAGAAGCGCGTGCTTCATTGATGGCGCAAGAAGGGCTTTTAAATGACTCACTTGACCCGTATTTATTTGTAAAAGATATTTATTTTCAGCGTCAGTTATTCGAACTTTACGATGGCAACCCGCCAATTAAAGAAGAGCCTGCCGACTTTGATGAAGACTTTTTAGAAAGTTTATAAGCCAAATCAAAATAAAAACGCCAGCTTAATGCTGGCGTTTTTATAGAATAATGCTTGGCAAGTATTAGGTATTAACCATCAAACTCATTTGCTCGTTCACCCAACTAAGTGCCTCGTGATACGCATCAGGTACTTTATCTGCAATATTAAGTGCTGTTGAAATGTCGTTTGCTTGTGACCAATCAGCCTTTTCGTAATGTTTAACAAGGTTTAAGTATTGCGCTAATAACCCCTCGTTATCTAACAGAGCTGCCTTAATATCGTTAGACAAAGGAAGCTTTTGCATCACACTTTGCATACTTTCATCTAAAATAGCGTCCATTAACGACATCATACCGGTTAAAAATGCCATGCCGGTGTCTTTCATTTGGCCATGTGAAATAGCTAACAGTTCACAAAAGCGAGCGCGTGTAAGTGATAGCCTAATTAACTCTACCGGTTTATCAGCCGATACTTGTGCAGCAAATAACAAAGAGAGAAGTTTTTTGATCTCTTGGGCACCTAAAACAATAAGTGCTTGTTTTATAGTGCTTATTTCAGCTCGTCGTGTAAAGGCTGCTGAGTTTGAGTATCGGAGCAGTTTGTAAGATAGGTTTACGTCGCGCTCAAATACATCGGTGATTTTTTTTAGGTCCATCTCTACACTTGACGTTTGGTAAAGTAATTCTGCAAGTGCCATTTCTGATGGTGGTAACGCTTTACTTTGCACCATTTCTGGTTTTGAAAAGAAAAACCCTTGAAAATAATCAAAACCAAGCTCTAACGCTAAGCTATATGCTTCGTAGGTTTCTACTTTTTCAGCTAAAAGCTTTATATGAGGGTGCGCCTTTAGCTCTTTTATAATGGTTTTTATTGTTGCTAAATCACATGTTAAAAAGTCGATTTTAATAATATCGATAAACGGATAAAAGTGGCGCCACACCGGCTGGTGAATGTAATCATCGAGCGCGATGGTGTAGCCTTTGTCTTTGAGGTTTTTAACAATCGCAAGTAAACGTTTACCCGGTTGAATTGTTTCAAGTATTTCTACAACAATGGTGTCTTTACCCAACAGGGTAGGGTAACCCTTAAGTAAGGTTTCTAGTGTAAAGTTAATATAAGCGGGTTTGTTATCGGTTAAGTCTTCTAAACCAAAGTTAAACTGACTGCCCTCAATTAAGCGTGTAGTTGCTTCGTCACCATCTATATTGGGAAATACATTATCCACGCCATCACGAAATAAAAGCTCATAACCAATAAGCTCTTTATCACGATTTAAAATAGGTTGGCGCGCAGCATAAAAATACATAAAAAAATCCGTGTCAGTCGAGTCAGTCGCTATTGTAATAATATATTAGAAAACATACAAAATAGCATGCTGTATATTTTACTAAATAATAAAATATCATTATTAAATAAAAGCGTTTGGCTATTTTTTTGCGTGTAAAAAAGTTTTTTTAGCAATTGTTTTCAACATGATTATTTTTAAACTAAGAAAATACAACAAATAGAGATTTTTGTTACAAGCATGATATAGTCCAAAGGAATGCTTTTATCCTAATAGTGACTTTATTATAAAATTTTAAGAGTCAATATTCGGATCAAAAGCCTGCTACTTTTAATTGTTTTATGGAGGCGAATTTGGAAACAGGAATGATCATTTCATTGTCACTATATTTTGTTGTTATGTTAGGTATTGGTTTATATGCCTATAAGCAGTCAACAAGTGATGTTTCTGGTTATATGCTGGGTGGTAGAAACTTGTCGCCAAGTGTTGCAGCACTCTCAGCGGGTGCTTCAGATATGAGTGGCTGGATTTTAATGGGGTTACCTGGCGCCATGTTTGTTACTGGCTTAAGTAGCACATGGATTGCATTTGGCTTAATTGCCGGTGCATGGTTAAACTACTTTTTAGTCGCGCCGCGTTTAAGGGTTTACACTGAGAAAGCTAATGACTCCATTACCATCCCTGATTACTTTTCTAACCGATTTAACGATGAATCAAATTTACTCCGTGTTGTGTCGGCTGTTGTAATTATTGTGTTCTTCACACTGTATACCTCTTCAGGTGTTGTTGCCGGTGGTAAACTATTTGAAAGCTCATTTGGCTTAAGCTACGAAATGGGGCTATACATCACAACGGGTGTTGTTGTTTTGTATACACTCTTTGGCGGCTTTTTAGCGGTTAGCTTAACTGACTTCGTGCAAGGCTGTATTATGTTTATTGCACTTATTTTAGTACCCGCTGTAGCTTACTCTTTGCTAGAGCAACCACTGCAGTCAACCCTAAACAGTGTTAATCCAGACATGCTAAGTTGGATAGGCGCAGGGTCTGCGCTAGGTATTATTTCAGCAATGGCGTGGGGCTTGGGTTACTTTGGTCAACCACATATTATTGTTCGCTTTATGTCGGTGCGCAGTGTTAAAGATATGCCAACAGCACGTCGTATTGGTATGTCTTGGATGATTGTCGCTGCAATTGGTGCGGTAGGTACGGGTATTTTTGGTGCAGCATACACTTATGAAAACAATATAGTTGTGGATGATCCTGAAACTATATTCTTGATCCTGTCAGAGCTGTTGTTTCATCCACTTATTGCTGGCTTTTTACTTGCGGCAATATTAGCTGCAATAATGAGTACAATTTCATCTCAGCTATTAGTAAGCTCAAGCTCACTAACTGAAGATTTTTACAAAACATTTTTACGTAAAGAAGCCAGTGACGCAGAGCTTGTACTAGTAGGGCGCATTAGTGTGTCTATTGTGGCAATACTTGCTATTTACCTCGCATACGATAGAGACAGTTCTATTTTAGACTTAGTGAGTAATGCATGGGCTGGCTTTGGTGCTGCATTTGGCCCGCTTGTATTGTTTAGCCTTTACTGGAAACGTATGAACTTTGCGGGTGCGCTTTCAGGTATGGTTGTGGGTGCAGTTACTGTTTTACTATGGATTTACGGCCCATTCACAATCAACGGTGAAAGTTTAAGTAGCGTAATGTACGAAATTGTCCCAAGCTTTATACTTGCAAGTATTGCTATTGTAGTTGTAAGTTTAGCAACCAATGAGCCTAACTCAGATATAACAACGTTATTTGATGAAGTTGAAAAAGAGCTTTAATTAATATTCGTTTTTATAAAAGCTATAAAAAAGGGAGCAACTAAGTTGCTCCCTTTTTATTTGCAAAATGTTTAGCTTGCTTGTTTAGCGTTGTTATCGTCAATAGATGCAACGTTATCTGATTTTTTATTTTTACTTGCCGCTTTAGTAGTAGGCTCTTTGGCACCTTTAAGTACCGACATAAAGTCGTCTTTACTTTTTGCTATTTCTAACGCAAGCGATTCTATTTGTTGCTCACTCAATGGCACGTCTACTTTTTCTAGCATCAGCTCAAGTGATTCTGCTATGTCTAGCATTTTGTCATAGGCATCAGCTTCTTTCTTAGTAGTAAACGTCATACGCTCGACTCCGTTTCGTTCTACAACATATTTAACAACAACAGCCATGATTTCTCCTGCAAACTTGCTTGGCACTGTGGTTTATAAAAAACCATAAGATTACTGTTTTTATATACAGTAAAGGTTTACAAGTAAATATGCAAGCGCAGAGTTGTAATTTTTAAGTGTCTTAAATTTGACAAAAAACGGTAACTTAACTTTATTTAATATATCACTTGGTTGTACCAGCTGCATTTTAAGGATTTCGGATAAAAGTGATAATGCATTTAGGTACTTCCAAAGTGGCTAGCCTCGCGTTTGTCATTTATGGTCTTCCCTAATAATTAAAATAAATATGTTCTAAAATGGACAATAAGGACGAATAAATGAAAATATTTAAACTTTTACTTATAGCAAGTTTGCTAAGTATCCTACCCATTACTACCTCTTACGCGCAATTACCTGAAGTGAGCAAATCTATGGCTCCCATCGAAGCGGTAAGTATTAATGATGCAGATGCAAAAATGTTGGCTAAACTTCCTGGAATTGGTAAAAAGAAAGCACAAGCAATAGTAAATTACCGAGATGAAAATGGTTCATTTACAAGCCTTGAGGACTTGGCCAAAGTGAAGGGGATTGGCAAAAAAGTAATGGCTAAGTTAGAAGGAAAAGTTAAACTTTAGCAAAAGGGCGCTAAGCGCCCTTTTCATGTTGTTGTAGTGCATCGTCTAAGTTTTTTCTGGCAAAATTTATATCGACCGGAGAGGTTAATAACGGATAAAAAAGCCCACCGAGTATTAAAAAGGGAATGATTATCCAACCTTCAAAAAGTGTAAATATTAAAAACAACGGGCTTAATAGCAATATTTTGATAATACGCAGTAATACACGGTCGGTAGGTGACAGCATTGATAAAGACCGTGCTATAACAAGCTGTCTCTCGCGTATTTTTAAATGTTGCAACTGTTTAAGTTGACTAGAAAAAAAGGTAAACATAATTATTAAACCGTTCTTTTTAGTATTAAGCGACTACCTAATACAATAAAAAATGTTAGAGCGAATAGCCCAAAAATAATTTCCATCCAAGCCGGCATACTGAGCGATAAAAACTCCCAATCTATGTTACCGCAATCGCCAGTGGCTTCAAAAAAGCTCGGTATCCATTCATGCAGCGGCATAAACGATGGAAAGTTAGGCTCAAACTCGCAGCTAAACGCAAACGGATCTGTTGTTGTTTGCATATCTATGTGCTCACGGGCAATTAAATACCCCCAAATGCTCGATACACCCCAAGTAATGTAAGCAACTATACGCATTATTTTACTTTGTGGATTAATTGACCCAACAATACCCGCGCCAAGTAATCCTAAAACCGCGGTACGTTGATAAATACACATAATGCAGGGCGCTAACCCCATTTTATATTGAAAAAACAATGCGGTTACTTCTAGCATAAAAACAATCGCAGTGAATAAAAGCCAAGGTGTTCGTTGAGTCGGTAATTGCGCAAGCCAGTTCATAAAAAGTCCGCTAATAAATAAGGCGTTAGATTATGACGCACGAAAAAGTACGCGGCAACAAAAAGAGGTATATAAAAAAGTTTTATAGATATCCTCCAAATATTGTTTCAGTATTCTAAATGGCTATATTGAAATACTTTGTGATATGTTTTTATGCATATTGTGGTTTTGATGGATTTACATTCTTGCTACTGGAAAATATGTGCTTTGTCCATTTGTTTGCCTCATGGCGGGTTTTACGCTAGAAAATTTTGCTTAATGGGCTAACAACACCGTTTGCCCCTTGCTGTAAGACATGAGTGTAAATCTGCGTGGTTTAACATCTGTATGGCCTAACTGAGCTTGCACCGTTCTTATATCTGCTCCACTTTGTAATAAGTGTGTTGCAAAAGAATGGCGAAAGGTATGAGTGGTCACAATCTTTGTAATATTGGTTTGCTTTAATGCCTTTTTAACCGCTTTCCTAACACATGTTGGATGGAAGTGATGACGCCGTATCTCGCCAGTTTCTGGATCACTTCTTAATTTATAAGAAGGAAATAAGTATTGCCACGCGAGTGATTTGTTAGCTGACGAATATTTACGAGCTAAAGCGTTTGGCATCCATACGCCAGTGTATTGTTCGTTTTGTAAATCTAATCGCAAATATTCTTCAACTTGCATTATTTGATTTCTAAGTAACGGGAGCAACTCAGTTGCAAGGGTAACGATACGATGTTTATTGCCTTTCCCGTTCCAAATTTGAATACATTTATAATCAAAATCAATGTCTTTTACTCGCAGTTGCACAGCTTCCATCACTCGCAAGCCACTACCATACATCAACCCCACGATTAAGTAATATCGCTTAGATAGATGAATCATTAATTGTTTGACCTCATCGGGTGTCATTACAACAGGCAATTTGGGTTGTCGTTTACTTCGAGCAAAGTTCAAGTTTAACGAAAGTTCATTTTTGACAATATGTTTATATAAAAAAGCTAGTGCATTTAAAGCTGCACTTTGTGTTTTAGCTGACATGTTACGTTTTAATACAATATGGTCCAAAAACGCTTCGACTTCTGAATTTCCCATTGAGCTTGGGTGGCGTTTGTTGTGAAAGTGAATAAAGTTTGCGATCCAACTCAAATAAGCATTAATAGTTCTTAGTGAATACTGTCGAGTGAGCATATAGTCCGCAATGTAATTTAAATACGCAGAGCGAGTTTTCATTTTCAATCCATTGAATTTGCACTGTATGTATATACAGCTGTAGCTCAGTCGCTCGCATAGTCAAGAAAACGACCCAGTCGCTCGTTTTATACTGAGAAGAAAACGCGCATGTTTGAATTTTAATAACACTGGCAATTAGTTGGCAAGTTTGTTAAAAATAAACCAATAAGAAAACGAGCTACGCTATGGTAGAAATACGCGCGATTAGCTCGCTATAAACATGTTATGCGTACAGGAGGTTTCAGGTAAATGGAAAGTTTTATCCCTTTAATTTTTTTATCTATGCTTGTTTTTGTTCAAATAAAAAAATTCAAAGATATGTGTAAGTATTTATCTTATACCTACCCAGAAGAATGGGAAAAATTATCTCATACTTCTTTAGGTGGTTCTCAGTGGTCTGTTACAAATGCAAATTTAAGCGAATCACTTAAAACAGGATTTTTTTCAACCGTAGCCGATGAAAAAGTAAGACGGTTCGAAAAATTTAGATTATTTAATATGTACTTAATGGGTGCAGTGGTATTGCTACAATTAGCCCTAGCATATTTACAGTAATGTACGCATAACAAACAAATTAACAGGACAAATGCTCCTCACCCGTTTTAGTGGACACCTCCTCATCACTTTGAGGAGGCTAACATGCCTAGATATACCCAACCTAGAAAGACTTGGTTTTACCCCGTTAATTTCAAAATCAAAGCAGTCGAA
>Ga0163180_10000313_pt1 | contig 27930 bp, 15 predicted proteins | sample AtlANTMetagenome_2_FD_109647 | JGI IMG/M metagenome (GOLD analysis project Ga0163180, IMG submission 109647) | Marine eukaryotic phytoplankton communities from the Atlantic Ocean - Atlantic ANT 4 Metagenome | ecosystem: Environmental > Aquatic > Marine > Oceanic | place: North Atlantic Ocean...
GTTTTCCCCGGCCGCCTCGGCTCCACTGTTCTCGTAGCCGGCATAGGCCCGCCAGGGCCGCCTCTCGCGAAAGGCGAAGACGAGGTCCGCCTCACCCGGACCCGGACCCGGGGCGGCATAAAGACCGGCTGGACGAAAGGGGTTGCGACTGAACCAGTCAAGGTGGCGCTGCAACTCACTGGTGAGAAGGACCTCTCCGCGCTCCAACCGGACTGCACCCGCCAGTAGCTCATCATTGAAAATTCCACCCGTCTCCATTCCCACCGCACCCACCAGGCCATCGATGACCATGAGTTCAACCGTGTTCCCGGCAAGGTCCTGGTCCGGCGCGTAGACATCAGTCACCGGGCGATCCTGGCTCTCATAGTAGCGAAGGACCTCTTCGATCAGATGGTCGAGGCTATTCTCGGTCAGGGGTGTTCCGAGGAAGGGCCGCAGGGCCTGAGCCAGACCCTCGTGATCCACACTGAGTCCTACGGCCTCGATCCGCCCCTCCGGAGGAAATTCCTCCTCCACCCCGGCCCCGTTTCCGGAACCAGTCAGCTTGATCCTCGCAAGGTTGGGAACGAGAACCACCGAATCATCAACCTTCGCCCGGACCACCGGCTCACGCTTTCCGAAGGGCAAGCGCCCCTCCGTCTCTCCTTCCAAGCCCCGGGGCGCCAGTTCGCTCTCGTCCTGGGCCGAGAGCGGGGACATCAGGATGATCCAGGGGAAAAATGCAGCTACGACTGTGACAATTCTGCTCATTCTTATCGACTAGCGCAGGAATCCTGCGGCTCCCCCTCCCCCTTGGAAAGACCTTTCAGCCAACCTCAGATCCAAATCCTGCCGCAAACGTCCTATTTCCATAGGCTCTCCCATGGGATTCCCGGCACCACCGAATACCTCTCCAGCTTGAAATCTCTTCCCACGCAGGGCTATCCTTTCCCTTGAGGCGCCAAGGAGATTCCCCGAGGCTCTTCCCGACCCTTGATTCCTCTCATTCCACTTTTTCTGAAAATCGACCCGGACCGGTTCCGGTTGGAGCATTACAACAACAAATGATTGCCGCCTCCCGCCGCTCCTTCCTGGTGGCCACGATCCTCATCGTGGTCCTCTCTGCGACCGTACACGCCAGGATCGTCCGCTATCAGACGGCGATCAGGAGCCTCGCCAATGGATCCGCCACCTTCCGAACCGTAGATGCCATCCCGGCGCAGGATGAGGCGAATCCTGCACGCGTCTTCACGGGCGGATTCTACAGTAACCAATTCCAGATCGGCACCACCGTGCCCGGGGTGACGAGTAAAAACCGTGAGGATGGCATCCTCGCCGCCCTGACAAACGACCCGGAAAGGGAAACCTGGGAGACCGACTGGTTGCTCACCGTCGACTGCGAGGGAGGTGATGCCGTCATTGATGACATCGCCATGGGACCGGATGGACTGCTAGTGGTGGTAGGCACCTTCGAGAACCTTGCCCAGTTCGAGCGTGAGGGACAAAACCCCGTGGTCCTCAATGGCAACGGCCTCACCAGCTTCATCGCCCTGGCGGATATCGCCCGGGGCACCTGGGTCCGCGCCCAGGTCGCGCCTGAAATGGTAGTACGCAGCGTGGCCGTCGACGGCGAGGGGACTATTTTCGTGACTGGTCCCGGCAGCCTTGCCCGGAGCTACAGCGCAAGCTTGCAGGAGCTCTGGGATATCGAGGAGCCCCCGGGCACCCTCTACCCTCATGACATCGCAGTCGGCATCGGCGAGGACCAGCCCTTCGTCTATGTGCAGGGAGTCCTGGGCACGCAGGGCAACAATGACCTCGACGTATTCGTCGTCCAGCTGAACAAGGCCTCCGGGGAGACCCGCTGGAATACCCGGATCAGCTCCCTGGGGGGCAGTGAACGACCGGGCGGACTCGCGGTGGATTCCCGGGGAAACCTCCGGTCGGCCGTTTCCTCCGATGGCCTCGGGCTCACCGTCGCCGAGACCCCGGTGAAGGACAATCCAACCCAGGCGGCACGGCACGCCCACCTCCTCTTTCTTGAGCCCGAAGAGGGCAAGCTCATCAACGACCGCCTCCTCGGAAACTCCAACGAGCCCCAGGGAGTCATGGAACCCCATAATCTCGATATCGACTACGCGGGCAACACCTACGTTGCAGTCAGTTTCTCGGGGTCGTTCCGTTTCAGGCAAAAAGACCATGCCGGGGTCGAGGATTCTGCGGTCATCGTGACCGATGCCCGTGCAGTTCCCATGCGCTTCATCGATTCCGAGGGTAACGCCCGTTCGGAGGGCCTCGACGTTGCGGCTGCCGGCCGCAACCTCCAGTTCCTCGTTGGAGAAGTCCAGGGGACTACCGTGGAATTCTTTGGGACTAGCCGGGTCGAACCTGCTCAGGTCAACAAGGCCTTCCTCGCCATCCTCGAACCCCCCGCGGACCAGCAGCGCTACCTGATCACGGTCGAAACAACCGAGGAACTCGAAGCCCTGACAAGCGTGATCGATGAATTTGAGGGAGAATCCTATCGCGTGATCGACGAGCCATCCCCCAACAATCCGCAGCGCCGGATTCACCTCGTGGCGACCCATCTCACCACCGAGCAATTCGCCCTGCTTCCCCAGAACATCCCGGTGGACAGGATTCAAATCGATCGTGAGCTGACCCGGAATGGATTGGTCAGTGGGGCGGACTGGGCAATGCAGTATCTCAACGGTCCCAATGGAGATTTTGATAGCCCTGACGACAATTATTACTACTCCGACACCGACTGTGAAATCGTCCTGTATCTCATCGATACCGGGGTTAACCCGGCCACCGTCGATAGCTGGGGATGGTCTTCCATTGTTGGTCCAGTGGACGAGCAAGGCGACCCCCCAGTCGGTGGAGGTGGGGCCGCATACACCACTCCGGACCTCAACCATGGTACCGAGATGCTCAGCATGATTGCAAGCGTCTCCCGGGGAACACCCATCACGGTAGTGAACTATAACATCTACCCCGATCCGCTTGTTCCCACCACCGTCTCCGACCTTATCAGCGCGATCAACCAGGCCAATCTCCACAAAGGTTTGAACCATCCCGACAAACAGGCCGTCTTCTGCATCGCGAGCAGCACGACCGACCCGGGCATCACCTACCCCACCCTGGTAAGCGCAATCGAAACATCTGTCGACACCTACAACGCAACGGTCCTGGTCTCTGCGGGAAATGATGATAAAGATGCCTCGAATTTCACTCCGTCCTTCCTCGGCGCAGAGATCGAGGGAGTCATCTGCGTGGGCGCCATCAATTCCAAGGTCGCCAAGGTCGCCCATACCCGGACCGGTCCTGAAATGTGGGCCCCGGGAGATACGGTCGGGACCATCAGTGCCGATGGCTCTACCTCCAATATGTCCGGAACAAGCGCTTCCACCGCCCTCGCCGCCGGGGCGGCCCTCATCTACCGGAGCGCCAACCCTTTCCTCATGGCCGCAGCTACCGAGGAAGCAATGAAGAACTCAGGGGCCGACGGATTTCAGGGAATGCCTGCTAGCCCGGACGGAGAGCCAATGGTCTATGTCCCTAATCCCACCGTCCCTGGCTCCGCAGATCTGCTCAATCACATGTCCTACGAAGACTGGGCCGAGTGGTACAGCTACCTAACGCCCCTCGATGCCGACGGCGTGGATGATTTGAACGGAAATGACATCGACTCTGATGGTGATGGATGGACGGACAAGGAGGAATATTTCTTCCTCGGATCCGATCCCAGCCCGGGAACACCCGGCCAGCCCCCTTTCGATACCGGATCGGGCAGCGGCTACCGTAACTCGATTCTGGGCTGTTACCGGGTGCACGAGCAGAGCGCCCTGGTCTTCGACTTCCCCCTGGCCTGCTACCTGATCGACCAGCAAAAGCTCTCGGACCTGCAAAACGACGGGGCCGTAAACTCCCTCCTGCTGCGTGATGGATCCGAGCTGGTCATCGAGCGGACCAATGATCCCGAAGCCGGGATCTGGGAGACGTGGCCGAACATGGACCAATTGGAATCAGATCATGCTGCCGTCCCGTCCGGCCTCGGACCCGATACCGCCATCATGCGGTTTGCGGTCGACCTTCCGGAAGACGCCGTCGATTTCTATCTCTACCGCGTCCGGATAACCCCTCCTTCTCCCTAGGACCCTGACCCTGCATGCGGGACATCCTCATCATCCTTCGCCGGACCATTCTTCTCCTGGTCTCCGCTCTTGTTCTTCAGGACACGTGGGCGGAAGAGTCTCCCGAGGCCGGAGCCGAAGTTCCCCCTGACCCCGTTGCGCTCCTCCACGAGGGCCGCTACGAGGAGGCCCTGACCATCTTGGAAGAGTTGGAGCTCCTGTGGCGGGAGGAAATTGCCAGGGAGAATACTGATCAGAACAGGCGGGGTCTGTTTAACAACCTGTGGTTCCGCGGAATCGCAAAAGAAGGACTCCAGAAGTTTGACGAGGCCCTCGACTACTACCGGAAGGCGCATGAATTGATCGAAACCACCGAATTCCTGCCCGATGACCTGGCCAACTTCCTCCAGATGTCCGGCGGAGTCGAGGCCAAGGCCGGCCTCTACGATAAAGCTGAAAAGACATATCTGCAGGCCATCGAGCAACGTAAGAAAATCGAACCCGCCACCCGGGAGCCAGGGCTCTCGATCAGTCAGAATACCCTGGGACTTCTCTACCTCACTACTGGCCGCTACCAGGAGGCGGGGCAGCTCTTTCGCGAGGCGTTTGCCAAGTCAGAAGCACTCAGAACTGAAGAGACGAATTACGACGCTCTTGAATTCCAGCACGATTGCCTCGGCAGATACTTCTATGCAATGCGGAGCTACGCCAAGGCCGCCCAGCACTGGGAAGACGCAAAGTCATATGCTCTTTCCACCGGAAAGAGCCGGACCCACCCGGTAATCATCAATCTCACCCAGAACATCGGACTGGCCCTCCTGAGACTTGGACCCGGGTCACAGGATGATGCCCGCCGCTATCTCCAGGAATCCACCGGCTTCGCAAGGGAGCTATGGGAACTGGAAAAATCCCCGTACAATACCCTTCAGTTCGCCTCTCATCTCTCCAATTTCGGCCAACTCGAACTGGCCAGCGGGAACAATGAAAGAGCCCGGAACCTGTTCAGGGAATCTCTCGCTCTCGCCGGCGAACAACTGGGAAGCACCCCTCGCTTCCTTGCTCCCTATCATACCAACCTGGCATCCTCGAACCGACAACTGGGCAACTACAAGGAGGCCCTCGCATCCTATCAAAGATCGATGGAGCTCTACCGGGCTTCCGTGGGAACCCGCCACCAAGCTTATATCGAGGTCACTAACGACTACCTTGAGACGCTTCTCCTCTCGAACACCTCCCGGGAGAAAGTCGCCACAGAAACCAGGGAATTCACCTCCCAGGCTCTCCAGCTCTTCGATGACATCATCGCCTTCGGCACTGAACGTGCCCGTCTGAACTGGCTCCGGGAAAACCAGCTGCTCAACCTTCCCTGTTCCCTCGGGACTGACCCGTCCTTCATTGCAGAGACCATCCTCCGGACCAAGGCTCGCGTGATCGACAGCCTCCTTTCCGAGCAGCAGAACTCCGCCCGGGATCCGGAACTTGCCCAACTCCGCAGGGAGCGTGAGCAGAAGCAGCGCGAACTTGATGACCTCCTCTTCAGTAACGAAGATCAGGCCAGGATTTCTACCGTGAACGGGGAGCTCTCCGCCCTTGAGGCCCGCTTTCACAGCACCGGGGCCACCCCAACCGCCGTAGCGACGACCTGGCAGGAGGTCCAGGAGTCCCTGCCCCCACGTTCCGCCTTCGTCGAGTATGTCCGCTACTCCGACCTCAATAACCCGGGACCCGACAACCTCTCCTACGGGGCGCTGCTGATTCTCCCCGAGGGAGAACCCCACTGGATTCCCCTCGGAACCGACCGGGAACTGACCACATGGCTCAGTGTCATGAAGAGCCGCCTTAACTACCGCAGCTACCTCCTCAGCACCGGGAAAACCACCTCTCCGCCTGCCCTCCGTATGAATGCCGCCCTCCGCCGCCTCTACGACCTGTTCTGGGCCCCGGTCGCCGCCCGGATGCCGGAGGGAACGGAAACAGTAGGTGTGTCCCCGGATGCCAGGCTCAACTTCGTCTCTTTCGCCGTCCTCCTCGACGAGAAAAACCGTTTCCTCTCCGAAAAATACCGCCAGCTGGTCTATTATGCCAGCGCCCGGGATCTCCTCGTAGAGCAAGATCTACCCCCCCTGCGGGGAGGGCCCTGGTCCCTCGTTGCGGTCCCCGAGTTCGAGGCCCACGAGGGCGTCTCGGATGCCGAGAAAGAAGGCACTGATGTCCTCAGCAGGGTCGTGATGGACACCATCGAAGGACTTGCCGACATCCCCGGGGTTCGTCAGGAACTGAAACTCCTCAGGAAAATCATGCCGCGTCATCGGGAGGGGAGCTTCTCCATGAACTCAAGCGAGCAGGAGCTCCGCCGGCTCTCCGATAGCCCCGTTGTCCTCCACCTCGCCACCCATGCCTTTCTTCTACCGCCCGCGGATCAGGCCGCCTCTGCCGAGTTGCAGGACTTCAACCAGGCACCAGACCACTTCTATCGCAGCGGCCTCGTCCTGACCGAGGCCAAGAAGGCCCATGCCGCCCGGGCCAGGGGAGACCGTGTCCCCTTTGACCGGGACGGGGTCCTCTTCTCGAACGAAGTCCAAAACCTGCCTCTCCAGAATACCCGGCTGGTCACTCTCTCCTCCTGCGACTCCGGGATGGGTGAATCCGTCCGGGGTGATGGCGTCCTTGGCCTTCGCCGGGGATTTACCCTCGCTGGAAGTGCCGCCATCCTCCTCAGTCTCTGGCCTGTCTCGGATGACAGCACTCCGGCCTTCATGAAACACATGTATCAGCTTTCCCTCGCTACCGACCAGATCGGCCAGTCCCTGTGGGAAACCCAGCGTCGGAACCTGTCTGGGATTGATCCTTCCGATGATGCCGCAATGGAGGAAGCGATCCTACGCTACGGGTGCTTCGTCCTCTGCCAACGTGGACCCCTCCCGGCTGCCGTCGAGATGCCGGAAATCAGGGAGCCCTCAAGGACCAGGTGGGCTCTGGCGCTGGCAATCGCGGCTGTCCTCGTCTTTTTCGCAACACGGAAATGGCGGCAGAAGAAAAGGGCCTGATAAGCGGGAGCCCCCTGCCCACGTGATGCCCCCGGGCCCAGATTCATCCGGAACTTGAATCTCGGGGCGAGGGACAGGACAATCCCCATATGTTCCGCCTCTACCGGACCAATTCCGGCATCCATCTTGAACACGATGGCGCCCAGCGCGATGTTCAGCTCTCCATCAATGACCTCTTCCGCGCCTCCGACCCCGTGGCTTTCCTGGAGCAGGCCTGGGAAAAAGGAACTCCTCTCGGAGACAAGCCCCCCATCCTTCTCGCTCCCATCGAATCCCAGGAGCTCTGGGCTGCCGGCGTAACCTACTACCGAAGCCGGACCGCCCGCATGGAGGAGAGTGAGGAAGCGGGCGGGGACCGTTTCTACGATCTCGTTTACGATGCCGAACGCCCCGAGCTCTTCTTCAAGGCTACCGCCCGCCGGGTGCGCTCTCCGGGCGAGACAGTCGGCATTCGCTCTGACTCCAGCTGGGATGTTCCCGAGCCCGAGCTCACCCTCGCCATCAACCAGGAGGGCCGCGTCTTCGGTGCAACCGTTGGCAACGACATGAGCTCCCGCTCCATCGAGGGCGAAAACCCTCTCTATCTTCCCCAGGCCAAGGTCTACTCCGGCTCCGCGGCGCTTGGACCCTGTCTCCTCGTAGGCAGCCTGCCCGGTCCGGAGGATGAGATCGTGCTGAGCATTTCGAGGGAGGGCGAGGAAGTATTCCGGGGCTCCACCACCCTCTCCCAGCTCAAGCGAGGTTATGACGAGCTGGCAGGCTTCCTCTTCCGCGAAAATGATTTTCCTGATGGAGCCCTTCTCATGACCGGAACCGGTATTGTTCCCGATCATCCCTTCACCCTCCAACCCAATGATGTCATTCGAATCTCAATCGATGGGATCGGGACCCTCGAAAACGCGGTAGTGATGGCGGATGATCTCCAGAAATGACCAGCAGAGATAAATCGCCATTAGCGAGCCATTCGTGCAGAATGACCTCGCAGGAACCGTCTGCAAGTTACGTCAATTACCCCAGGCGGATGGCCATTTCTACCATAAGTCGTGCACGGTGCCCATAGAACCGGTCTCATCCTGAAATATCCCTTTCATGCTCGATCCCATCCTTGATTCCCCCTCGTCGGAGATTTTCACCATCCGGACTACTGCATCCGGCCCCACGGGAGCGCTCCCCTTCACAGGGTCCTTCCTCAAGGCCTCTCCCAGCGGTGACGTCTTTGGCTGGACTCAGGACGCCGGGATGGGCTGGGACCCCTCCTCCCTTGGAAGCCCGGAATTCCTGATGCTCTCGACCTCCGGAGGGATCCGGAATCCCGATGGAACCCCTGTCGCCCTTGGTTTGCATACCGGGCACTGGGAAGTCTCCCTCCTCATGGAGGAGGCCGCCAAGGTCTTCCAGTCGGCCGGGGCCATTCCCTTCGCAGTCTTCTGCAGCGACCCCTGTGACGGTCGCTCCCAGGGGACCACCGGGATGTTCGATTCCCTCGCTTACCGAAACGACGCCGCCATCGTCCTGCGCCGCCTCACCCGCTCCCTGCCTACCGCGAGGGGCATGATGGGAGTGGCGACCTGCGACAAGGGGTTACCCGCCATGATGATGGCCATGGCCGGGAATGGTCACCTTCCGGGTATCCTCGTTCCTGGTGGTGTGACCCTGCTTTCCGAAGAGGGAGAAGACCTTGCCAAGGTGCAGTCGGTGGGAGCCCGTTTTGCCCATAATGAGATCGAACTTCAGGCTGCCTCCGAAACCGCCTGCCGGTCCTGTGGATCACCGGGAGGAGGCTGTCAGTTCCTCGGCACTGCCGCCACCACCCAGGTGGTGGCCGAGGCTCTGGGAATGACCCTTCCCCATGCCGCCCTCGCTCCCAGCGGATCAGAAGCCTGGCGGGACATGGCCCGGCGTTCCGCCCTCGCGCTAATGGGGATGACCCGGGACGCGGTCCCGCTCTCCTCCATCCTTACCGAAGCCTCCTTCCACAATGCCCTCGTCCTCCATGCCGCCTTTGGAGGATCCACCAACCTCATCCTTCACATTCCAGCCATCGCCCACGCGGCAGGCCTGCCACGACCTACCGTGGACGACTGGCAGCGAATCAACCAGAAGGTCTCCCGTCTCGTTGATGCCCTGCCCAACGGCCCCCACGGCTACGCCACAGTGCAGGTGTTCCTCGCCGGGGGGGTCCCCGAGGTCATGCTTCACCTCCGGGACCATGGCCTGCTGGAACTTGATGCTCCGACCGTGACAGGCAGGACCATCGGCGAGAATCTTGCCTGGTGGGAGCAGTCGGAGCGTCGTCGCCTCTTCCGGGAGAAGCTCACCTCCCTGGATGGAATCGATCCTGATGATGTGATCCGGCCACCTGAAAAGGCCTTCCCCAGCACAGTAACCTTTGTCCAGGGCAACCTCGTTCCCGAGGGCGCCGTGGTAAAGAGCACGGCCATCGCCCCGGAGCTACTCGACGAGGACGGAATCTTTCTTCATGAGGGCCCCGCCCGCGTCTTTGTGTCGGAGGAAGCAGCCATTGCAGCCCTCAAGTCCACCGGGGAGGACCGGGTCCAGGAGGGCGATGTGCTCATTCTCGCCGGCCTCGGGCCCCTTGGAGCCGGCATGCCGGAGACCTACCAGGTAACCTCCACCCTGCGATATGCCTCGGTCGGGAAAAACATCGCCGTCCTCACCGACGCCCGCTTCTCCGGAGTCTCCACCGGGCCGTGCCTTGGGCATGCCTCACCGGAGGCCCTCGCCGGAGGTCCGCTCGGGAAACTCCGGGACGGGGATCCTGTCCGGATTCACATCGATACCCGCAAACTGGTCGGCACAGCCGATTTCGCAGGCGATCTGGAGGAATTCCTCAAGCGGGAAACCCATCCCGGTCTTGAGCCTGATCCCCGTCTTCCCGCTGACACAAGGCTCTGGGCCGCTCTCCAGAACGCCTCGGGAGGGTCCTGGGGCGGCTGCGTCTATGACGTGGAGGAAATCATCAAACGCCTGTGATCAACTCCCTCGGGAGGTCACTTCCCGTCCGTCCCGGCTGGTCGGTAGAACCAACTGGGAAAAGGCGCCCCCTTTCCTCCATCGATCCTGCGGTGGTAAAACTGTCTTCCCCGGTCTTCCAGTAATGGGATGGACATCCCAGAGGTAGCCTCCAGCTGGGCAAACAACCGCTTGTTCATCTTCTCCACCTCCACCTTGTAGGCGGGGTCATTGATCAGGTTCTTCTGCTCCCGGGGGTCGCTCTTGAGGTCATAGAGCTCATTCACGTCCCAGACGCCATGATAACGGATGTATTTGAACCGTTCTCCTCTCAAGGCATGCACCGTGGGCGTCTGGGGATAGTTACGCTCCCAGTAATACTCGTAGAGCAGTTCCTTTCGCCAGTTGACCTCCCCACCCCTTCCCCCCTGACGAGCCAGGGGCAGGAAGCTGCTCCCGTCCATGAAGTCCGGTAAAGCAACCCCTGCCGCCGCCAGAAGAGTGGGAGCCACATCGATATTGGCCACCATTTCCGAAACCTCCGCCCCGGCCTTCAGGCCTTCAGGCCAGTGCGCAATCATGGGGATGCGCATCGACTCCTCATAGGCACAACGCTTGTCGATCAGGCCGTGCTCCCCAAAGAGAAATCCATTATCCCCCAGGTAAAGAACCAGAGTGTCGTTCAGAGCTCCCCCGGCCTCCATTGCTGCCACCAGCTTCCCCACACTTTCATCAACCGCCACCAGGGTCTCACAATAGCGCTTGTAGTATTTTTCCAGGTCGAGATTCATGTAATAGGCGAATTCCACCCCATGACGCGAGTTGCGCTGGTTCTGCACCCAGCGGGGAACATCCCGGAAGGCCTCCGGCTTATCCACCCACGTCACCGGGGGCTGGAAGGGTTCCTTCTCATACCTGAAGGCATGGCGGTTGGGGGGAAGGAAATCGGCGTGCACCGCCTTGTGCGAAACATAGAGAAACCAGGGCTTGGTGTTCCCAGATTCATTATTCTGGCTGCCCATGCGTGGTCGTAACCACTCCAATGCGTAGTTCGTGAGCTCATCGGTAATGTAGCCCTTCTGCTCCACCCGCTTCCCATTCACGTTGAAACCCGTTCGATTGGCCTGCGGGACGTAGCGTCCCTTGACCTTCAACCCCTCGTCAAAGGGCCAGTATACTCCCTGCCCCTTGAAGCTCACCCAGTGATCGAATCCCCGCTGCTTTTCATCGGTATCCCCCATGTGCCACTTCCCTACAAAGGCCGTTTCATAGCCTGCCTTCTGGAGAAGTTCCGGGAAGAACACCAGGTCGTCCCTGACCGGGTGATAGTTGTCCACTACTCCGTGGTTGTGAGCATAACGCCCGGTAATGATGGAGGCCCGACTGGGTGAGCAGAGCGACGTCGTGACAAAGGCATTACTGAAATCCACCCCCTTTTCCAGTAACCGGTCGAGATTGGGGGTCTTGAGGAAGGGGTGACCTTTCGCCCCCAGGGCATCCCAGCGATGGTCGTCGGTAAGAACGAGCAGGATATTGGGCCGGGACGCTCCCAACCCACCCGTAAGAACGGTAAGAAAAACGAATAACAGGAGAAACTTCATATCGCCACTCGTAGAAGAACGCGGGATGAGGGCCGCGGTCATTTTTTCAAGGTCTCAAGGTTTCTCAGGGCATCACCCGCCCATTCATTCCATCCCTTTTCGATCTTCTCTTTGTCCGGTTTCCCATCACTCACCCTGAGAAGGTAGGATTCTATGATCTGCTCTCCCGGCTTGATCTCCCAGGCGTGTTCCTGGGTCGGAACGATATTGAAGAAAATAGCGCCGTTGTGACTACTGGGAGGCCAGGTCCGCAGGCGCTGGGGAAAGTCCCTGTTTTCGGGATGCATCATGACCGTCAGGGTTGCAGCTCCCTTTGCGGTTGGACCCCACATCGCCACCCAGCGGGCCCGGGTGGCATGGCTGTTAGTCCGGTCCAGACCCTCGGAGGTGAGATAATCACTGTTAGTCCGATCCCAATGGTGCGGGGCACGATAGGCCAGTCCACCTCCGTAGCGATAGGCAGGAAGAACGAGAGCTTCCCCACTCACGTTGGTCTGCTTGACCCGGTAGCTCACCCGGTTCTCTCCTCCAACGAACTCCACCCGGATTCCGAAATGCTCCTTCAAAACCACGGTTTCCTTCCGCTCCTTTCCCTTGTAGGCCACCTGCTCCTGTTCGACAACAAAGCCAACAGAAGTGTCCCGGTCTGAACCCTTTTGCAACTGGATCGTTTTCACATACCGCACCCGCCCCGTCCTGCCGCGCAAGTTCCAGAAATCAGGGCTATCCTTTCCATGCCTGGTCTTTACCCACGCATGCCAGAGTCCGAGGTGGTGGTAATGGTCGGCAGGATGGATCCCCGTCACCGGTTCCCCATTCGGGGCACAGAGCGGATGAATGAATCCACTTCTCTTGTATATGGGATCAGCCTTCTCAGGCGGAGGCACTTCCGCCTTATGATAAGTCAGCACCGGCACCTCACCCCTCGTGACCGTAATCGACTTACCAGTCTCGGTCACCTGTAGTTCACCAACGGCAAGAAGCTGGCCGCCCAGAATGATTGAGAGGGAACATGACAAGGTATGCCGGAACTTCATGATGCCCTACCGAAACCAATTACCAACCCTGCGTCAATCCCGCCCCGGCCATTGACCCTTACCCCGGAAATGCCGCTTGCTCCAGATCGGGGGCAGGCGTAGCGTAAAGGGCACGGCCTTGCCAGGATCTCTCCTGGCCACCCGGACCGCAGACAAGGGGTCATAGCTCAGTTGGTAGAGCGCGTCGTTCGCAATGACGAGGTCAGGGGTTCGACTCCCCTTGACTCCAGTCTTCCCGCCCAGCCGTATGGAATAATTTTCCCTTCCGACCGGCAGAAACCTCCCAAGGCAACCGTCCTCTATCATTGCTTCCCTTCCGCACGATACTACTATCTCCCTCAATGGAGATCCTGATCGTGTCCCCGGTCGACTCCGTGCCGAACGGAAACTCCAATACCGCGGGACGTTGGGCCTCCGAACTCTCAGATCTCGGCCACACGGTTCGAATTGCAGGGGAGGACGACCAGAAACCGGCTGACCTTCTCATCGCCCTGCATGCTGAAAAAAGTCATCAGGCCCTGACGGACTTCAAGGGGCGCCAACCCTCACCCATTGTGGTAGCCCTCACCGGGACCGACCTCTACCCGTCCCTTTCATCTATCTCTCTCAGTTCCCTGGAAATTGCGGACCGCATCGTAGTCTACCAGACCAAGGCGCGCACCCGCCTCCCACCCGGACTTCGCGATAAAACCCGCGTCATTCACCTTTCCCCTCCCAATCACCCCCCCCTTCAATCGAGGGGCGGGGGAACTGAACATTTCACGGTCTGTGTGGTAGGCCACCTCCGGTCCGTCAAGGATCCCATGCGTACCGCCCGGGCCGCCCGTCTTCTTCCTGCCACCTCACGTCTTCAGATTCTTCACGCTGGCGCCATCCTGGAGGATCAATTCACTACGGAAATCGAGCGTGAGAAGAGGGAAAACCCCCGCTACCACTGGCTGGGAGCCCTCGCAGAAGAGGACGCCTATCAACTCATTGCCTCCAGTGACCTTCTCTCCCTCACCTCTTCCCATGAGGGAGGTGGTTGTGTTCTCAACGAAGCGGCAGCGGCGAAAACCCCAATCGTCGCCACCCGTAATGATGCCACCACAAGCCTGCTGGGAGACGACTACCCCGGACTCTTTCCCTTTGGGGATACCGGAGAACTCAGTATCCTCCTTCAACGCTGCGAGTCCGATCCCTCCTTCTGCAGCCTGCTTCTCGAAAACACCAGGCGTCACCTCGCAGACTACCGCGCAAGGCGCGAGAGTGAGAACTGGTCCTCTCTCCTTGGGGAATTGTTTCCTTCTACCACGCCAGGATCATGACGCCTGAAAGGAACCAGACCCTGGAATGGACAGCACCGACTTCCACTCAGGCACCGCTGGCTCTCCCTAGTCCCTCGAAAATTCCTCCTGCTCCGCCTCTACCAGACGCTGATAGGCCTGCACCACTCCCTCATCCGCGACCCTCTTCAGGTTAATGGCATAGGCCACGTTTTCAAAGGCCCTCACAAAACGACGCCAGTCGGCATACTCACGCGAAAGATCCAGTTCCCGGTCATTCAGCCTGGCACGTTCTTCCTTCAACCTCTCCCACTCCTCAAACCGGGGATGCTTTTCGACTGCCTCCACAAACTCGGCCCTCAACTTTTCCTCGCTGAGAAGACGTATCGCGCCCGGGCTGTGCCGGTTCTCAAGGTCCGGCCAGCGGTTCCGCATGACCCGGGATATCGACATCCTCGCACTATCGAGCCGTTTCTTGTGCCCCTTCTTCTCTTCTTCCACCTTGCGAATCTTCTTCATGACCTGGGAAGCCTTCTGCGCCGCAAAGGCCCCGTGCGCCGGCTTTTCTCCGAGGCGGTTGGTGAGTCCCTCCAGGACTGCCCTGTCCACCTTGCCTGCCTGCTCCAGAATCTCCGCATAAGGGGTCTCCAAGCCAAGTAGATCACGATCCTCCTCCTTGGCAGAGTGCAGGCGACTTTTGACCCGGAGGAAAGCCCCGCTGGTCTTCACTGGAATATCAATATTCCGCGAGGTCAGGATCGCATAGGCGTGAGCCTCCTCGAAAGAAACCCTGCCATTGCCATCGTAATCACAACCAGCAACCTCGTTTCCAGTGCGAGTTCTTCCCCGTAACGCTGCCCAGAAGTGGCTGCTGAACTCGTCGTAGTTCGCTTCGTTGACATCCGGGGTGCACCCGGCCGCCTCGCGATCGCAAACCGTGGCAAAGAATCCGCATATGCTCCGCTTCGAGACCTCTTTCTTCTGGTTATTTTCCTCGAATATCAGGTGGGAAAAACCCCCGGCATAGCACTGCACCATTACCGTCATGACGCTCACCCCTGCCGGCAAATCAGCTATGAACCCCGCCAACCTGGAGGCCTCCAAGGTGCGTCGATCCCACATCCAGATCTTCGTATTGAACTTGTTTTCCTTGTTGCTGCTCCGGGCTCCGTGAGAAGTCACATAAAGAATCAACCGGTCACCCTCCTTCAACTTGGATCCTTCCTCCCGGAACCACCGCTCCAGGGCCTGGGGACTGGAGACATCACGAACTCCCTCCAGGTCATTATTTCGATAATGATTGGCGAGCCCCCTCTCGGACCCGAAGAGCCCTCCCATGAACAGGTTGGCCGTAGGGATTTCCCACCCCTCACGCCGGAACTGAAGGTCCGGAAGAGGAGAATTTCCATCTGCAAAGTAAAGGTCATGGGGGGTGCCGTCCGCCAGTTTCTCGGACCGGAGCTTCTCGAAAAAAATCACATTCCGCTCCAGGGAGACCTGGTTGCCAGCCGGAGAATAACCTCCCCCGATGGTCAGGACGTGATCGCGGGCGGACAGGTTTCCAAAAGCAACAAGCAGGCTGGCAGGCAGAAGAAGAAGGCAGGAGCGCATGATCTGTTCAGGTGTCTGGGGTGGTATTAAGGCCCATCCCATTCCATCGAAAGGAAGGCCCGCTGGGATCCTGCCCTCCAACCCCTCCGAAAACCAAGCACGACCATCACCCCGGAGTCGAAAACCCGCCTCCACCACCGGGGACCCCGGACGCATAAATACATGGTGACGGCTTGGTTCCTTCCGGTCAGGGTGGTAGGAACGATCGATGCCACCGTCCCTCAGCAGACGCCACTTTCTCCTCCATTCCGGTGGTGGCATTGGAGGACTGGCCCTCGCGCACCTTCTCTCCGCAGGCGAGGCCAAAGCTGCTTCGGGAAATCACCCGTTCGCCCCGAAGACCTCCCACTTTCCCGGACGGGCCAAACGCGTGATCTACCTTTTCATGCACGGCGGGCCGAGTCACATGGATCTCTGGGATCCCAAGCCGGACCTCCAGAAGCACTCAGGGGAACCTCTTCCGAAGAGTTTTGGTTCTGTCATGACCCGCCGGGACGTCTCCCGGAATCCTCTCCTCGGACCAATCAAGCCTTTTCACCGGCACGGGCAGTCCGGCCTCGAGATCAGCGAATTCCTTCCCCAGCTCTCAGCGCTGGCCGATGATCTTTGTGTAGTCCGCAGCTGTCACGGCGACAGTGTCAACCACCCCCAGTCAGTCTACCAGATGAACACCGGGTCCATCCTGATGGGCAGGCCGAGTCTCGGGAGCTGGGTGGCCTACGGGCTGGGGAGCGAGAACCAGAACATGCCAGCCTTCGTGGTTCTTCCTGACCCTGGAGGGGGCCTGAAAGGAGGTCCTCCCGCATGGGGCAACGGCTTTCTTCCCGCTACCTACCAGGGGACTACCATGCGCCCGGGCAGTAATCCCATTCTCAATCTTCACCCACAGGCTGGCACTCCTCCCGAGCGCCAGCGTCGCGTGCTCGAGGCCATCCGCAGGTTCAATGGAAATCATCTCGCCCAGCGAGACTTTGACGACGAGCTCGAAGCCCGCGTCCGCTCCTACGAGCTCGCCTTCCGGATGCAATCAACTGCCCCCGGACTGGTCGATATCTCAACAGAAAGCAGGGCTACACGTGAGCTCTATGGAATCGACAAAAACCATACCCGGGAATTCGGTACCCGCTGCCTCCTTGCCCGTCGTATGCTCGAAAGTGGAGTCCGTTTCGTCCAGGTATACTCAGGCGGTCCCAGCGGCTGGGACGCCCACAAGGATGTGCGCAAGAACCATGGCCACTACTGCAACGCCACCGACAAACCAGTGGCCGGTTTGCTGAAAGACCTCAAGGCCCGCGGGATGCTGGAGGACACTCTCCTGATCTGGGGTGGAGAGTTCGGGCGCATGCCCATGAGTGAACAGGGAACTGGACGCGATCATAACCCCTGGGGATACAGTGTCGTCATGGCTGGAGCAGGTGTAAAGGGTGGCACGGCCTATGGCTCCACTGATGCCATCGGCCTGCGGGCCGAAGACAAGCCCGTTCATGTTCACGACCTGCACGCTACCTGGCTCCATCTCCTCGGCATCAACCATGAAGAACTCACCTATCTCCACAACGGGCGCGAGGACCGCCTCACCGATGTCGCGGGAAAGGTAGTCACCGGGATCCTGGGCTGACATGAATGGCATGCGCAAATTCGCAACGCCCCTCCTCTTTCTGCTGGGATTTTCACTCATGGCCCCGGCTTCCGAGCCTGAGGCCCCGGTCACCGACCGGGACCGCCAGCACTGGTCGTTCCGTCCACCGCTCCGCCCGAAACTGCCTGAAGGAAATTCCCCAAGCCCGATTGACCGGTTCATTGAGGCCAGACTTGCTACAGAGAACCTGACCCTCGCGCCGGAAGCAGATCGCCGCTCCCTCCTTCGACGGGTCACCTTCGGCCTGACCGGACTTCCTCCTACACCGGATGAGACCCGCGCCTTTCTTTCCGATTCAACTCCCTCTGCCTATGATCAGGTAGTGGAAAGGCTCCTCGCCTCTCCTGCTTACGGCGAGCGCTGGGCACAGCACTGGCTCGATGTCGCCCGTTTCGCTGAAAGCGACGGTTTTGAATTCGACCAGGAGCGCAAGGAAGCCTGGCGCTACCGTGACTGGGTCATCCGCGCCCTGAACGAGGATCTCCCCTACAATCTCTTTCTCCAGTTCCAGCTTGCCGGCGATGAGGTGGAACCCCCCGATGAAGACGCACATCTTGCTACTGGTTTCCTGATGGCGGGTCCGGACATGACCGACATCAACCTCGCTGCCGAGCGCCGTCACGAGTTTCTGAACAAGATGACCCAGAATGTGGGGGTATCTTTTCTCGGCCTTACCCTCGGCTGTGCACAGTGCCACGCCCACAAGACCGATCCCATCAGCATCGAGGACTTCTATCGCTTCCGGTCCTTCTTTGCCGCAACCGTAGTCGACCCAAAAAAGAGCCGACAGCTTCCTCCCCGCGTCCAGGAGACTCGACCCGACCCTCCAGCCAGTTTCGTCATGGAACGGGGGAGCTTTCTCCGGGCAGGAGCCCCCGTCAGGCCTGCCTTCCTCCGCATCCTCAACCCCAACGGCGAGCAGGTATCCGCCCCGCCCGGGGGAGCTACCACCTCTTATCGGCGCAGTGCCCTCGCCCGGTGGCTCACCCGGCCCGGCCATCCCCTCACCACCCGCGTCATCGTCAACCGCCTCTGGCTTCACCACTTCGGCCGCGCCCTGGTTGCCACCCCTAATGATTTCGGGCGAAGCGGAGAGGAACCCAGCCACCCGGCGCTGCTCGACTGGCTCGCCACCGAATTGCCCCGCCGGGACTGGAGCCTGAAGTCCATGCACCGGCTGATCGTATCCTCCCGCTCCTACCGTCAGGCCAGTCGCGGATCAGGAACAGCCTGGCAAGCGCGGATCGCCCGCGACCCCGGCAACCTTCTCTTCTCCCGTGCCTCCCGCAAGCGACTGGAGGGTGAAGCTATCCGGGACTCCTTCCTCGCCGTTTCCGGCCTCCTCAACCGCCGGGCCGGGGGGCCCGGGGTGAGACCTCCTCTGCCCCACGAAATCACCACCACCATTCGTAAGAAGAACTGGGTCGTCAGCCCCGACCCATCAGACCACGTTCGGAGGAGCATCTATCTCTTTGTCCGCCGAAACCTGCGTTACCCTCTCTTTGATGTCTTTGACCGGCCGGACACCAATGCCAGTTGCCCCCAACGCAACAAGTCAACCACCCCGACCCAGTCACTTACCCTGCTCAATTCAGAATTCAGCGCAACCATCGCATCCTCACTTGCAAAACGGGTGGCATCAGACCGTGACCCCGTAGCCACGCTCCACCTGCTTCTCTTTGCCCGGTTGCCCACCGCCGATGAGCGTTCCATCGCAAGGGATCTCCTTGACGGAGGAGGGTTGGCCGACCTGGCCCTGGCCCTGCTCAACAGCAATGAGGCTATCTACCTGGACTGAGGAACAGAAGACGGATTACACCCCGAAAATTGAATCGCGCAGCGTCCCACGGCTGTCCCCGAAGGACTCCTCTCCAATTCCCATGGAGTGCAGGATGCTCAGATACATGTCGGTCATGCGCCCACCGGCCTGGTGGTATTGACCATGCTTGAGACCCATGTTGGCGCCTCCCGCGACGAGCGTCGGAAGATTGGTATTCTTGTGGGTGGTGCTGGCTCCGCTGCCGTAGAGGACAATCGTATTATCGAGCACGGTTCCCTGCCTGTCCCGGTAACCATCCATACGCCTCAGGAAATAGGCCAGTTGCTCGCTCAGGAACCGGTCGTACTTGCCCCACTCGATCAATCCGTTCCTGTCCTTCTTATGGGACATGCTGTGATGGGTCATGCTCATCCCGAGCTTGAGCGGAAAGGTATCGCTGATTCCCATTCCATCTTCCCGGTTCATCATGAAGGTGACGCTGCGGGTAATATCGGCGTCAAAAGCAAGCGCAATGAGATCCAGCATGGTGCGGTAATAGGCCTGCGGGTCATCAGCGGGATTCGCGTCGAGATTCAGGTGGGAGTAGTCCTGCTCTTTCAGCGGAATATCGAGCCACTTCTCGGAAGTCTGGAGGCGTGACTCAAATTCGTTGAGGGAGGTCATGTATTGTTCCATCTTCTCGCGATCGGCCTGCCCGAGCTTCCGGTCGAGTGCCTTCGCGTTTTCGGAAACCGCATCCACCAGTTTCATGCGCATGCGCAACTGCGCCCGCTGGCTCTCAAGTGTTCCCCGGTTACTCTTGAAAAGGCTTTCAAAGATACGCCGGGGATTATTCTCAGCCGGGATGGGCTTGCCTTCACGGTCATACGAAATGGTAGCCGTGCGCGAGGTATAGCCCGTGCCCGCATCAATCGAGAGAACCAGCGAGGGGCGACGGCAGTGATGCCGGGTATGCTGTGCCACAACCTGATCCAGTCCCACCGTATTGTAGGTTCCGGGCGCGGGATCGTGCAGAGGAGCACCCGTCAACCACATGTCCGAGCAGACGTGAGGATCATTTTTTGTCCCGTTCAGATGCTGCAAACCTCCGAAGAAACTGAGTTTTCCGCGATGGGGGCTCAGTGGCTCGGTCGGGATTCCAAAGACAAATTTCCCGTCTTTCTCCGCCCGGGGAAACCAGCTCCAATCGTCGATCCCGAGCTTCGGGTCGGGAAGGGTCATGCCGTTAGCGACGTAGAATGCACAAAACCGCCGGGGCGTTTTCTCAGCAACCTCCTTTCCCATCACTTCCAGCAGGGGCAGGGGCAGGGCCACGCCCGCCATACCCTTGAGGACTGCGCGGCGGTCGAGTTGGAACGGGGTCGGCATGGTATTTAAGGCCTGAATTCTACCCCGGGTAAGGGCAGCCACAAGGACACAATGGGGTGCTTGAGACCCTCACTTCTCCAGAAAAAGAGGGCTCTCGATCACGAACTGCACACAATCCCGCATGCGGTAACCATCCGCGCCCAGCTTCCTGCGGCCCTCCCGGCGCAGGTAATCGATCTCATTAAAACTGAGACTACGCCCGACCGCATATGATGCAAGGTGCTGCAGGAAGGAGAAGGCCACCTGATCCAGGCGCTCGTTCGCGAGATAGCTTTTCAACTGGTTCGTATCGGCGATCTCGGTCTGGTCCGGAAGAATGGAACGGGCGTCAACCTTCTCATGCTTGAGGAGCCCACCCGCGTCGAATTGCTCAAAGGGAAGACCCCAAGGATCTATCTTCTGATGGCACTGTGTGCATCCTTCCCGATTGCGATGCTGCTCCAGTCGCTCTCGCAACGTCTTACCCTTGGCTTCCCCTTCATTGGGAAGATCGGGGACATTGGGTGGCGGAGGTTCAGGAGGTTCAGCGATTATCTTGCGCGCAAGCCAGGCCCCACGTTTGACGGGATTCGATTCATTCCCATCCGTGAGGCCAGAAAGAATTGCTGCCTGGGTGAGTACTCCGCCCAGCACCTCTCGGTTATGGCGAAGTGGCGCAAACGCATAGCCGTGCTCGGCCCGATCGCCCAATCCATAGTATCCCGCCACCACATCGTTTGCCACAATGAACTCGGAATCGATCAGGTTGCGTAGAGACAGGTTCTCCCGCATGAGGTGAGTGAAGAAGTGGATGGGCTCCTTGCGCAGCTCCCGCTGGGTCTCCTTGAGAAGCCGGGGATAACGCCCCCGGTTGATGTTGACGACATCGAACTTGTCGAGGCTCAGCCACTGCGAGACAAACTCCCCGGTGAACTGACTGAAGCGCTCGTCGGCCACGAGGCGCTCCACTTCAGACCTCAGGGATGCTCCGAGAGTATCCTTTCCTGCAAGTGAGAGGAGCCGCTCGTCTGGCACGGAATTCCAGAGAAAGTAGGAAAGCTTGGCCGCCAACTCGTGAGGGGAGAGCGGCTCAGCCTGGGGCCCGGCACTCTCCTCGGTGAGGTAGAGAAACTGGGGCGAGGTGAGGATTACGAGAAGCACATGACGGACGCTGACCTGAAAGTCCTTGGTCCCCTCGTAGCTTTCGCGCCACACACCGAGCAGTGACTCAAGGTCGTCCTCCCTGGGCGGTCTCCGAAAGGCTCGAGTCGCAAAGCGCGCAATAACCTCGCGGGCATAGGCAGGTGGATCCCCCTTTTGCGCCGATGGGAAAAAGATCTCGCGATGTCCCCGGGGCGGCCAGTCTTCGTAATACGGCCCTTCAAACTCCACCGCCCGCACGAGAAGGCGCGGGATCTGGCGGTCATCGGTCGGCTCACTGCGAATCGCAATCTCCCGCAATCCAGCAAGATAGTTCTCGTTATCCTCCTCCGTGTCGGGAGAGGCAAAACTACTGATCGGCGCGCGAAAGGAATAACGTGCGATCTTCGCCGAAGGCACGGCCTTGGGATCACCAAATCGGGAAAGCCTCGCTCCCACATCGGTGCGCAAGCCCATGTGCACACTCACGTGGGGGACCCGCTTCTCGAAGGCTGCAAACTGTCTACCCGCTTCACTATCTGCTGCGACAGAGGTAATCCACATGGCTTGCAGATTACGGCCGTCCCCGCAGCCGACCTTGAGGGAAACTGCTCCCTCCACGAAGTGCGCCAGCAGGAACGGGATGACAATCTTCCCATCAGGACCGGGAGGAGGCGGAAACGGCGGTTTAAGCCGCCTGGAAAAAGTTCGCTCTCCGATGTCGGCGGTGATCACGTCATCTCCGGGAGGACCGTCCAGCACGATATCGAGCTGGTAAACTCCCGCCGCCGGAATCACGAGGGTTGCCTCCTTTCCTCCCGGAATGTCCACAGCCATGCGACGGTCCGACTCGGGAACACGTGTATGCGGCTGGAGCCCATCGTCGTAGCGAGCAGCCTCGACCGTGACCTGGAGCATTCCCGATGCGGGTAGCTCGCGCATCGGCATGGAAAAAGTTGGCGCCGGGCCACGCACTGTGTCGGTCTCGGGGGAACGCGGCCGCAGCAGGAGGCCCTCCGGGACGAAGTGCGACGACCTTCCATAATTGTACCCTCCCGTGTATTTTCCGATGATGGCGGCAAAAACGGAGTGATGCAGGCCCTCGAAATCCATCCAACCCCGCACAGTGGCATTCCCCCGGTACCCTTCGATGAAACGGAACTTCTTCTGCATCGCGAGAGGATCGAAAGGAAAGCGCTTCTCGGGCAAGACCTCGCGCACCCAGTAGTCGGCCCGCGGCAAGATTCTTGGCCCCTCCAACTCGACATTTTCAGGGGGCGGGCTCTTATTCACCCCCGTTCCGAGTTCGACTCGAAAACATTGGATGCGCGGCTTCTTGGTCTCGTCCACCAGACAAAGGGAGAGAGCTTGGTCCGCAATCTCGAAGTATGTCTCCATCATCTGCGGAGTCAGCAGGAGGGTGTCCTTGTTGTTCTTGAAACCCTCCTTCGAGACTCCGTCGGCCGGAAGAACATCCGCCAGACGGTCTTCCACTCCGAGCAAATCTCGAAGCGTGTTCTGATACTGCGCCACCGTCAACCGACGTACCGACCCCTTCTTCGCTCGCACCTTGCGCTGCCCTTCCCGGAGGGCTTGCTCAATCCACTCCATCACCAGCGCTCGTTCAGAGTCGTTTGGTTGCCTCTCGTCCTCCGGAGGCATGGCCTTCTGCCTCATTTGCTTGTGGATGTGCTGCAGGAGAAAGAGCTCCTTGTCCTCAAAATTCAGGTCAAGCTGGTCGACCCGCACCCCCGACTTCATCCTCTTCGTGCCGTGACAGCGATAGCAGTAGCGCTTCAGGAGCGGTTGCACGCTCTCCCTGAATTGGGATTTCAGCCCCGTCGCCCCGGACTCGCTAGCCGGGGTCTCATCTTCCTGGGCACCTGCCCACGGCCCCAGAAAGTGAAGCAGAGCAAAGGAAACGATCCATCTTGGAGCCCACGCTATCATGTTATTCATTCTCGGAATGCCCGGCCATAAAGTCATTCTCTCCCGTGCGGTCTTCTCCACGAACCAGCCAGATTGGGCGCGTGGAAAAATCGACCATGTAGCCTGCGCTGGCATCGGCAGATCTGTCGCGATCGAAAAGAGAAGTCGCTGGCATGTAACGGATAGCCAGTCCGGCCCGGCGGCGCGGGGAGCGATTCGGATTGGACCCGTGGATCAGGTAGACGTCGTGGAGTGACATCTGTCCAGCCTCCAGTTCGACATCCACGGCCGTCGACTCCTCGAAGAAGCCCTCCTCGACCCGTTGATTCAGAACCACGTCGGTGCGGTCTTCGACCAGGTGCGAATGGAGTATTTGTTCGCGGTGTGAACCGGGGATGACCCGCAGGCAGCCGTTTTCAATCACGCTGTCGTCAATAGCGACCCAGACCGTACAGGTTGCGAGAGGCCTGATTGGCCAGTAGTGGCCATCCTGGTGCCAGGGAACCTCCATTCCATCCCCGGCCGGTTTACAGAAGGCCTGACAGCCCCACAGGATCAGATCAGGACCGGCAAGTTGCGCGACGAGATCGAGAATCTCACCGTTGCGGGCGAGATCGAGGAAGAGTTCGTTCCCACGCACGCCTTCCGCCCCTCGGGATTCGGTATGGATACTCACCAGTTGTTCGGGACGGGTACCCGGATTGGCCGCGATCACGCTGTCGAGGGCTTCCTGCAGTTGCCCAACCACCGCCGAGGAGAGCCTGAATTCGGGCACCACGAAGCCCTCTCCGCGGTAACTTTCAATTTCATCTGGACTGAGGAGGGCCATGATTTCGAATGGAATAACGCTCCCGACTTAGCGGAGGAGCCCCCGAATGATCTTGGCTCCATCCACCCCGGTCAATCGCACGTCAAGGCCCTGTTGCTTCACTGAGAATTTCTCGTGATCGATCCCGAGGCAGTGGAGTACGCTGGCATTCAGGTCGTTGATGTGAACCGGGTCTTTAACGATGTTATAACAGTGGTCGTCGGTTTCCCCGTAGTCGATGCCTGGCTTGAAGCCGCCTCCGGCCACCACGGTAGTGAAGCAGCGCCCGTGATGATCCCGCCCATAGGTATCCTTGGTTAGGTCCCCCTGTCCGTATATCGTGCGTCCAAACTCTCCCCCAAAAACAACCACCGTGTCCTCCAGCATGCCCCGCTGCTTGAGATCCTTGATAAGAGCTGCCGCGGGTTGATCCGAGCTATCCGTATTCTTCTTGAGGTCCTTGGGCAGCGTTCCGTGCTGATCCCAGCCACGGTGGAAAAGCTGGACAAAGGGGACGCCCCTCTCCGCCATCCGGCGGGCCAGAATGCAGTTCGACGCGAAGGTCCCCTTCTTCTTGGCATCAGGTCCGTACATCTTGAAGGTAGACTCCGGTTCGTCACTCGTGTCCATCAGTCCGGGCACGGACATCTGCATGCGGAAGGCCATTTCATACTGCGCGATGCGGGCCGCAATTTCGGGATCGCCCGTTCGCTCGTACTTTTGCCCGTTCAAGTCGGCCAGCCCATCTAGCATCCGCCGCCGGGTCTCCCGGCCGAGCCCAGCGGGATCGGACAAATAGAGGACCGGGTCTCCCACGCTCCGGAACTGAACCCCCTGGTGGCGGGACGGCAGGCAGCCACTTCCCCACAGCCGGGTGTAGAGGGCCTGCCCCGCTGCCCAGCCAACCGAAATCATCACCACGTAGGCGGGCAGATTGCTGTTGGGGCTGCCAAGCCCGTAGCTGATCCAGGACCCAAAGCTCGGGCGTCCGTGTTGCTGGCTCCCGGTGTTGATGTAGGTGATGGCCGGGTCGTGGTTGATGGCCTCGGTGTGCATCGAGCGGATGATCGTGATGTCATCGGCCACGGTGGACAGATGCGGAAGGAGATCGGTATTGATCCAGGTCCCGCGCTCGCCGCATCGCTCGAAATTAAAGCGGGGTGCCACGCAGAGAAACTCCTTCTGCCCACTCGTCATGGTGGTGAGTCGTTGCTCCCGCCGCACACTCTCGGGAAGCGGCTGGCCATCGATCCTCTTGAGGGCCGGCTTGTAGTCGAAGAGATCGATGTGGCTCGGACCACCAGCCAGGAAGAGGTAGATGACGCGCTTGGCCTTGGGCGTGAAATGGGGAAGGCCGAGGGGGCCGGGCGGAAGTACCGCCGCCCGCGTTTCCGCGGAGAGCAGCTTGGCGAAGGCTGCTGTTCCCATCAGGGAAGAGGCCCCGCCAAGGAATGCCCGCCTTTTCAGTTCCGATGACATAATAGTATCCTTCACTCCCGACTGAGGGTTTCGTCAAGGTTGAGAATCATGCTCGCCAAGATGGTTAAAGCAGCATGCTCCACCGAGTCGAGCCCTTCATCACGCGGCGACTCTCCGGTCGAGAGTAACTTTTTCGCAGCCTCGGGATCCTTGCGATAGTTTGCTTCACAGTCCCGATAAACTCCAAGCAGGATCGCCAGCTCCCTTTCCTCGATGGCGCGCGAGGTCGCCAGCCGAAATCCCCAGGCAATGCGGTCCTGCGCCTGGGATCCGGCCTGTGCAATCATGCGTTCCGCGAGATGACGGGCGGCCTCCACATACTGCACGTCATTCAAGGTCACCAGGGCCTGAAGCGGGGTATTGGTTCGCGAACGTTGAGCGATGCACTTCTCCCGGGTCGGAGCGTCAAAGAGCAACATGTTTGGTGGGGCACAAGTGCGCCGCCAGAACGTGTAGATGCTGCGCCGGTAGAGGCTCTCGCCTTTGTCCTGCACGAAGGGACGGTCACCCCCCTGCAGGATCTCCTTCCAGAGGCCCTCCGGTTGGTAGGGTCTTACTCCCGGCCCGCCCATTTTGTCGACGAGGAGCCCGCCGAGGAACAGGGCATTGTCACGCAGGAACTCAGCCTGAAGCCGGTAGCGTGATCCGCGCGCCAGGAGCCGATTCGAGGGGTCACGCTCGTAGAGTTCACGGGAGGCGGCGGCCGATTGGCGATAGGTTGCTGAAGTGACAATGCTCCGCAGCGTCCGCTTTACATCCCAGCCGTGATCCCGAAAGTCGACTGCAAGCCAGTCGAGAAGTGCCGGGTGGCTCGGCAACTCGCCCTGCGTGCCAAAATCCTCCGGAGTCGCAACCAGGCCTACGCCAAAGATCATTTGCCAGTAGCGGTTGACTGCCACCCGCGCGGTGAGGGGATTTTCTTTCCGGAAAAGCCATTGAGCGAGACCAAGACGATTGCGGGGAGCGTCCTCGGTAAGGGGTGGAAGGCTCTCCGGAAGTCCCGGCTCCACCTTCCTGTCGGTGCGGTCGGCATAAGATCCTCGGCGTAGGACATACGTAGTGCGGTCCCGATCCTGCATCACCATCACGGTTGTTTTCGGACGGCGCAGCTCTTCCTCCTGGTTCTTCAATTCCCCTTCCCTCTTCAGGAGTTCAGGATAAACCTTGTCCACCTTTTCAAGGTAGTAGGCCAGCACGGACTCACGCTGGTCGTCCTGCCAGGCTGCCCCGTCCGACTGGGCAAGAATCGGAAGCAGGGTATCTCGGAGAACAAGAGCACGGGCCTCGTCCTCACCCAGGGCACGGGAGAAGATCCTAATCTCGTCTAATGTTCCCAGAGGCCGGAATCCCCTGGGCCGAGCTCCGATCCGCAACGGTTCTCCGGTGCGAATCGACCCCTTGAGGTTGTCTTGCTCACCCCTGACTGCCCAGGGCACCCCGTCCACGAAGATCCGGATGCCTCCGGCGGAGGAGGACCCATCGTAGGTGACGCAAATATGCTGCCACTTGTTCCACTGGATCTCCCGATCCGACCGTATCCGGATGGCGTTACTCTCCATCTCGTGGGCCAACTGCACATAAAGGCGCTGATTCGTTTCATAATAGACCTCGATTCCCCACCGCGAGACTCCTTCCTCCATCCGAGCAAGCAAGCTGCCCTGGGAATCCTTTCCCTCCCCGGTTTTCACCGGCCTCAGCCAGAGGCTCAGCGTGAACGGCTGATCCCGCTGGAAGTCTCCGGCATCGGGCACTTCCAGAAACGCATCCTCCCCCTCCTTGAACTCAAAACCTCCCCCTGTCCGTGCCGGAACCCAGCGGGGAGTTCCAACCACCCGACCATCATTCGCACCCGTGCCAGGCAGACCGTTTGCCCGACTGCCCCCCCGTTTTCCCTCTCCCCCATCCAGGGTGAGGTGCAACAGCGTATCCCGTGGATCGAATTCTTCCTCGGGATCAGCGATCCGCGCGCCCAGTTCCTTCACCCAACCCCGTAATTTGGGAGCGATTTCATCCGGATACCCATCGATCCGTGCCTGATTCTCCTCCCGTTGGGCCACCACTGCGGGCAGCTTTCGCTCGTTCTCTGCATCCGGAATCTCGAGCAGGGGCGGAGCGTTCCGCGCACTCGTTTGCTTCCCCTTATCCGCGCTCACATTGAA
>Ga0163180_10000315_pt1 | contig 27845 bp, 21 predicted proteins | sample AtlANTMetagenome_2_FD_109647 | JGI IMG/M metagenome (GOLD analysis project Ga0163180, IMG submission 109647) | Marine eukaryotic phytoplankton communities from the Atlantic Ocean - Atlantic ANT 4 Metagenome | ecosystem: Environmental > Aquatic > Marine > Oceanic | place: North Atlantic Ocean...
CAGCGGGGATAGTCGCACCGGAAAAATCGTCAAGATTAAACTGACAGGTTGTCAGGCCCTTGCGGGACTCTTCCACGGTCCAACTCCGGTTTCGCCCGATGGACGGGGACTGGTAAGTGCCGCCCACTGGAACCGTGAAAAGGTCATTAAAGCTGGAGTTTGCATACCGGTTTCGCGCACGAATCGTGTATGACGCTGCACTTGGCCGATTGGGAATGGCCAAGTAAATCATATTATTCTGGCGCTCAATCAAGCGAGGGTACAAAGGCATCACTAACTCCTACTTTTTGCACGCATAAACATGCTACCGACATATTGAGCGCTGGCGGTTCTTTTCAAACTACGGGGAAAGGTGTCAATGACACCCTTAATGACAGGCCCGTCCACTTTTTCCCACCCTTTCCGCAAAAGGTCATTAGCGTACTTGGGGGCAACTCCGGGAGCGTGCGAGAGCGTAATGTGGGGGGTTTTGCCATCTAAGCGGTCATACCCTGAGACCACGACAGCCTGCGCCTTATCGTCAGCGGCATGCCCGACTACTTTTAGGGAGACAGTCTTCCCCACTAACTGTTTGTACTCTTCAGGATCGGAACAAGCATAAGTCAAAGTGACATGATCGTTTTTAATCTTGTCGTGAAGGAAAGAGTACTCTTTAGCCAAGGCCGCTTTGGATCGCCCATCCAAGAAGATGGCCATCCATCTGCAATACCACCCCTTCTCATTAAACTGCCCCTCATCTACCGTGAAGGTTTCCCCGTCACATAAGGGTGCGCGGGATTTCTCCCTCACGTGGTGTAGGTGAATATTGGACTCGGCAATCCCTAATTTTTTGGCCGTTTCTTTGAAGGCTCGAAGGTGGGAAGGTCGGTCATCCCAAATCCGCACTGTATCAATATGGGGGTGTCGCCGCAGAGCTGAAGTCAAGAGTCCTTGTTTAAACTTCAAGGTTCCCTGAGGTGGTGCCAAGCGAACTTGGTCAAAGTTCAACCCCCTCTGCTTTAGCAATTCTGGAATACGGTAGCGGAATCCCGACCGGTCCAAGCGGCCTGTAGACATAACGGCCAACACATCGGGGTTAGATATGGACTTTTTAGCGTTAGCTACAGTATTGGAGATCCACCAATCTGAGCCGGGTTTCTCGGGAACGCATGGTGGAACCAACGAGCGAACGTCATTCCACCAGTCCCCCTCCCACACCATGGGCTGGTGGGGGGAGCGGAACAAAGTCCCATCAAAGTCATAAAGGTGAAACTCGGACAAGGCATCCTCCACCCTTAGAGTGAATAGGCTCGTAACCTAAGACTTTTTCTCTTGGCGTGCGAGTTTATGGTAACCCGAGGTGTCTTTTCCCTTCGATTTCGCTAACTTAGCGGCTTCAGACCAAGAACCCACCCTTTCACCACCCACATTCGGCGCTAAGGTGACGCTGGGCGCATCACGCTTCATCTCATTTTGCTTGGCGTCTAAGCGGCGATTTTTCTCCCGCATTTGATTCTTCACCTTGAGGTTCTTACCGGCCCAGCTGTCTCCCTTAAGAATGAATCCTGTCCCCCCGGTGATAACCTTACGGGCTGGACCCTCTCCGCAGTTTATGCAATCTTGGGGTTCTTTGTAGCGCGAGATAGGAAGAATCTTGTCAAACTCCTCTCCGCAATGATCACACTTGTAGGCATATGTAGGCATACTCAACTCTACCCGCGTATTCGGCCACCTGTTCCGCTCATCACGCTTTTAACGAAGGGGAGCCTCTTTAGAGCTTTTGCCACTTCCTTCCTCATTTCAATATCCACAGGTAAGTCAATGGAGATCTCATGAGGGTGGTTACGGGACAAAAAGGGTATAGAGCCGCTAATCTTGGCTGCTATGGAAATGATCTTCCGTAACTCTTTAGAATCCGCCAAGTCAAAAACCACGGTCAAACGTGAGTACATCGGTTGGCGAGATGTAGAAGGTTTAATGCTAACGGCACGCGCCGCATGGCGAAAAGCGACCCGGTAAGGAGAGACTGCTGGGCCACTCAAATCCCATGAATCTTCTGTCGCAAATCGAAACTTTTGGGCTGAGTTCATAGCGGCCACAATGTGCTTACACACGGGTTTGTCATGCCCTGGATCGCGCATCACAGGGAACGTGGCGGTACCCCTGGGCTTTACTGACCGTGTCTTGTACTGGTACTTATCAACCTTCGCCCAATGCTCTGGACCCCACCACCGGAAGTACGGGCAAGTACAATTTACCATCACGGGAGCTTTTGAAAGACTTTTAATGTTACCTTTCTTTATCCCCTTGATAGTGACGGTGTAAGTTCGCCCTTGGGAGCCGGATGCCTTCCACTTCCAAATGCCCTTGGCAGGACTGAAACCAGCACCGGTGAGGGGCACAGCCTTGGACCGTTGGATAATAATGGGTTCGCATTGAGCCAATAGTTGAGGAATGGTGTCTGCCGTCTTCCCAAAAGACGCACGCCTAACCGAAAGGTACACGCGACCACTTCTATCCTCATGACCTCCCACTAAGACCTTCTTGGTCTCGCCGGAGTGGGTCTCATAAGAGATCAACCATTCGGTGCCCACTTGCTTAACCACTTTAGGGGAGCCATACTTAGCGTCTCCCAGCTGTTCGTGTACTTTATTGACGGCAGTCCACTTACTTACGCCAGGGCGTCCCCTACGGGCGGCATAACGATGGGCTACACGTCCTGCGGAATCCATCACTTGATCGCGCAAAGTGTTTTTCATTTGATCGGGAATCACGCGGCTCGATGCCGGAGGGACGTTCTCACTTTGATCACTATCTCCGGTGGCATTCCCAGGAGGAACTCCCAACCTCTCATCCGGTGAAGTCGTATAAGTTGTTGGACCCTCAGCCCGGTAATTCACATCATCACCGGGTTGTTTGATCTCACTATTGGCCGGGTTGTCATCAATGTTGTAATAGAAGGTGATGCCCTCAGCGGTCTTCGGCATTATCCACCTCCCCATAGAAGAGATGGGGGTCATACATTTCCGAAATGTCCTCATCCCCATCCTCTGCGTCTTCCCGGCTGCGGGGGATTCCCCCTCCCTCTAAGAGGCCTGTAACTAATGTGTCGTTCACATCCTCAATCTGAGAAGGGGTCATAGAAGAGTACTCGTCCTCCCCCACCAAATCTTTACACATGCCCTTAAACTCAGCTGAGTCCAGGTCTTTGCCATACATCATGGCGCAATCTCTCAAGCCTTCTTGATCCAAATCCTCATAAGCCTCTTCGCCCACCTCAACATCAACAAGGTTAAAAAAGGCGTCGATGTCATCATCGGTGAAGAACACCGCCAACCGTAAGAAAGTGGGAAGCGCCATAGAATCTAAGGGCGGAACACCAGACCCTTGAAGTCTAAATGTAACCATTCCTGACATAGAAGAGATGGAGTCCACGTACCCCAAAGTGAGGTCAGGACCAATAGCAAAGGCGATCTCAGGGATCGTCAATACCGAAGCGATTCTCGGAGCCTTACGCCCGTAGAAATTGGGTTTCTCTTTAGTTCTCTCCCGCCTCTTCATGCACTTAGGATTGATCTTGCACTTACGGTGATAGTACAAGCGGTTCTTCATCTTGTATTGAGGATTTGCCTTATAGCGTCTCCTGTCTACCAATCTTTGTTGAGGTTTCTGCCGCCTTTGTACGCGGCCATCCTCTCCCCCTCTTTCGTTAGGGGCAGCAAATTCCGCAGCCTCTTCCTCCTCTACCTGCGGATCCACATCCGGCTCAACAATATCGGCCTCCATCTCGCGATACATCTCGGCTACGCGAGCCGGATCTGCCAACAACCACTCGGAGGCCCGCCTTCGAGTCCTGTTTTGGGTCTTACGTCTCTTCTGACTGGCTTTGTACGCGCCTGAGTTCTTGTTCTTACGCCTCCACCGCTTCGCGTATTGCTTTCTCTTAGCCTTATTGCGGCGATTATATTGCCTTCGCTTCTGACGGGTCTGCCCCTTAGAGCGCCTTTGCCGTCTCCCTGGCTTCCACCGCTGCTTATAGGCGGTTTTGGAGATTTCCTCCTCCAACTCTTCCTCCTCACCGCTTGTCATCGTCCGTCTCTTGAAAGTGTCAACGGACCAATTGGTGGGGTGGCCCCTCTCTTCACCGGGTTCCGATAAAGTGCGGGGTTTTATGTCGCTATTTGGGCCGGGGGTGTTGTACTCAAACTTCCCAATGTCGCGACCGGCCCCGCCAGGAGTAGCAGAACCGGGCAGTGGCAGAACCACTTGCTTTTCCCTATCCGAATCATTTGGGAGATCCTTCTTTGACTTCTCCGACACGTAAGTTTGAATGCCGGGTCGAGGGGCCTCTCGAAGGGATGGGTCTACCCACCTCTTCGCCACCTTACCAAACAAAGACTCGAGGCGGGAGGGGCGCTCTTCATCCTTTGACCATCCTTCCCACTCATCGCAATCCTCGCGATCCTGAGGTCGAGGGTTATTCCCGTCCTCCCAAGCGGTGATGACGTTGGCTGCCAGTTTTCCTCGAATCGTAGCCACCTCGAATATCACCGTTATGCCTGCAGCCGCGTACTCAATTTCCCGACCCTTACGGATCTTGTCTTCCCAATCTTGATAGCGCGAAGAGTCCCGAGACTTTTCCTTAGCCCACTGCTTATGGAACTTCATCAAAACATTAAGGAGATCCCCAACGGTAATTCCTCTTTGATCCATACGATACTGGGCATGCGGAGTCATAACAACCGCTTGGAAACGTGTATTTCTCGCACCCCGGTCCAACTCATAGTCATAAATGAGGTTGGCTTCCTGATTATTGATCTTGTCGCCTACTTCCACCTTTTGAATCAAGTCTTCTTTCTTACCTGGATTCTTAACATTGTCCTGAATCCGATCAATCAAGTGACAGGATCCCCCAGGGTATCCCAAGGGTGGGGAAAGGTCAGCCTTCCGAAGAATCCAAGAGAAGGCTATTTTGGCTGCAGACGTGGACACGGAGTGGCTCCTCATCCCAGGGTTCCAATAAAGGCCCTACCGGGTAAGAGTATGTATGAAGTATGACCTTATCCTTATTGATGGAATGCACCTCCTCCACCGGGCAGCGCATTCATATGCAAACTTAGGAATCTGGAAAGGGGATCAATTTATCCCCACTGGCTCTATCTACGGCTTTTTGAGATTAGGAGTCAAGCTCTGGGATAAGTACGCAACCCCCCACAGTCGCTTAGTAGTGTGTTGGGATGCGGGCTACGACCATAGAGTTGCCCTCTACCCAGGCTACAAAGAAAGCCGCAGGGTGGCGAAAGAAGAGGGCGCTACCCCCTTCACTCCATCTCAACGTACTGCATTAATGAGCCTTCTCAAGGTGGCGGGGTGGGCGCAAGCCATATCTCCGGGGTATGAGGCTGATGACGTTATGGCTACGTTAGCATCCCAATCAACCGACAGGGTTGCTATCTACACCGGCGATCAAGACCTTCACCAAACCGTCAGCGAAAGGGTGCATGTAATAACATCCCTTAAGGGGAAGGACATAGTATGGGACGTGGACAAAGTGCGGGAAAAGTGGGGAGTAGACCCCCAACGAATACCTCAGGCAAAGGGACTCGCAGGGGACAGCAGCGATAATATCCCCGGTTGCCCAGGCTGTGGTCTGGGATGGGCCAAAAAGCTCCTCAACCGCTATGACACGCTCGATCAAATAATTGAGGTAGCCGCCCTTCGAGACTTGTCGGGATTTTATGAGGGAAAGGCCTGGAAAAGTCCCTCATTGACCGCCAAAGTTCGAGAAAATGCGCAACTCATCAAGGTTTCTTACGAGCTTGCCAAGATCGTCGAGTGTCCTGTAGAGATAGAGGTCCAAGAGAATGACCCGATCTCCCTTCGGCGCGGGTTAGAAACCTTAGGGTTCCACTCCTTGCTGAAGGAAAAAGTCTTCTCCAGCCTCCTTTCGGCGGGGCAATAAGGAGGCTATTCACGGCTCTCGCGGGAGACATCCCGAGGAGACAACATGTACAAATATCTGATGGCCGCATTCCTTCTCACCGCTTGTGGAGACAAGGAAGAAGTAGACAGTGGAGATTCCGCACCCGTGGAAGATTCAGCCGCGTCCGATGACACCGGAGCCGAAGAGTAGTCATCTTGCCCCGTAGCTCAGTTGGTAGAGCAAGTGACTGTTAATCACTGGGTCGCAAGTTCGAGCCTTGCCGGGGCAGCCACTAACCCCCTCTTCGGAGGGGGTTTTTTACAACTTAGTGAAAGCGTAACAAGCGGCGAACAAAGAGGTATGAGGGTCAAACCCTAAGTTGCGAGCCACGGAGTACCCCAACTTGACAGTTTGCTCAGCTAACTGGCGCTCATCCGCACGCATAGCCTCCTCGTCTTCCTCGTCTTCCTCTTTGCGCATACTCTTGACAGCCACCTTGCCGTCCACGATGGTCGTATTGTGTACGATAGCTCCGTTAGCAACGAACGTGCGCACATCCTCCACTTGAAGATTAAACACCGGATCGGTTCCCGGCACCTCTCCTATTTCCACAATACGTTGGGGGGAGGTGGGAGTGCAAATCGCCGTTCCAGGGATGAGATCCTCGGCCTTCAGAAAACCATGCGGGGTAAGTATCGGGTGGTTGGGAGTGCAAGTTAACTCCCCTTCCCCAAACCGAATTTTAAGATGTCGAGGATTATGCAAAGGGGAAGTCGTTGCTACAACAGGGTAGCTCCCCAAGGTGTTGGTGTTAGTGTCCCACCCCTCTACCAAATCTCCCACCTCAATGGTCTCAATGGGGACTTGTCCTCTTGACGTAGAGATAGGAGTGCCTTTAACAAAACAATTTCCCCCTCCGCCGCCGCCAGCGGGGGCTTGAGCACGAGCGTGGGACTGGCTGCCGGCAGCCCCCTTAGCGGCCTTTACCCAATGCTTACCCAGATCACTACACAGCAAAGAAGAGGCAGATGCTGCTGCATCCTTAAGAAGAACATCCAGAACAGGACCCGAAGCCGCCTTAGTGAGGGCATCCTTCAGGAGCGGTGCACTTAAGGTGCTAAGGCCATCCAGGTTAGCGGCCACCATAGCGCCTACCGCTTTAGCCACGCGAGGGTGAACGCCTAAGAGGGCTAAGTCTGTAGCGGTCTTCGACCCTCTCGCAATGCGGGTAGTGCTTTTCATCAGAAGGTGATGCGCCAAGTGATAGTGAGGCGGGCGGTAGACGGCTTAGTAATGACAGAAAATGTCAAGTAGTTGACAAGCACGTCATACAAAGTCAAGTCTCTCGTCACGTCCCTCGTGGGGTAGGTGTCGGGATTAGGGTTCAGAATAAGAGGGTTGTCCGAAATCGTAGACAAGATTCCCATCTCATTTAAGGGGCCAACTGCCTCTCCCTCATCATACACGCAAGTGAAATCAACGATGTTAGTGGGAATGGCTACTGCATTACCGGACGCATCCCGAAAAGTGGTGCTTGACCAACCTTTTCGTGCGATCTCAGCATTGAGCTTGCGCTGGTCAGCACTCGGCGCATCAGGGGATAAAACTGCCCCTGTTGCGCCAGTGCCGACTGCTAACATATTGGCATCATTGGACCGAGATGACTTGTTTTTGAACAAGATCGCAGCCAAGATTCCAGCATCAAGAGTGATCACATTGTCATGATGCTCATCGTGAATAACATCTCCCGACTTTGCATCCACCATCTTGATGAAAACCTCCCCTTTCGCTGTCCCTAAGGAAGCGGCATGGGAGAGGTGGAAACCCACCGCTACACTCTCACCCGGACGGTTAAACTGATCTCTAACGATGCTCATATGTACCTCTATGCAGATTTGGCCTTAAGAAGATGCTTGAAGAGCATTTCCCAACCGCCAATCGCCACAACGCCAGCTAACAATCCCTGGACAGCGGCATCAGCTAACGCTACCCCGGAAGAGAGGCCAACGCCGCACGTGGCAGCCACGGCAAGTCCTGTAGCGACCCAAGGGACCGCCTTGGATCCAACCTTTTCCTTCAATCCCATCTTATTGGCAACGAACACCAAGAGGGTGAGGAGAAGCCCTAATGCAAGGGACCAGTTCTTGTCCTGGACAGCCTTAACCAGAACACTAACGCTCTCGGCGGCATCATCATAAGTCTCAGGGACCGCTTCCTCAGCCGCCTCTTCCTTAGACTCTTCCTTGCTTTCAGCAGGGGCTTCGGCCTTCTCAGCGTCGGCAGGGGCTTCAGCTGCAGGAGCCTCTGCTGGCTCTTCCGCGTAAACAGCGGGGACAGAAAGAGAAAAGATTAAAGCAAGTGCAAATAAGTGTCTCATAGACCCTCCATATGACACACCCAAACATATAGGCACTCTATTCGGCGTAAAGGTGGCGCAGAATTTCCTTCTGGACCCCTCTTTTCTCCACGGCCATAATCGAGTTCAAAGTAGGCAGATCATTGCGGTAGAGCTCCACTGCTCTCTTAGCGCGAGCTTTCCAGTGGAGGCTCATGTCCCAATCTACAGCATTAGCCGCCACCTTACCCACAACCACCCCATCCTCAGGAGTGGCGACAGTAGAAGACCCCCTGGAAAAAGTGGCCTCTTCCCCAGAAATCCCTGCCTTGGGTTGTCCAGAAGTAGCCGCGTCAGGAAGCAGATCTGATAACTCCTCCCCGGAGATAGCTTCTTCAACATCTCCAGTCGCTACTGAAACCTTTTCAATCTCCGGGGCATTACGGCTTTCAATCTCTTTCACAACCCGACGATCATCTGTACCCACTTTAATAGGTTGGGCCTTAGCAGCCGATTTGAGCTTGCCTACAACCATGGCGTCCTCAGCGGGCTTCGATTGAGGCATGGACTCCACTACCTTACCTACCGTTTGATCCTCATCAAAAACCGTGCCTACCGAGATGACTTCCCTATCGGTGCCGTCAGCCTTAGCACTCCGAACCTCCACGCCAGCAGGCTGTGGAACGTAAGCCTTCATCTCTTCCCCATCAAGGACTACCCAACCGGCCTTAACCGCACCTAAGAAAGCTGAGGGGTACTCCAACTCTAAATCGGTACCATCTTGACGGCGCAACTTACTACCATCAAATTCCACCACCTCTTGCTCAGAGATGTGGGTTCCACCTAAATGGATCTTAGTTGTTGCTCTATAGGCTTGAAATGGCATAGGAGACCCTCCGGAGATTGAACCATACCATACCCTCTATATTCGATTTAGTTTGCCGCCCGAATCCAACCCGTTGTGACAGTTGGCGAGGCAATCTGAGAGCCGCCCTCTAAGGTGAACTCGGTCCCGTTTAATTGCGCCCCGCCTGCCAAGAGGGAATTGGTTGATAAGGAGGACAAGCCACCCCAAGGTCCCAGGTGAGAGTACGTTCCAGACCAATCATCTAAACGGTAGGCAACAGCACCGTTGCCGTTAGCTGTCGGTGCTCCGTCAGGGTTTTCCTCACCCGCAGGCGCTACGGCATAAGTTGGGGGCACGTTGTCCCCCATGAGGGTGGGGATGTCCAAACTTTCCGCACGCGGCGTCACGTCGCGCAAGTCCATACCGAAATCTTGGTTGATTCCGAATCCGTTGGGGTTCGCCCCAGTAGGCCCGCGCTGGTTAGGATACAGAATGGCCGTTCCCGGTCCTAACGTACCCCCTTGAATCACCCCTCCCGACGCTAACAAGACGGTAGAGGGGTCAAAATGGGTAGCGGACCCTTTGATCGTGGGCGAACCCTTCCAGGGGCCAGCAGGCCCTTCCGCCACACTCGTTGCTCCGGTTGTAAACCCACCATCAATCTCAATGTGGGAAAGTCCCAGACCAGGGCCGGGACCATCGCAAATACTGCTTATGTGGACACTCTCTCCATCCTCTACAGTGCAGAACTCGATAGGGGAGTAGAGAGAATCCGACTCATCTTCAAACTTGATGAAGCGATAAGGGTCATTGAGGACTAAAGACTCGGCCTCGTCTAATACATCTTCAGGGTCATTGATGACCGACCCCGCCTCAACGGTCCTGGTAGAGGGTTGGTCCAGGTCGCTCGGAATCGGAGGAGTGCCCTCATTAAGAACCGTGACTGTCTCATCAAGTGGCGTGTTGCACAAATAAGTGGCCGTTACCGGCTCCCCTACCGCAAAGGTAAGGGTGACGGGATGTTGCGCTGAGGACAACGGACTGGATAAGGTGACGATCTGAGAAGTCTTATCAAATGACCACGAGGTAGAGGGGAGAGCAACCCCGTCTACCTGAACAAAGAACACTCGATCTGCATACACCGCACTATCGGACACGCAAACCGTAGTAGAGGTGCGGGATGGGACGGTGTAGACCTCTGGAGTCTGGTCCAGATTGAACTCTCCAGAGGTGAAGGAAACTGACCGGTTAAGGACCATCCCTTCTGGGGCTATTCCAAACCCGTCGATAGCCCCTCTCACCCGATACCGGACAGAGTCCCAGCGTTGTTGGGTAACTGAACGAGGGTCCAAACTACCAAAGGATACAACACCCCTCAAAGTAGAGCTTAGAGGGAGATCCCGATATTCCACATTTATCCATGCGGCAGAAGGGTCCGTGGTCTCAGTAATGAAATCTTCTGTGGCCCCAGGGGGTAAGGGGAGATCAGGCCGGTAAACAGAGAGGCCCCAACCAGGGTCCAAGTACATGCGGACTCGACATAAGTCAGTCCAGTCCATCTCTACGGGAATAGCATTTGGTGAAGAGTTAGGTAACGAGGTCCCATCTGAACGGGGGATGACATAGGAGTTAATGTCAAAAGGGTCCGTGCCTACTTGGACGCCAAAGGTGCGCCCGAGCGTTTGGGCCGCATTCCCGACTACTCTCAAAGGGGTGACGCTTACGGAGTCCACGGTGATGTTGAAAAGGCCTGTGCCCTCCCCTCCAACCCATGAGCCAGAAGCAGCCCCTGGCTGAGAGCCAAAACTCGCATAAGGGGCGTTGCCGATCACAACGTCATCAACCACCAAAACCACAAGGTTGCCCACGGGGTCGCACAGAAGGCGGTAGGTGTGGTAATTCTGATCATTCCAGGCTACTGGGAAAGTAGCCACCGTGTTGTAGGCTTGATCTAATAAGAGAACAGAGTCTACACCTAAGGCCAATGAAATAGACGTAGAGGTGTTATTCACCGAGTCAAAGGAGACACCTCCAATCACTGCGCCGATCCCTAAACTTCCTGCCGTAAAGTTTTGGACCGATAAGCGGCCTTCAATTATGGCCCCTTCCCAATTGTACGACCCGATCCGTAAGGTAGGGTTGCCTATATTGTCATATTGAGGGGCTTTCCAAACACCCGATTGTCCCGCACTCTTACTAAACTCTAAAGTTTGACCTCTAACAAAGGGGTTGGGGATCGTGTTTGAGTTAGCCTTGTCCCATCCCGCCGTAGCCGGGTCTACCAAACCCGACAATGAAAGGTGGGGGAGGGAGACTAAAGATCGGCCCCCTGGGCCAGTCAGGTACCTCAGAGTCTTGAGGTGAGCTTCTCTAACGGTATCCTCCACCCGCAAAGATGCATCGCCAGCCCCCAGTGTGCCACTCTCTACTTTGAATGTCCCTTCCCCATCAAAAGATACTTTGGGAGTGAGGTAAGGCTCGATTCTTTCATAGGAGAACTGAAGATCTGGAGTAGCGCCCCCCGACGTTGACTTAAGTAAGAGCGTATCGCCGCTAATGTCCACCTTGGAGTAGCCGAAACCTCCAACAGGGTACCAGGGATCATTGGGATCATTGGGAGGGGTGACTCCCATTTCGGTCAAGGCTGTTATTCCCTGAACGGTGTTAAGAGCTAATTTGGGAACATTGGAATACTGGGCCAAATCCCAATTAGAAGAGGACATGGCCCTTCGGGAGACGCTTCCCCATAAAGCCATTCCCTTAGGGGTTGCGGGTAGCACCAAGGCGGTTTGGGCAGGGAAAGGTTCAATATCAGCACCGCCGCCCACCAAACCAGAAATCGCGCCCCCGATGTAGGCTTGAGCCGAAGCAGTTTCATTTTCCCACTCCGAGTACAAGCGCAGGGAGATGGGATCCACGTCCCATCGCGTCTCCACCGCTATGGTGAAGGACTTAGCCCCCGCGTCATCTATGGGTACGGGGAGGGCCGGAGTGATGGTTACCTCTAACTGGCCTGCCATCGTCCGGTTCACGCCGCACGTAGCTATGGTGTATGTCCCGGCTTGAACTCCTGAGGGAATCCTAAAGCGGGTGCCTGCCCCCACCCCAGCGGGAAGGGAGGCGGCTGTAACTACGGTTTGAGATAAGGCGGTGGCTGTAAACGAAGGCCCTACCTCCCAACCTTCCTCTAAATGGGCGCGGGAAGCGTCCTTCAAAAACCCGACGTGTTGAATACCGTCGATCACCAAAGCACCCACAAAAGCTAATTTGAAGCCGTCGTAGGTTCCTATGCCCACTCCCGTGAAAACCCCGTCTAAGGTATGGGATGGGATGGTGAAGCGGGCTAACTGAGTTTGAGAAGTGGCAACGGAAAGGTCCACTATCCGCTGATAGAAGGCTGGAGTCCCTACTCCAAAGGGGCCTTGGGATGCATCAACTAACTGGTATTCCCCGCCAGGAAGGGCGGTCCCAGAGTCCACCCCTTCGGGTAACCAAGGGGTGGGAGCCTCCGTTGGGAGCGTGGTGCCGTCAAAAATTCCATCTTCTGGCTTGGCATCCGCAGTCAGGGAACCAATCGAAACCGCATTGGGATTTTGATTCAGGAGAAGGGTTGTAGGCTGGTTTAGCAGGGCCGAGTAGTCTTTCTGGTAGGCGTAGTATTTATGCCCAATCTGCTTGGGGGACGGCCTATCGTAGGGGCCTAACGCCACACCCATAGGGAAACGGCCCGTACTGGCTGCGCCCAAACTGGTAGAGGGGGTGGGGGAGACAGCCCCAGGGGTGTGCCCAACGGACCTGTCCCAAGTGTTGAGGGTGAGGCCTCGGGTATTCAGACCTGCCAACTCCATAGGAGGGTTGGAGAACCACGTGTAGTCTACACCCACCGTAAAGGTGCCAGCAGCTGCTAAGGGGATGGGGATAGCCGGATAAATCTCTCCTACATAGGGGTTTACGCTGGCTACTTCAATCTCTCCGGGAGGTGCTGCTCCTGCCGGATCCAAAGTGATGGTGACATCCTCTACGGTAGCGGGGGAGGCATCCCCCCACCCTCTAACCAGCGGCCCGCGCTTCGTAATAATCCGATCCCGCGTAAGGACGGAGGAGCCTACAAAAGGGGCCGGGAGACTGTGTATAAAGTTCCAAGCTGACGTGAAGAGAGTAGAACTGGCGTGTAGAGATACCAGATCAACGATGAAGTTAGAAACTTGGTGGGTAGCGGAGAGGACAAAAGCCGACCCTGGATTAAAGGTCGGAACTCCAACTGCAGATGCGATGGGGAATGTAAGAAGGGGAACTCCATCGAACAATAGAGAGTAAAAACTCCCCATCTGATTCCGTAATAGAGTAATGGTGCCTTGAGAAGTCCAATTAACCGTAGCTTGAGTGGTGAACCCTCCCGACACCACCTCAATGATAGGAACACCAGCAATATCCCTAAGAACCAAGTCAACTTGACGGGCCTCATCAGCCACAGAGAGAGTGGCGAAAGTGGTGCCTGTCAAAGGAGGCACGACTACGGAGCCTGTCAACGAATAGGTGAAGTCATACCGGTAGGAGGACCCGGACACCACACGCCCAGTAGTGTCCTCCAGCGCCCAACCATAAGTGTTGCCCACATCCTTCGTTAAGGAGAGTCCTGAAGGGGTGGCTATACTGGTTCCAGTTCCCTGCTCTACACCCGTAAAGTTGGGATCATCGTCGGGAAGCAAAGTTCCCTTGTAATCATAACTACGACTCGGCCCCACCAAAATGGTGTAGGCCGTAGACGTCATCGGATGAACATCCAATTCCACTACAGAGAGGGAGGGTTCCTGCGTTGGGGAGGATAATGTGGGGGGAACTGGGTATGTTGTCGTCACCTCATAGGTAGACAGACTTTCCACCCCTGGGGTGAATGCGGCCTCTGTTAACAAAGCCTGGGTTTGGCTGCGGGAATCAAAGAAGGTGAGGTCAACGGTTCGACCGTCATCCGGCGTGGCTAAAGTAGCCGTCACCGAAGTGGTATCCCCCTTCGCTAAAAAGTTAGCACTGTTAGTGGGAGGGGGACCCACCGGATTGAGGGCCATATCGGTAGGCCCGGTCACGGTTACAGTGTATTGACCCCCTAAGGTGGAGCCGGAGTGGGTAACGATAACTGATGTGTAGCCACCGATTGTCCCTGGGGTTCCCAGCGATACGGCTTGCGTTGTAAGTGGTGCAGAAGAGGTAGCAGTAAATACATACGAAGCAGCTGCTGTTAAGGCTGCATCCGGGTTCATCTCCTCCGAGAAAAAGATTTCAACACGAAAGCCATCCAGGGACACGGCTCCCGTCACTCTCGGGGGAAATACGTCTACCGAGCCATACGAGGAAAGGCCATAAGGAGAGCCTCCATAGCCTCCCGTAGGAGGGACGGGAAGGTGGGGAAGCGCCCCGCTACCATAGGGGGAATACCCATAGCTGGCACCCCCGTACCCAAGCCCTCCAAACGTCAGCGATGGGAGATAGACCGGCATCTACCATCCAGCCTCTTGATTGCGCGTCAAGTTGGCAGCTTGGGGGGTACTTGAGAACCCTTGGACCGCTATGTTCATCAAATGGACTTCATTTACAACTGACATGACTTACTTCAAGGCCGAGGGTTATTGATAATCTTAACGAGGAGGTAGCCAATACCATTCGTTATCGGGTTAGAGGTTCCGTTGGGAATGTGTATATTTAGATAAAGATTGGACCCCGCCGTAGTGAGTTGATCCATATATTTCAACTCTTGAGAAGTTTTCGTAGAGAGGGGATCTCCTTGAAAATACTCCCCGAAGCGGTTGAAATCGGCGGCATAAGGGGCAGTTCCCCCCGACGCAGCAGTACCTACGGAAAAGTAAACCCCTGGCTTAGTGGGCGGCGGCCCACCGGGAGCGCCCACAGTGCCGTTCCACACAGCCTCCGTCCAAAAGAATGTCTCATGAACATAGGCAAACTGAGGCATCACATAACTACTCGTGATAGTGCCGGCCCAGTCGGTCCCTGGGGGATGGGTGGGGTAGGTGTTACCTCCAGTCCCCGAAACGCCATTGACAATAGCGGCAGTCAGCTCGAACAATATGCAGGTCACATGACCGTCTACCCAAGCACGATTGACAACCTGGTTCTCGTTAGAGGGGGCAATAATCCCCGTGGGAGTGGCAGCATGTAAGGGGGCTAAAGTCGCTCCCGACTTAACTTCCATCTTAGTGCCGTCCGCATTGACAATCCCTAAGGGATTAGCGACATAAGCCCCAGTATCAGCCCGTTTGATAATTTCAATCTTGGAGTTATTGACCCCGTCAATCTTGTAGTAGCTCATGCCTACACCTCATGTATCATAACGATGACGGTTCCAGTCCCTTGGGTGGAACCCGCTGGCTGCACGTTAATCTGGATCTCATTGGCACTCGTCGTATTGATGAATACGGGATCAAAGGAAAACGGCGTTGTGATGTCCGTAGGGTCCAAAGAAGAGGCCGGAACGACAGCACTTGCCACACCATTTTCAATAATTTGAACAGTAGCGGAAACATCGTCAAAAGCCTGAGTGAACCGCACCCACACACTCAGAACAATGTCGTTCGCAGTGATGTCTGCAATCTTTGCGGTTCCGGTGGTGCGGGTGAAATCCAGGGAGCTTGTAACCGTCCCGCCCCCCGTGGCTGGGGCTGCCCAAGTAGCGTTTCCTATGGCGTCAGAAGTAAGGACGTACCCCGCAGTGGGAGAAGTGCTTACCCTTAATGCGGGAGTGACCACGGTCGTAGTAGCACTGATTGTCGGGCCACTGATAGTGGTAGTGCCGGTTGTGGTAATGTTGGAGCCAGAAAGGAGGTTGCCCGAATCGTCAATAGTGACGCTGCTGTTCTGAATTACCTTTCCAGTCGCCAAGTCAAACCGGGCAATAGCATTGTCAGTGGAAGAAACGGGGCCGGTAACGTCTCCCCCGCCCGAAGCTGGGGTTTGCCATGTGACGTTTCCTACACCATCCGTTTGAAGGACTTGATTAGGCGTTCCGTCCGCATCGGGCAAAGAGAAGGAGTTATTTATGCGCAAAACACCGGGAGTACCCGCTGCTTCCGTTCCAAAACTAAACCTTTCATTGCCACCCGAATCCTGTATAACCAGCACATCCAGACTGCCCACGAGTCCGAAAAGGCCCTTGGACGTGCCTGAGGAAGAGAAGGTGATAGCGGCAACATCTGAATTGGCACCCCCGTGGTCGAGGTTCAACAGGGTGCTCACTCCTGCACCAGCGGTCCCCCCATTGAAGGTCATTTGGATGTCGCCGCTTGGATCGGTAGAAAAATCGCTCAGTGTGACTTCGCTATTTTGAACCACCTTACCGGTAGCACCATCGTAACGTGCAAGTGCCTCATCTGTAGCGGACACAGGGCCGGTAACGTCACCTCCGCCACCTACGGTTGCCCATCCCACATTACCAGCAACGTCGATAGCCGAAAGCACTTGCCCTATAACGGGAGGGGTTCCTGTCACCACCTCTAAGTTCTCGGTAGTGACCTTCACCAGGCCTGTGAGTGCGCCCAAGTCGGTGAGTATGGCAGGACTGTCTTGCAGCAGTTGACCGGTGGTTCCGTCAAAACGGGCCAGAGCATTATCAGTAGATGAGCCGGGTCCAACCACGGTTCCGGTGCCGCCACCACTCAATTTGATAGGCGTCCCAGTCTCAAACACATAGTAAAGATGGTTGTTGTCTTGGCCGTCTGTGCCGTCTGACACATAAAGGCCGCCCACACCAGAGCCAGTCCAACCGTTAACAGGAAGCGTAAGGTTCGTAAGGGTGGATTCGGTGTAGATCATTCCTGTGGGGTCAATGACCCCAGGAACCGTCAGCTTGCCGGTATCGGCGTTGTACACCAAGGGTCCTGTGGCACCGGAAGGACCGAAGGAAATCTCATTGGCAGCTGACACCACCACTTCCATCTGATCTGGCCAAGTTCCATCCACTTGGGTCTGGGTAGAGAGAGTACCCAAAGCGGCATCAATACCTGCATCGGAGCTTACCCAGAAGATTTGAGCGGTGGGGCCTTTCGTCACAGTCGTAAGAGTGATGATCCCGCCTGCCTCTGAGGCGGTGAAAAAGGACGCCGGATCGGTCGTGGGGGCACATGAGGACAACTTGGATAAAACGGTCGCTAAGTTGTCAGCCGCATCAAGAGTGGCGGTGGCGGTACCCATATCGGTACCAATGGTGATGTCTCCGGACACTCCCAGCGGATCCGCAGCTACGGCTGAAGCCGTCAATGCTGCCGGAGTGGCAGTTTGCGCCCTTCCGATAAAGATTGAGCCGGTGGAACCCGCATTAGCATCGCCCGGTGCGATGTAAACACTACCACCATCGGCGGTGGCGGTATCCCCTGCGGCCTCACCCCCTAAGAGATGGACGCTTCCGCCGCTCGGGTCTGTCTTGATACCGTTCAGTCCAACTCCACCCCTAACAATGACATTCCCCACCTCGTTCGCTGGGGCCACTCCCGCGTCTGTAGGAGTGGTAGTGAGGATGAGATTGTAGTTATGGTAATCACCATCTTGAGTGGAATACCCCTCAATGAAAGCGGAAGACCCGTACTTGGCACTGCCGTTCCAAATCTCATGGCCCATTCTCAGAACCGGGCCAGATCCGAAGGGGTTGGGATCTAATGCGATTTCAGGCTTACCGATTCCTCCGATGCTAACGCTTCCCACCACCTCCAAGTTGCCGTGGGTATTGCGAGGGGGGATAGGGTCGGAAGGGGCAGCGGCGTCCAATATCTGAACCGAACCGGCATCTGCCACAATCGTTCGACCGGACCCACTGGCCGCGACACCACCATCGTAGGCGTCATCTAAAGTACGGACCAAAGCTGCATACGCATAAATCTCATCTAAAGCAGCCTGAACGTCCTCGGCAGCAATACCGCTCGTCGTGTTGTCATAGAAGACCGAATCTGCATGCACGTCAGCACTAAAGGAAGCAGTGCCTGCAGTACTCAAAGTACCATGAACGCAAGACCCTACCCCAAAGGTGGTAGTCCCTGCCACCCCTGTATCATCAACTGAGGCCGCATTGAATTGGGACCAACCCGCATGCACGTTCAAATCGCCAACAATCGCCACGCCTGAAGGGTTAGCGGCAATATCCGTCGTGGCACTGCCAGTCCACACGCAATAAAACATGTTGGCAGGACCATTGGCAGTGACACTGTTGGCACCAACATTATTGAAGCTGCAGGTGACTGCCGTAAGGAAAGAAGAATTAGCCCCCGCTCGAGGCTCAATGAGAACTCCCTGATCTCCCGTTAGGTCGGTACTCCGAAGGGTTGCCTTTCCGCCGTTGCCCCCCAACTCATAAAGGCGTAAGCCGTAATCTCCGGCTGCGGTTCCACCATGGATGTCACAATCCGAGAGAAAGGCGTGGGCAGAACCTACTTGAAGGGCAGGCCCGTTACCGGCATGCGAAAAGGCGCAGCGAACAAAATGGGCCTCATTAGTGTCCGAAGTCCCATTAACATCAAAGCACGCGGAGGCTGCGGCTGCAGGGCGGCTAAATACAATGTTGACAAAGGTAGCCTTGCTTCCCACTGGGGTGAGGGTCAAAGTGTGGGGGTTAGTTCCACACTCCACCACCACAATATCTGAAGATTCCGAAGCAGGCCAGCCAATCAGATTCACGTAAGGGTGGAGAACCAAGTCCTCTGTGTATCTACCGGGACGGATAGCAATCGTCCAGGGAAGGTTAAGAGTAGGTGTCTGGCTCACGGCATAATCGACAGCCGCCTGAATAGTCTGATAGTCACCGGCTACCGGATCTACAAATAGAAGTCTTTGAGAGGCTTCTGTGGTCTTCACATAGCCCAATAAGGTATTGAGGTTGAAGTTTTGCTCGTCTGCCCATCCAGCGGGAGTGATATCAACCGGGACAGAAACAGTGTCATACCGCTCTCCCGCCGCTATGAGGCGCAGACTTCCAAACGCAGTCAAAGCCCGTAAGCGTACAAACTGCTCCGTTACGAGCTGGCCTGCTGCAAAGGGTGCACCTGTGGACCAGCTCACTGTTAAAGGGATGGTCAAGGGATTCCAAACAATGTCAGGAGAGGCGTTGGAAGCCCCCGTAATCGCCCCGAAACTATTGGCGCCATCATTGATAGCGGCAGCTATCTCTAAACAATGAGCCGCTATGGTACCACCGGAGACGGAGAAGTCATCAGCGCCCGGAGTTCGCGCCCCGGCCACCCCTGTCAGGGTGACGCCATTAATGGTAATGGTAGACCCGGCGGGGATAGTGGCAGAAGTGACAGTGAGCTTAGGGCACGTCAACTGCAGCCGGATCAAATACGATCCGTCCACATCTACGGTGAAAGAGCCTGGATTCTGAGCCACAGGGTCCGTAAGGTCACTGGTCTGTACGCTACTTCCCTCCGGAACGTAAGCGATAGACCAAGCATAAGCGTCACCCATATTGGGTGATTCCAAGGTTACAACCGACCCTACCTCTAAGTCATTCCGGGAGGAGCCTGTGACGTCAGGAAGGGAGGGAACAAGACTCTTAATAGAAGCGGTACCCATTATGACACCTCAAAGACCAAATCTAAGTAGACCTCAAGACCATCAAATCCCGCATCATCGGAGACCAAGGTGATCTCCCAAACGTCATCAGCGGCAAACTCTAAGTCCGCAGCCGTTGCGGTAAGGGGGATGGTGGTGACCGTAGAGGCTACCAACGTGTTCATATCAAAAGCGGAAGACAAGCAAGAATTGGTGGTAACCTTATTCTCAACGTCTAACGTGTAGTTGCCCTGGGTATTGATGGTTCCCATATAAACCTTAACAGAAGTCAACTTACCAGCGCGGGGGAGCCACCCTCGGTAGTAGACCGTGTTGTCTGCCTGCTTCTCCCCAGTGATGGCGGTGGCTGGGGTGCCTCCGCTTCCGTCGAGGGTTCCCAACCATTTGAGGTGGTAGGGGTAGGTGATTCCTACGGCTTCCAAGGCCAGAAGGTTGTTGTTCTGCTCATTAGCCCAACCCTCTACGTCTACATCAACGGGAATAACTCCCGACTCGTCACGCCTCTCTCCCGCCGCTACAAGCGTGAGGCCCAGTACCGAAGTCAAAGCCCTTAGCCGGACATACTGGGAGGACTCGGTAGCTGTCCCAGCGTCTACTACAAGTCGGATAAGGTACGGGCCTACCAAATCTACAGTAAAGGATCCAGGGGAAGCGTCAGAAGCGGAGCCGGTGAAAGTAGCTGCGGAACCTTCGGGCTTAAAGACAATAGTCCAAGCATAAGTGGTAGCTGCATCAATAGAGCTGAGAGTTACCACGTCCCCGATGGCTAAATCATCGCGGCTCTGCTCGTCCACCGTAGGTTTAGCGGGAACTGCGCTGCGAATTCTTGCGGACATTTACGCTCCTCCAGTGGACCCTACCCCTTCGGATGTATAGGCGGGGTAACGGAGCAAATGAAAAGGGTAATGAGAAACATGTCAGACCGGTACTCAGTGATTGCTGCGTTGATGCAAGATCCGCAAAATCTTTTATGTATTGTGCGCGAATGGAAACGCATTGACGTTCCCTATGAAATCTCTGACCTCCTCCCGCCTCCCGTCATTAGAGCTAAGGGTGATAGGGTGACTTTCCCCACACTAAAGGAAGCGATGCTGAAGGAGATACCTGACCCGTGCCCAGACAATCTCTTTATTGACCACGTTGCGGAAGTATTCGTAGGGGAGGATATGAAGTGGGTAGTGTCTATCCCTCCTTCCCAAAGAGTGGATGACATGGAATTGGAATTAGGGCCTTTTGATTCCAAGGAGCAAGCCACGTCAGAAGCCATTCACTACTTGGAAGAGTACGGGTTTAAATTCATCGCTGTCCCATGGACTCCGGCTGACATTTCCAAGTACCCTATGAAATAAAAAACCCCCGGTGGCGAACCACCGGGGGTTTATTTAATAGACCTACGCTAATCAGCGAGTGATCTGAAGTCTCGAAAGACCCTTCGGGTTGTAGGCACCGATACCGAGGTTCTCGAAGCACGAGAAGCCAATGGTACGAGCCTTGGGGTCGTCAGCGCTGAGAACGGTCAGCTCGGTACGGACAGGAATCCGACCGAACATTTCCGGCTCGCAGCAGCAGTAGACGGTACCCACGGGAACCAGACGGCTGACGATGATCTGTGCGCCCCAAAGGGTGCCCATCAGACCGGTCTTCAGCAAGTCGCGCTGGGTCTCGATGTCCAGGATGTCCCGGCCAAACTTACGCAGATCCGCATAGTCACGGGCGTTCATGAACACGCGAGCAACGCGAAGGTCATGACGCTCAATGAGAGCGAAAGCGTCAGCAAGGACGGCACCGCTAACGGGAGCAACAACCGGAATATCCGGGTTGGTACCACCGGCAACACTGTCGAAACCATTGGTTGCGATAGCGTCAAGGACGGCGAATACACGCTCATCCTCAGCGGCCTGGATCTGTGCCCGAGCAAGATCCTGAGCACGTTCGATAAGATCGAAACGACGCTCCTTGATCTGAGTCAGGGGGATCTCAGGGTTGGATGCGATCTCGAAAAGAGGGAAGATCACGCGGCGAGGCTTGGTGACAGCGAGAATGTTCTCACCTTCTTCACCAACCACATATGCGGTCACGTCAGGATCCTTATCGTAGATCGGAAGTGCCCCGTCAGGAAGCTGCTCGACCAGGAAGGTCTTGCGGCCCACCGCCATGTAGTCACGACGGAGACGAAGGGGCTGAGTCATTGATGCAGCCAGCTTTGCACGACCCTGGGCAGTTGCCATGTAGTCGCTGATCAGCTTGGCCTTAACACTGTTAGAAACAGACATTGTTTTAGCTCCTTATCAGATGCGCTGATCGTAAACGATCTCAGCTTGGGTTGTGTCGGCAGGCATCTTGAGGACGCCGAGAATTCCACCACTTGGGTTTGGAACAAGGGTGTTAACCGCAGTTCCGCAAATGTCCAGGTTGGTGTTGATCAAGGTAGTTCCAGCGCCATCAATAGCAGGCATCAAGTACCCGTTGGGAGATGACATCAGAGGCATACCTGTGGTGTAGGTAAGCGCCTGACCCGCAGCGGTGTAGGAACCACCAGTTGTCACGGATGCAGTCTCGTACAACGAGTTAGCGTAAGAGCCTTGCGACGAAACGTAAGGGTTCTTACCACTGGCAACAGCCGGGGTGTTGGTGTATGCCAGACCCGCAGCGTTGTTCAAGAACACGCCGAGAGGCTGCTGAAGAGCAGCAGAGGCAGCAGCGGTGTTAGGACCACCGATGAAGTTAGAACCAGCATCTGGGCGGGCGAAAGCGACCGAACCCGACATAACGCCGAGAACCGAGCTATCGAAACCAGAAGAGGTGGAAGTACCAGCAGCAAGAGTAGGGGGGTTGGTCTGAGTAAAGGAATCATTACTAATGACTCCGATGCTGTTCCGAACACCAACGTAAAGAATACGAAGGGCCGAAGAGCTCTCAGTCCATCCACCACTCGACTGTCCAAGCAAAGCCATGATATTTCTCCTTGACTTGCTCCCTGTTTACAGAGAGAGGGGTTGAATAAGAGGTAGCCGCATGCCACCTACCTAAACGGCGGCATATAAGGGAGGTATTGAAAAGAAAAAGCCCCTCTTTCCGCAAAGGGAAAGAGGGGCTTTTGAGAGCCTGGGAGGGCTTAGAAGAACTTGCTCACGTCAGGAGCAGAGTTCCAGAGCTTAGACAGGTCATTCACCTCAGACTTGGCAGCCTTGGTCACACCGCCCAGACGGGTAGCACCAGTGCTCTCCTTCTTGGGCTGTGGCTTGAGCTCAGCAGCCTTTTTCTCGTCCTTCTTGAGGTCTTTCTTGTCCTCTTTCTCATCCTTTTCGAGCTTCTTGATGTGGTCCTTATCGTCAGCGATAGCACCCTTCTCATGATCCTCTTTCTCTTTCTTGTCCTCACCGGCAGGAATATCTGCCGACTTGTCGAAGAGCTTGGCAAGCATCATCATCTCGTCATCCATGCCCATCTCATCAGAGTGGACGATATGGCCGATCTCATCGTGGCTCATGCCCTCGTAGTCGAGGCCAGAATGAGTCAAAGAATGATCGCCCTTGTCACCGCCATAGGGGCCTTCATAGTCCTTATAGTGGCCGTCCACATCGCCATCACGGTGTCCATCATGACGCTTGTACTCGTGCTTGTTGGAACCCCACATGCCTTCCTCTTCCAGCATGGACTCAAGCATAGACTCTTCGGAACCTGGATCCCACCCACCGGGTGCGCGATGTCCAGCCTGCCAATCAGCCTTTTTCTTGCCTTCATCGTCCTCGTGTTCGGAGGCCTCTTCCTCGTCCTCAGCCTTCTTATCAAGACCTTCGGCAGCGGCGGCGTCGTCCTCGTCCATGTCCTCGTCCATGCTCTTAGCTTTCTTCTTGGACTCTTCGCCAGGGTCTTCGCTGCCCTTAGCGCCATCCTTTTCGCCCTTAGGGTCTTCGCTGCCCTTAGCGCCGTCACCTTCAGGATCCTCGCTTTCAGCCAGACGGATAAGGACGCGCTCAAGGCGGGCAATACGGGCCGCGAGAGAGGAAGCCTTTTTCTTGGACTCCTCTACCTCAACCTCTTCCACCTCTTCCTCGTCATCATCGTCGTCATCATCGTCATCATCGTCATCAGCCAAACGCTCTAAGCTGGCTTGGATGGCACGATCCGAAAGGTCCATCAGGGCAAGAGCCTGATCTTCCACGGCAGCAACGGTAGCAGCATCACCCAACATTGCAGAAGCAATACGGATACACTTAGCAGCCTTACGCTCCAGAGCCGCAGCCTTAAACGCTGGGGAAGCTGGACCCTCATCGGGGGTAGCGGGGTGCTCACCGTTTCCATAAGGGCCGGAATGAGGCTCCGAACCAAAGTCAGAGTTCATACCGTAACCCTCGACACCTTTTTCGGCTTGATGGGCGGGGGATGCAGCACCCTCGTCCGGTAATTCTGAGGAGGCCCGCTTGCCGAGCCCATCTTCTTCCCAAGTCAGTCGTCTACGCATGACGGATTCTCCAGTTTGTTTAGATTTTAGGGTTGTTGATGCTTTCCCAACGAGAAAGCAAGGTACCGATTCGGACAACAACCCGAAATTCGGCGGGGGTTAAACTCCGACCTGCCACTTTCTGACAGGCTCGAAAATAAGAAGCGGGGGTATCGTACTTAGCCGGTAATCCGGCACCCAAAGCTGCGCGGTAGGCAGCTTTGTCTACGGATACCCCGTAAAGCTGGTGGGTAGAGGCAATGCCCTCTACTAAAGCGGTTGGGGAAGAGGCAATCCGCACAACGGTGTCCATGGCCTTCTTGTAAGAACCTTCCTTGATCACCGTGTCATTGGGGTCCATAGCCGTTTCTGCTATGGCTTCCGCAGCTTGCTCTTCACGCATTTCTTTCTCAAGACGCTCTTGAACCTTGCCTTTGATCTTCTGATACAGGGCATCCTCTACGTCCTTAAACGGAGGCGCATCTTCCTTTGGCTCATCCCCACCGCCCTCTTCGTCTTGGTCTCCGAAGTCGAAGGAGCGAACGCTACGGAGATTGGCTGCCTTAAGGACCGCATCTTCCGACCAAGCGGAGGGAACGGTTCCCATAACATCTTCAATCTGAGCCTTAGCTTCAGCCGGGTTGAGGATATTACGCATCACCGCGCCCTTAAAAGCCGGGACAGCTACCCATGATGCCTCAATGAATCTGACACCGCCAGTCTCATCATGATCTTGATGGCCGCAAAGTTCTGCAATGACACGCTTTTGACCCGCATCGTCATGAAAAGTATTCAACTTGGCGTACTTGATATGGTCGCAAAGTTGGGTCTCATCCTCGGCGTAATGGCCGCACTTAGAGCAGATAGTGAAGTCAGTTGTGCAACCCATAGAAAGGGTCGCCATCTTTCCCATCTCAATATCTTGAACCAGGCTGGCGTGCTTCCGGTCGGTCGCTACGAGAATGTCCACATAAAGAGAGTCACCAATGTCCCGAGCCACGGCGTCAATGATGCGGCCCTTGGACTGATCTTCAATCTGCACGTGCTCTTGAAAGTTGTGCGCACCAATGAATGTCCGGTAAGACTTCTTGAGGACATCTCGGCTCCAAGAGTCCCCATTGTTATTCACAAACTGGGAACACTGCGGACGAATCAGATAATCAGCGTACTTGCGATTAACCGTAGAACTTCCCGCCTTGTGTAAGCCAAGCTCTACTGGGGCGCGGTCAGTGTCTACCGAGGCCACAATCGTGCAATGAGAGATAAGGTAGCGATCTGGATCCAGGGGGCCACCTAAGATCCGGTGGGCCTGATCCGTCAGATTATGAGGGGACCCAGAATTAGCAACCTTACGAATACCGCCCCATGCACTCCCGCTTACACGAGGATGCACTAACACAGCATTGGCACTCTTAAGAAACGCCATCAGTCCAGGCTCTCTGCTTCATCGAGGAGTTGGTGGGCTTCGTACAGGGCAGAAGATGCAGCCTTGTTAAGAATGTCTAAGTCCTTGATCAAGAACATGCAGCCTGGGCAGCCCAACAACTTTTCGCTGGACCCGTCCCGGCGCTTGTACACGGCCTTCTTGAGAGGGACTTCAGGACACTTAGGGCAATTAGGATGACCCGCCAACATTTCTGGACGGGTCATCTTATAACGGCGATCCTTTTCGGCCCAATACAACGACTTCTTCACATGAGCAAGAGCAACCCGAGAGGCACCTTTGATCTGATAGGTTTCAGGTACAGAGGTAGCAGGGTAGGGGCCTCCCGGAACCGATACGGTTCCACTCTCTTCGCCCGGTGTTGAATCCGTCATCGGGGGAACGGAAGTAGCACTGGGATCCATCTTTTGAAGATCCTCAGCGGGGTACCTCTTATTCCCATTAGCCATCTCAACATCAACCATGCCAATAGCGGGCCACACAGCAGTCACGCGACCAGCTTGGCTGTCGAACATCCCGAAGGGTACGACAACATCACCAACCGCGAACTCCGAGGCTCGCTCTTGCCAATTGACGTTATTTTCAGCTTTGCGGATCACGGCTACCTCATGCAGAGATGTCGATAGTATCTACCACCATATCACGCAGAGATTGAGCCTTCTTTTCCAGCTTCTCAGCCATCTCGGTAAGCTCGCTAAACTCTTTCTGAGTAAACTGGCCCTTGAGATCTGGATCCGAATCTTCCTCGAAGATGGGGCCAGTGGTCTCTGCACCTAATTCCTCAACGGCAGCCTCAGCCACCTTGGTGTTTTCCACCGCTTTCTTCTCAACTGCATCTGAAATAAGATCGCAGCGATAAGCAAAATCTAAGGCAATCTTCTCTGGAATACCTAATGCGCCATGAGCGTTTTGCAAGGTAGAAGCTACCTTGTCAAGGGCCTCAGTTAGATTGCGTGCTCCCTTTCGGGTCAATTCGTCAGACATTTACTACTCTCCATGCACCTATCGGAGCTGTTATTTGAAACCTACCTATACTTTCTGATATAGGTCAGCTATTGACTAAACCTCTACCTCTAATTCCTCTTCGTCCATGATGGCTGCCATGGCCTTCATAAAATCAGCAGGACTCAGATCCTTTAGCTTCTCCCGAGTCTCGGGATCAGCGTTCTGAAGAAACTCTCTTCTCTTCTCTGCATCGCTCTTCTTAGGAGACTTCAACATCTCCTTCTGGCTCTCCACAGCAGCGCTGCCTACTCCTGAATCCCCTCCTGAACCGAACAATCCTTCAATGAAGCCCTTGACCCAACCAACGATGCCTCCCACCCCGTTAGAGATGGCCTCTTTCAAACCCCCCTCCGCTCCTTTCATGGAAGGGCGGTTGAGAGTCATGGTCTCAGCGACTGCCAAATCATCTAACTGTTGTCGAATTTGAGCTGCATCCTGCTTGCTTAGATCGGAATCGGAAAGAAAATCTACAACCTCTCCGGCGGGGTGGTCCTTCCCAAGAACCTCTTTCATCTCAGATGGTCCCATAGCCGAGACGACATCACGCGTGGCAGCCTGCTTCTCCTTGTCCGATCCCGAAATGGCCAAAACGCCCTTGATATTGCCCGCCTTATCCGCGCTCTTAGTGAGGCGCTCCATGGCTGGGTTGACGCCCTCAACCTTCTCCCCGTTCAAAGTTGCTGAAACTTCTAAGGACTTCTGCACCCCCTCTAAATGGGTCCGCTTGGGGTCGTCTTTAGGGAGGGAGTCAATTTCTTTCTTGAGCTTCTTGGAGTGGCGATCCCGATCCTTTTTGTCAACATTCCGATACTTAGCCACCCCTTTCTCAGCGCGGGCCAAAGCATCCTTCTTGACCTGTCCCTTGTCTGCGGATGATCCCGCAGCGGGCAGCGGATTATCTGTATCGACCGCAGGATTGTCCACCACCTTCTCAAAATGCTCTACTGTGGCACTTGCCTTTCCTAACTCTGCAGGGGACGCCTTAGCATCCAACAAAATCTTGCGAGCGTCAACCGCCTCAGCCTTAGCTTTAGAGAGGTCACTAACCTTCCCACCCCACTCTTTAGCAGACTCCCCTTTCTCCTTCATATAAGCAGCGGCGTCTTCAGTATCCATATTCTCTAAGCGATTTACCAAGTCCAAGAGTTTTTGAGGGCTTTCCCCCAATGCATTGGTGATGTCCCCAATGAGCTCTTTCTTTTGATCCTTCAACTCTTGAGCCTTGGTCTCTTTATGCTCTTCCAATTCCTCTTCGGAGAGACCCTCTGCCTTATCCTCTTCTCCCTCTTCTCCCTCTTCTCC
>Ga0163180_10000316_pt1 | contig 27780 bp, 25 predicted proteins | sample AtlANTMetagenome_2_FD_109647 | JGI IMG/M metagenome (GOLD analysis project Ga0163180, IMG submission 109647) | Marine eukaryotic phytoplankton communities from the Atlantic Ocean - Atlantic ANT 4 Metagenome | ecosystem: Environmental > Aquatic > Marine > Oceanic | place: North Atlantic Ocean...
CCCGAGTTTCGTTTTCTGGTCGCCACTGAGCCGGGTGGGGACCTCGACCCGGACCTCCACGTTAAGGTCCCCTTTACGCCCGCTGCTGATATCCCGTATCCCCCGGCCTCGAAGACGAAAAATGGTGCCTCCCTGAGTTCCCGCCGGGATCTTGATCGAAGCTGCCCCCTCAAGAGTCGGCACGTCAAGCTCCCCCCCGAGGGCGGCGACTCCAAAGGACACCGGCACCTCGCAGAAGAGGTTCTCTCCCCTTCTCTCAAACACGTCATGCTCGCGGACATGCAGAACGATATGAAGGTCCCCCGACGGCCCCCCGCGAACACCGGCATCTCCGTTACCACTCGAACGCAAACGCGTTCCATGATCCACCCCTGCTGGGATTTGAATAGAGGTCCGTGCTACTTTTTCCACCCGGCCCTGACCCCGGCACTCTGGACAGGGATCGGCAATCACCTGCCCGGAGCCCTCGCATTCAGGACAGGCCACCTGTTTCCTGAAGATTCCTCCAAAACCTTCCATCCTCTGCTCCACAACGCCCAGTCCTCGACACGACCCACACTCCTCGGTTCCTCCCGAACCCCTCGATCCAGACCCTTTGCAGGACTCACAACAAACATATTTCTCAAGATCGAGCTCCTTCGAGGCTCCTTCCGCACTCTCCTCAAGGGTGATCTCAAGATTGTAGCGAAGATCACTTCCCCTGCTACGACCATCCCTTGCTCGCCTCCGTCCACCTCCGAAGATGTCCCCAAATCCCCCTCCGAAGACCTGGGAGAAGATGTCCATGGGATCGTTGAATCCTCCACCCCCGAATCCAGCTCCCCCGCCACCTGAAGAAAAGGCGGCATGTCCGTAGCGATCGTAAGCCGCGCGCTTCTCCTCATCGCCAAGGATCTCATAAGCCTCTCCCAGTTCCTTGAATTTCTCTTCCGCCCCTGGGTCATCCGGGTTCTGGTCCGGATGAAATTTCATCGCGAGCTTGCGATAGGATTTCTTGATTTCCGAAGCACCAGCGTCCTTCGAAACGCCAAGCACCTCGTAATAGTCACGCGTTGATGCCATTTATCCGTCCTCCTTCGGTTCATCTTCCGTCTCTTCCATTTCTGGCATCTTGGCGACAACAACATTGGCCGGACGCAGCAGCCTCTCACTCATTCGATAGCCACGACGAACAACTCTCAGGATCATACCCTCTTCCACATCCCCGCACTCCTCCTGAGAAACAGCTTCGTGAACAGCAGGGTCAAAAACAGTATCCTCGGCCGGAATTTCCTCAACCCCCTGCCTGGACAGGAATTCATCGAGTTGCTTCTTCACCATTTCCATGCCGCGATAGATCATGGATTCCGCATCTGCTGATGCGGCCTGCAAACCCATCTGGAAATTGTCGAGCACGGGGAGGAGTTCTTCAAGAAGAGCCTGATTGGCATAACACCGCGCCTCACGCTTTTCCCGTTCCATCCGCTTGCGAAAATTTTCAAGATCCGCCGCCGCCCGGATGGCGCGCTCACGCCAGTCCGCAATCTGCTCTTCCGGCGTGGGCTCCACCTCAGACTGCCCCTCATCCGGGACCTCTTCTCCTCCATCGCTACTCTCCCCTGAAACATCCGGATCCATCACTTCAGCTTCCGCTGATTCCGCAATCGGGACCTGCTCTTCGCTTTCTGCCTCACTGGAGGACTCGTGCTGCATGGGGAGACCAATACCCTGCACCTCCCCACGGTCAACCCTGAGCATGCATCTCACCGCTTCTCTGGAAGCCCTATTCGCCTACAGCCCGCTTTTCCAGAACATCGAGCACCGCAGAAAATTTCTCCGCATTCTCCTCCCGGGCCTCACAAAGCCTGCGATGAGCCTCCAGAAGATGATCTGCGTCCGGGTTATCCGGATTGTCCCTGGACAGCGGTTCGAGAGTTTCGCGCACGTCTTCCACATGGCCCCGCCACTCACTATCCACCGGATCAATTTCGAGCAAACCCTCCAACCCGAGGTCCTGCAGGGACTGGCGGTTGCGTTCACAGACTCCGTTCAACTGTATCTGTCCCCCTTCTGTCCTCGAAAGGCGCATGGCCAAGCCTGCAAGAGTACCCATGAAGGTGGAATCCATTGCGGGGCAATCTCCCAGGTCGATCACAAATCTCCTCTCCCCGCATTCCATGCTGCGTTCGACGAATCCCTTTAATTGCGGACTGGTCGAAAACGAACCCTTCCCCTTCAGGCGGACCCAGACAAATCCGTCAGTGTTACCGACATCCAGCGCGTCGTGATTTATCAAGAGAAATGGGCAGGGGGTTCAACTGGAAACCCTAGCGCAATTCCGGCAATTCGTCAATCACGCAACATGATCACTCCCATAAATATGACTGCCTTGTCTCCACCAGATGCTCCCCGCGATAATAGCTGAGGTGCCATGCCAGAATCCTTCCTGCCTTCAGGTAAGCCGGTCCCGTGATCCGCAACTCGGTCTTCCCCTTCATTCCGGGCGGAGAGGAGGCCACAAGTTGACGAATCTCACTCCCTGCCTTCGCCTGCCGATATCGAAATACAAGCCGGACCGGTTTATCCTCATGACCCTCAGGGCCCTGCCACTCAATAGTATAGTAGTGTCCCAGTCGGTTCCGGCGCTCTTCATCCGTAACTGCACCATGAAACCGATTCAATTGCTCCGCCCGCGGAGCATTCATATCCCGCTCCAGTGCCAACGACCGGAGGTGATACTGCCGAACCTCCAGGGGATCTCGGGAAGCTGAACACGAGATCAACCCAAGAAAAGCAGGAATCACCAGCCAACGCACGGTTCCAGAGCAACATGATGCTCCCTCTGCAGCAAGAACCCGTTTCCCCACAAAACTCAATAATCGGATTCACCTGAACGTCTTTGATGGCATACTGGCATCATGACGGTGGAGATTCAGGAACGCCTCGACGCCTTCATCAAGGCGAAGGGACTCCGGCATACCCCTCAGCGGAATGCCATCGTAGACGTCATTTTTGCGAGCGATGAGCACTTTACCGCTGATGACCTGTGGGAAAAGTTGCGCGGTACCGATGCCCGTTCATCCCGGGCCACTCTCTACAGAACCCTCTCCCTTCTCTCCGAGGCCGGACTCCTGCAGGAGATTGACCTGGGTGATGGCCAGACCACTTACGATCCGAACTTCCTCGAAAAACCTGCCCACAATCACCTGGTCTGTGTCGACTGCGGTAAGGTTATCGAGTTTGAGGACGACCACCTTGAGGTTCTCAACGATTGTGTTACCCGGCGACTTGGTTTCCGACCCGTAAAGCAGTCCCTTCGGATCGAGGCCTGCTGCGATGAAATCCGTTCCTCGGGACAGTGCTCCAACCTGCTTGATGCCCGCCTCCAGGGAAAACGCTTCCCCGGGAAGAAGCGCTGATATCAGGGCCAGCTGGATATTGATATGGCTTTCCGTCCAATCAACCGAGGTTCACCTTGTTCAAGACAAAGAGAAAAACCTCTGTGAAAACCTGTGCCTGAACTCTCTCCACTCTTTGACGCCAGCACGGCACCCTGCTAGCGGATGAACGAAGAATCATGAATCCCTGCCACGGAGCACCATCATTTCATCTGAAATCCGACTGTGTCGAACTCTCGGTCACCCAAACTGGGGGAATGCTGGCCCCTGTGATCTTCCGCTCGGGAGAATCGGAATTCTCCCCATATGCGCTTGCCCCCTGGGAACCCGACGAACTGGATCCCAGTCTCCCCAATCTCCTCAAGTATCTGCGGGGAGACTTCTTCTGCCTGCCCTTCGGCCCCCAGGACGATGGGGATCCCCACGGGGACACTGCCAATGCCGAATGGTCCCTCGTAAAGCAGGACGAGGACCTTCTTCACCTGGCCATTGAACCACATGATGCAGGCGGCCGGGTCGAAAAGATTCTTCTGCTGAAACCAGGCCATGCCGCCGTCTATTCGGAGCATCGCATCTCGGGATTGGAGGGAAGTTTCAGTTATGGGAACCATCCTATCCTCGATTTCTCCGGAATCCCGGAAGGCACTGGCCGCGTCACAACCTCTCCTTTCCGATGGGGCTCCGTAAACCCGGGACTTTTTTCCGACCCCGCTGCTGATGAATACCAGGCCCTTGTCCCCGGGGCAACTTTCAGCAACCTGAGGAAGGTGCCATTCACCTCGGATCCCCCCCGGTCCCCGGACGAGGTCGCTGCAACCGGGACAACTGACTTGACGCGTTACCCACTGCGCGAGGGAACCGAGGACCTTATCATGCTCGTCAACGAAGAGGCCAGTAGCTCGCAGCCATTTGCCTGGACAGCAGCTGTGCTCGATGGCTGTGTCTGGTTTTCTCTCAAGGACCCTGCTCAATTTCCGGCTACCCTGTTCTGGATTTCCAATGGTGGACGCCGTGGTTCCCCCTGGGACGGTCGACACCTCGCACGGCTTGGCCTGGAAGAGGTTTGTTCATACTTTGCCGATAATGTGACCAGTTCGCGCGAGAACAAACTTGAGGCCGACGATATTCCCACCACCCGGTTATTTTCACCGGATGAGGAGGTTTCCCTGCGTATCATCCAGGCAGTCAGTGCCGTCCCTTCCGACTTTGGAGCAGTTGACTCCATCAGGCCCTGCGGACCGGGAAAAGTAGCCATCACCTCGGAAACCGGGGTGAACCTTGAGGTGATGGTGGACTGGGAGTTCGTCTTGGATGCTGCCTGACGGACAGGCCTGACACATACGATCATTCGCCCCCGTGCTTCCTCCGGGCCATTAAAGCTCCTGCCAGTCAGGGTCATCCCATAAGACCCGCCGGAAACCCACTTCTGATCGAAAAACCGTGCATCCAGCACCGCCCTCCCCTTCACTCTCCCCCCACGATAGCCTCTAACGCCGTAAACACCCGGAACCCGCCCACCATTTCCCGCAAACCCGATACCCTGATATCATGAGCCATCCCCGTACAACCGAAGATCTCGCCACAGCTTCCGGTAATATCCGCAGCCTGGTCGACGGCCATCTTGAGGATACCGGAGGCCTCCTCCGCCTCGCTCCCACCTGGGTTCCCCGCTCTTTTCTCCAACCCGGCCTGCGAATCAAGCTTCACCCCGACGACACCTATGCCTACGGCCTGAGCCGGGGGGGAATTGACGAACGCTGGTTTGCCTCAACTACTGAATGCGCCAACGAGGGCCGTGTCCATGATGAGGGACTTTCCTACGTAGTAGTGGGCCGGGAGCGCTTCACCCTGCGCGACGCGGTTGCCGAATGTGGAGCAGCCCTCATTGGCTCCGGTATCTGGGACAAATACAGCAAGTGGCCGGTCTATTCCAAGTTCTTCGATAACATGGGCCCCATCCCCCACCACATGCACCAGAATGCCGAGCAGGCCGCTCTCGTCGGGCAGGAGGGCAAACCCGAAAGCTATTACTTCCCTCCCCAGCACAACAACGTCGGCAACAATTTCCCTTATACCTTCATGGGTTTCGAGCCCGGCACAACCCGGCAACAGGTCTACGACTGCATCGCCAACTGGCACAAGGGGGACAACAAGATCCTCGAACTCTCAAAGGCCTACAAACTTCAACCGGGAACCGGATGGCTCATTGATCCATGTGTCCTTCATGCACCCGGATCCCTCTGCACCTACGAACCACAATGGGGGTCTGATGTCTTCGGCATGTACCAGAACCTGGTGGAAGGCCGCGAAGTCCCATGGTCCCTCCTGGTCAAGGACATGCCCGAGGACAAGCACGAGGACATCGACTTCATCATCGACCAGCTCGACTGGGAAAAGAACGTCGACCCGAATTTCAAGGACAACCACTACCTTGAGCCCGTGACCTCCGAGCAGGGAGAAGGCTATCATGACAAGTGGATCGTCTATGGAAAAGTGGATGGGGAACAACTCTTCACCGCCAAGGAACTCACAGTCGAGCCCGGCCAGAAATGTACCATCCGTGATGGGGGAGCATACGGTTTGATCGTGGTCCAGGGAGAGGGCAGCGCCAACAAGCTGCGCCTGAACTGCCCGAAACTTCTGCGCTTCAACGAACTGTCCCAGGACGAGTTCTTTGCCACCGAGGGAGCCGCCAGAGAAGGGGTCACCTTTGAGAACACCTCCGACACAGAGCCCCTCGTCTGCCTCCGCTACTTCGGACCTGATGCCCAGCCGGATGCTCCCGAGATGGGTGCCCATAAGCAGAGTTAGGCTGAACCCGGTTTCGCTCGGGATCCCCAGCGACAAACAACCCAGCTGGTTTCGTGTCCACCATCCAGCAACTGCGCAAAACCAAGCGGCGCTGGCTCATCACACAGTGGTCCTGCGGACTTCTCCTCGCCCTCTCCGTGCTCCTCGGAATGGGTGCCACTCTGGGCCGTCTGAAACAGAGTGTGCATCTGGCCCACGACCACTCTCTTTCGGAGGAGGCCTATAATCAGATGATCCAGCGGACCCTGCTGGCGGGAAAGGCCGGCCTCATCCTTGGAGCTCTGGCGTTCCTGGCTTATCTGGGCGCGGTGATCATGCATCAGCGCGCAAAGCAGAAACTCCAGCACGTCCGTGAGCAGGACCACGACCTTACCAGGCTCAAGGAACTCCTCGAGGAGGAGGACACCTCCCCCGACGCGGAGTAAGGATAACTTTTTCCCTTCCCCGGGCTGCCCTTCTCCCTCTAGGTTCCCTCCCGGCAGATTGCGATCGGCATTGCACGATCATCACTGCCCTTAACATCACACATCTCTTAATCATGCCCAGTAAACCAGCATTGCACAACGCCATGTGGCCCGGACTCGTCGGTAAGGGCGACGAGGAAGGCCAGGAACCACCCATCTCGCTTGAGCGCATGCTCGAACTCACTGCAGCAGCAGAAGTCAACGGGCAGAAATACGATGGCATCGACTACTTTCTTTTTCACCCACACACCGACCCCGCTTCGACCGATTATCAACTCAGGGAAATTGCCGACAAGATCGCTTCCTACGGGTTCAACGTCGGCTCGCTGGTGGCTCCGGTCTGGCCTGGAACCGTCGGGGACTCCGCAATGGGCGACGAGGAGGCTACCGGCAAGTTCCTTGAGGCGGTGAAAATCGGTTGCCGGATCGCCAGTGTCTTCAATTCACACGGCGTCCGCAAGTCCGGCGTCATCCGCATCGACTCGGCAGAATTTGGTGTGGAGGAGTGGCGGAAGGATCCCGTCACAAACACCAAGCGTATCGCCAACACCTTCCGTGATGCTGCGAAGATTGCGGCAGATCATGGTGAGCGGCTTGCTGCCGAGGGTGAAATCTGCTGGGCCGGGATGCACTCCTGGAAGGACATGCTCGATCTTCTTGAGGAAGTAGGCATGCCCGAAACGCTCGGCTTTCAGGCCGACATGGCCCACACCTACCTCTATCTCATGGGATACAATGCTCCCGAGCACGCCCTCCTCCAGGAAGGCTACACTGAAGATGAGTTCTGGCCCGCCTACGAGGAAATGGTCGATAAACTTCGTCCTTGGACGATCGACTTTCACGTCGCCCAGAACGACGGGACGGTTCATGGAGCTGGCTCCCACGACAAGACCGGAAAACACTGCCCCGCCGATGATCCAAACGGAAAACTCGATATCACCAAGGCCGCTGGCTACTGGCTCAAGGATGCCCCCGACCGCGGAATCCAGCACCTCTGCTGGGACGGATGCATGTTCCCCAATGCCACCCTTGAAGACCCCGCGACCTGGAACACGATCCTTGATGCCATGATCAAGGTCCGCGATGCCCACGGCAACAACTGGAGCTAACGCACTCTCTTACAAAAACACTTCATCATGAGCGAAAAAAAACCACTCAACATCGGCCTGGTCGGCTATGGCTTCATGGGCCGGACCCACAGCAACGGATACAAGCGGGTTAACGACTTCTTTCCCGACGTCGAATACCGACCCGTCCTCAAGGCCATCTGCGCCCGCAACGAGGAACGTGCCAACGCCTTTGCCTCCCAATGGGGATACGAGTCCGTGGAAACCGACTGGCAGGCCCTGATCGCCCGCGATGACATCGACGCGATTGACATCTGCACTCCCAATGACACTCACGCTCCCATCGCAATCGCAGCGGCAGAAGCTGGAAAGATGGTCCTCTGCGAGAAGCCTCTAGCCCGCACCACTGAGGAAAGCACTCCCATGGTGGACGCCGTGGAGAAGGCCGGAGTTGCCAACACGGTTTGGTACAACTACCGCCGGATTCCGGCGGTAACCCTGGCCAAGCAGATTATCGACTCGGGAAAACTGGGTAAGATCTTCCACTACCGCGCCAACTTCCTGCAGGACTGGACCATCAGTGAGGAGCTTCCACAGGGAGGAGAGGGCCTCTGGCGTCTCGACGCTGCCGCGGCTGGATCCGGGGTGACTGGCGACCTTCTTGCCCACTGTATCGACACCGCAATCTGGCTTAATGGCAACATCAGCGATGTCTCCGCGGTGACCGAAACCTTCATCAAGGAGAGGGTGCACACCGCTACCGGTGAAAAGCAGGCCGTCACCATCGACGACGCCTGCCTCTTTCACTGCCACTTTGCCAACGGATCCCTTGGGCTCTTCGAATCGACCCGTTATGCGCGGGGCCACAAGGCGCTCTACACCCTTGAGATCAACGGTGAAAATGCCTCTATCCGGTGGGATCTCCACGATCTCAACCGACTTGAGTATTTCGACCACGCCGATGAAAGCGCGGTCCGCGGCTGGCGCAGTATTCACATCAGTGACGGCGACCACCCTTATCTCGACAAGTGGTGGGTTCCCGGACTCTGTATTGGATACGAGCACACCTTCGTGCATCAGGTGGCAGACTTCCTGGCCTCTCTCAGCAGTGGTGAACCCTGTAATCCCACCTTCCGCGATGCCCTTGAGACCGCCAAGGTCTGCGATGCGGTCCTGGCTTCTGCTGCAGAGCGTAGCTGGAAGGACGTCTAGGGGACCACGACATCCTGAAAGATTCTTCAAGCCTTCCCTGCCCAGGCACGGAAGGCTTTTTATTGTCCTTCAGAGGGTTCATCGGAACGGGAAAAAGGCTTGGACTCTCCCGGCGAAAGGTGTCACACCACCTCCCAACCACCACCAACAAGCTCATGCTCCAGGAAGGTATTCTCAATCCGCACGTCCTAGATCTCATTGCCCGGATCCGTCACACCAATACCCTCGTCATCTGCGACTGGGCCTTCCCCTACTGGAGAGAAATAGAAACCGTGGATCTCGCCCTTACCCGCGGGATCCCCAGCGTCCTTGATGTCCTCAAGCTTCTTCAGCCCAATTTCAAGGCCGGCCATATCTGGCAGGCCGAGGAGTTTCTCAATACGAACCCGCCGGAAACCATCAGCGCATTCGATGAGTGCTTTTCCTCCTTTGCGGAAGCCGAGGTCACCCGCGAGCCCCACCTTGAATTCAAGACCCGGGTTCCTGATGCCATCGGACTCATCCGGACTGGTGATCCCACTGCATATGGAAACGTAATCATCGAATCGGTATAATCTCCGCCCTCGATCAGGCAGGCTCCGGAAACACCCGAAAGCCACAAACCCCCGTCCTGCCCGGACTCATCAAATGCCATGAAAGCAATTGAATTCACCCAACCAGAGGTCATCACCATGATCGATCTCCCCGATCCGCCGGCCCCTGGCCCCGGAGAAGCATTGGTCCGCACTCACCGTATGGGCATCTGCGGAACCGACCTTTCCGGCTATCTGGGCAAGATGCCCTTCTTTTCCTACCCCCGGATTCCCGGACATGAGCTGGGCTTGGAAATTGTAGCCGTGGGTGAAGGCGTCGACCACGTTAAGGTTGGAGATCGATGTTCCCTCGAACCCTACGTCAACGACCCCTCCACCTCTACCAGCAGGAAAGGCCACAGCAACTGCTGCCCCGGCGTTCAGGTTCTTGGCGTTCACACCGACGGGGGCCTGCGCCCGACCTGGATCTGTCCCGCCCGCAAACTCCACCCCGGCAACAGCCTCTCCTACGACCAACTTGCCCTGGTCGAGACCCTTGCTATCGGATATCACTCCGTAGTCCGGGCTGATCCGCAGGCAGGAGAAACCGTCCTCGTCATCGGAGCGGGCCCCATCGGCCTGGCGGCCCTGGAATTCCTCCGCCTTCACGATATCAGGATCATCGTGATGGACATGGTGGAAAGCCGCCTGCAATTCTGCCGCGAGAAGCTTGGGATTGAGCACACGATTCTCTTCAACCCGGAAGGCTCCCATCTCAGCGACCTTGAGAGGATCACAGATGGAGAATTGGCCAATATCATCATTGACGCCACCGGCAGCGTCAAATCGATGTCAACCTGCTTCGAATACGCCGCCTTCACCGGCCGGGTGATTTATGTCGGCATCACTACCGAGGCCCTGTCATTCCCTCATGCCCCTGTGTTTCACCGCCGGGAACTTACCCTCCTTGCCAGCCGTAATGCGCTGCCTGCCGATTTCGGGAAGATCATCAGCCTTATTGCCGATGGCCAGATCGACACCGATATCTGGATTACGGATCGTCTGGCCTTCGACAACGTCCCCGCCCAATTCGCCTCATTTACCGATACCAGCCGAGGAACGGTCAAGGCCATCATCGAACTTCCATGACCGCGGACCTCCTGCTATCGAATCCGGAGCCTCTTTGATTTCAGGGCCTGTTGTCTCAGGACCTTCAGACAGGAATTATTCCCCTTAATGGCCAATGTTCTTCAAGCTCCTGCTCCTTTTCATCCTCGTTCCGGTTGCGGAATTGTTCCTCTTCATCAGGATTGGAGCCAGGATCGGACTGCCTGCCACCCTGGGTATCATTCTGCTGACCGCGCTCATCGGGGCCGCGCTGACAAAATCACAGGGGGCCAGGGCGCTCTCCAGCTTCAGGGAAGCAATGGCCCGCGGGGCACTGCCCCACCGGGAGGCCCTCGACGGCCTCCTCGTCCTGCTTGCCGGGGCGGTTCTCCTCACCCCGGGTTTCCTCACTGACGCGGTAGGATTTCTCCTTCTCTTCCCCCCGGCACGTGAAGCCATTCGCAACCGGCTAGCTGCCTATCTCAAGGGCCGGATCCAGATTATCGGCCCTCCCTCCGTGGACCCGGGACCAGCCAAACGACATGACGAGGATAGCGATTTCATCGATATCTAACAACTAATCCGGCCTTGTCCTCCCCCTCTTCCCCGCGCCAGTGCAGGAAGATCTTTCCTTAATCGTGATCGATTTGGAGCAATCCTCGCGGCGAGGCTTGCAACTTGAAACCTTAAACTTGAAACTTTACGCATGTGGAAGGGCCGCTTCACTCAGCAAACTGCTGATCTGGTACAACGCTACGGAGAATCCATCTCCTGCGACTGGCGTCTGTACCCGCACGATATTGCGGGATCAATTGCCCATGCCCGGGCGCAACTGAAAGCCGGCCTCCTGAGCGAAGCTGAATTTTCCCAGATCGAAAACGGACTGCGTGAAATTGAGCAGGAGATCGAGAGCGGAGAGTTCGACTTTTCCATCGAGCTTGAGGATATTCATATGAATATCGAGGCCGCGCTCACCCAGAAAATTGGCCCGACGGGAGCCAAGCTGCACACCGCTCGCAGCCGTAATGACCAGGTCGCCACCGACACCCGCCTCTACTGTCGCACCTCCATCGATACTCTCTTCGCCCTTGCCACCGGACTGCAAAAATCCCTCCTCGGACAGGCAGGGCAACACGCAGCTGCGGTCGCCCCCGGTTACACCCACCTGCAACGTGGACAACCCGTAACCATCGGACACCACCTTCTCGCCTACGTTGAGATGCTGGAGCGTGACAAACAGCGCCTGCGCGACTGCCGCAAGCGCCTCAACATCTGTCCGCTCGGATCCGGGGCCCTCGCCGGGTCTACCATCAATCTTGACCGCCACTCCATCGCTCAGGAACTCGGCTTCGATGGCGTGTCCACCAATTCGATGGATGCCATCGCGGATCGAGACTACATCGCCGAACTACTCTTCGGACTGGCCCTGCTTGGCGCCCACCTCTCTCGTCTGAGCGAGGACCTCATCCTCTGGTGCAGCAGTGAGTTCGGATTCGCCACCTTGAGCGACGCCCACACCACCGGGTCATCGCTCATGCCCCAGAAGAAGAATCCAGACGTCTGCGAAATCACCCGTGGAAAAACCGGGCGCCTGATCGGGAACCTCGTCGCCTTGCTCACCGCACTCAAGGGACTCCCGCTCACCTACAACCGCGATCTCCAGGAGGACAAGGAACCCCTCTTCGATTCCATTGAGACCACCACCCTTGCCCTTGAGGTGAACACCGAGATGGTGTCTGCCATGCAGGTGAACGAAACTACCTGCCGGCAGGCCGCCAGTGATCCCCTCCTCCTCGCTACTGATCTAGCCGACTACCTCGTGCGTAAAGGCGTTCCCTTCCGCGAAGCGCACGAACTGGTCGGAAAGGCTGTGGCAGCTTCCGAGCAGAGTGAAACCCCACTTGACAAGATGGATCTCACTACGGTTTCCTCCGAGTTTTCCTCTGACGCCAGCGAGGTGTTCTGCCTGGACTCCGCCCTCCGGGCACGCACCAACCCCGGCTCTCCCTCGGTGGAAAATGTGCAACGGGAAGTCGAACGCTGGCAGGCTTACTTGCAGTAAGGGCCGCCATACATTTCTTCCTTTTTTACCGGGAGCAACTCGCCCTAGGTTTCTGGAACTCCCGGCCATCTCCATTCCGCCCATGCCGATCTCTAAACCGCTCAGAAGAACACCTCTGCTCGGAGCCTTTCTCCTGCTGACCGCCCCCTGCACCCTCGCGGCCGACTCAGACGGCGACGGCCTCCCGGATGCCTGGGAGACTTTGCACTTTGGAAACCTCAGCCAGAACCACTTTGGAGATCTCGAACCCGACGGCCTCACCAATCTCCAGGAATTCAACACGGGCACCGACCCCACCGCCAGCGACTCCGACGGAGACGGTTTCAACGACGGCGTCGAAGTCTCCAGCGGAAGTGATCCCGGTGATCCCGCAAGCACACCCGCCTTCAACAACCTGGATACTGTCCTCATCAATGAATTCATGGCCCAGAACCAGTCTGGGCTCCTCGACGAAGATGGCGAGAGTTCAGACTGGATCGAACTCTGGAATCCCACCGATCAACCCCTCTCCATCTCAGGGTGGCATCTCACCGACAACCCTGCTGACCTAACCAAGTGGACCTTTCCCACTCATGTCATGGCTCCCAACAGCTTCCTTGTGATCTTCGCCTCTACCAAGGACCGCGCAACTCCCGGAGGCGAATTTCACACCAGCTTTGCATTGGAAAAAAGCGGCGGCTTCCTCTCACTTGCCAGACCCGGCGGACAGGGTGGCATCGAAGTCGTTCACCAGTTCAACCCCTATCCCACACAGCCCGAAAATATTTCCTTCGGCCTCTATGGTGATACCCCACCTCTTGAATCCGGGTTCTTCAACACCCCGACCCCCAACGCCGACAATGCCTCAGGTGCGTTGCAAGGTTTCGTAGCAGACACCCGGTTCTCCATCGATCGTGGATTCTTCGACACCCCGCAAACCGTTGTGATTACCTCCGCTACCCCCGGGGCAAGCATCGTCTACACTACCGACAGCACCGTCCCCACTGCCAGTCCTCTCAATGGCACCCGGGTAAACGCGCCTGATACCCACACCCCTCCCAGCGCCAGCGTGACCATCTCCACCACCACCGTAGTCCGCGCATATGCCTTCAAGGACGGTCACGAACCCACCAACGTCGACACCCAGACATACATCTTTGCGAACGACGTCCTTCAACAGGGCATCCCCAGTCAGCCCTGGGCTAATTGGGGCAATCCGGGACCGGACTGGGATATGGACGCGTCGGTGACCCAGCACAGCGATTCCGCCAGTCGCTGCATCGCCGACGACCTCCTCGAGATTCCTACCCTGTCGATCTCTCTCCCCTTCGCAGAAATGTGGGGCCAGGGCGGCATCTATATCTCGGGAGAAGGGGTGGAACGCAATTGCTCGATCGAGTTCATCAACCCGAATGGGGATCCTGCCGATTCAAACAGCGAACCAGGCTTCCAGATCGATGGCACGGTCCAGATTGTGGGCGGATCCTCAACGGGCCGCTGGAAGAGCAATCACCTTTCCATGCGCGTTAAGTTCACCAATGGGGATCTCCGCCACAAGGTCTTCGACAAGCCCTGGATTCCGTTCGGGAACGAGGCAACCGACCGCTTCGATACCCTCGTGATTGACGGACGCCTCAACAACGTCTGGAACCACCCCAGCCACGGCCAGCGAGTGCTCGGCCAGTATGTCCGCGATCAGTTCGTTGCCGATCTCCAGAACGCCCTTGGCGGAAAGGCACCCCACGGCCGCCATATGCATGTCTACGTAGCCGGGATCTACTGGGGAATGCACACCGTCCACGAACGCCCGGATGACAACTTTGCTGCTGCCTATTTTGGTGGCAGCAATGAAGACTATGACGTGGTCAAGCACTCCGGCAATACCGTGATCAGCGGCTCGAGTTCAAACTACAACCGGCTCAGTAACCTCCTTAATGCAAACCTCGCCAATCAGGGCAATTTCCAGCGGGTGGCCAGTGTCCTCGATCTTGAGGATTTCGCCAGGTACATGCTCGTAAATTACTTCTGCGGTAATACCGACTGGGATCACCACAATTGGTACGCCAGTTTCAACCGCCGTCTCCGCGGAGCCAAGTGGCACTTCCATTCCTGGGATGCCGAGCACGTCCTCAAGGGCGAAAACGATGACTCAACCGGACGTAACAATGGAGGCAAACCCACCGGATTCCAGTATCGCCTCATGAGCAGCCCGGAATACAAGCTCATCTTCTCCGACCTGGTCCGCCGTGAATTCTTCAATGGAGGCGAGCTTTCTCCTTCGAGGGCCATGGCCCACTATCGGAAACGACTCGCCATCATCGACCGGGCTGTCCGGGCCGAATCGGCCCGCTGGGGCGATAACAAGCGGCCCGGCCAACCCTATACCCGTGGAAACGAATGGATGACAGAGCGGGACCGCATTCTCCGGAGTTACCTTCGGCGGCGTACCAGTATCGTGTTCAGCCAGTTCCAGGATCGCGGGTGGTACCCCTCCATCCCGGCCCCCAACTTCAGTCGGCACGGTGGAAACGTGGCACAGGATTTTAATTTGAATATCACCAGCCCGGGCGGTGGCACTATTTACTACACCCTCGACGGCAGCGATCCTCGCCAGCCTTTCACTGGCAATCCCACGGGAACGACCTACGCCGGCGCGATCACACTCAGATCTTCCGGGGTAGTGAAGACCCGCACGCTCAGCGCCGGTGGAGAGTGGTCAGCCCTCACCGAAGCCCTCTTCGCTGTCGGGTCGGAGGAGCCCAGTCCGGACAACCTGGTGATTTCGGAAATTCACTATCGGCCGGCTTCGCCCTCCCCCCCTGAGATTTCTGCGGGACATAACAACCGCGGGGATTTTGAATTTCTCGAGCTCCAGAACGTGGGCTCAACAACAGTTAACCTGAGCAATCTCGTCTTCGAAGACGGCATCGATTTTAATTTCCGCGAGCACTCCTCCATTTTTGAGCTGGATCCCGGTGAACGCGTCCTCCTCGTGGAAGACCTCGCCGCGTTTGAGTTCCGCTACGGAAAAGGTCTTCCCGTAGCCGGCATCTTTCAGAATGCCACCGATCTTTCCAACGGAGGGGAAACTCTCACGATGAGCCATGGAGCGACCGGCGCGGTCCTTCAGAGTTTTTCCTACGGCGATACCGCTCCCTGGCCCGAGGCCGCAGACGGACACGGATATTCTCTTACCCTCGCCTACTCCAACGGCAGCCCTTCCGATCCCCGGAACTGGAGAGCCAGCCGGGAGGCAGGCGGCACCCCCGGATCCGGAGACCGTGTTTCTCTGGCAGAGTGGCTCAGCAACCATGGGCTCAACGCCGGCGAACTGGAGAGTGATCTGGATCACGATGGTCTGAGCGCTCTCCTGGAGTATGCGATTGGTGGTAACCCGGAAGACCCCTCGGATGGAAATGTCTTCACCCCCTCCATTACCTCTCTTGAGGTCGATGGGCAGACCGAAAATTATCTTGTGGTCCAGTTTCCCAGACTGAAGGGCGCAGACGATGTCCAGGTCACGGCCGAAGTTTCCACCGACCTCATTACCTGGAGCGACGCTGGCCCCCTGGTCGACTACCAGTTCAGCAGCGGCAATCCGGTGGAAGTCCTCATGGCACGGGCTCCTACCCCTTCCGGCCGTGAACCTCAGTTTCTCCGCCTCCGGGCGGAATCCCGGTAACGTGAAGAATCATCCACCCTTCGTCTCAGGACGGGCCATCCATGTCACACCTTTCAAGTTTTCCTATGCTCTTGAATCCATTGGCCGTCACGTTAAAAGGTGATGCCAGCGACGGTCGTGTATACGAAAACTCTTCCGGATTCGTCCCGGTCCCAACTCAGCGCTCCCCTCAATTCCCCGTTAATACCCTCCGATGAACTCCTTCTTTCGTCCCTTCAAACCCCTGGGACTCCTTTCAGTAGCCTTGGCAATTGCAATCCCACTGGTTGGCTGCAGCAGGACAAAAAAGGTTGTTCAGGATATGCCCTCCAGCGCTTCCTATAATCCTGGATACGGCCCATTTGACCAGAACGGCAATTACGTGGAGGCCTGGGCCGATAAACCAGCCCGGCAACATAACTGGAACCGCAAACCCATCCCGCCGGGACCAGTCAGCAGGACGATTGCCCGGAAAGACCCCTCTCCCCTGAATCTGAGGGAACAGCCCCCCGTAAAGCGTGTTCCACCTTTGATCGCCAAAGCTCCTCCAAAACCTGTACCCGTCAAACCTGCGCCCGCACCCGCCAAACCCACGCCCCCGCCCGCTCCCAAACCGGCGGCACAACATACCGTGGTCAAGGGCGACACCCTTTATTCCCTCGGTCGCCGCTATGGCACTTCCGTGGGTGCCATTCAAAGGGCCAACGGAATCACCGGGACCCTCATTCGGATCGGGCAGACCCTCAAGATCCCCAGATAAATCCGGGAAGTTCGCCTCTGACTTTGCCTTCAGCTTCCCGCGGGCTGACCCAGCGATCCCGTCCTGCCCTTCAGGCCCGCCACCACAAAGGCCGCCCCGATCCCATACATGAAGATCGAGTAAAACTGACCCTTGGTCAGGAGATCTTCAATTACCCAGGCCGAGTCCGGTTCACGGAATCCCTCCGCTAAAATGCGGAAGGTCGCGTAGAGGATGAAGAACGTCCCGGTAATAACACCATGCCCAAGGTTCCGAAACCTCAGGCGCAGGATCAGCAGGATGACAAAGAGAGCCAACCCCTCCAGCAACGCCTGGTAAAGCTGCGAGGGATGACGTGCCTGGACATAACCCGCAACGGCATCAATAATTGCCGGATTTTCCCTGCCCGCTTCCATTACTCCTTCCAGAAGACGTCCCTGGCCAGTCGCGGGACTGGCTAGATAGCTGTCCCACAGAGCATCCAGGCGCTCCGGGTCCGCCTCCACCGCATCTCTCATAGCTGCATGGAAGGCCTCTTCTCTCTCCAACAGTTCCTTCGGAAATTTCATCCCGACCGCCGCATTGGTTACCCTTCCGTAGAGCTCTCCATTAATGAAATTGGCGATCCGACCGAAGAGAATCCCCAGGGGGGAAAAAATCACCAGGCCGTCTCCTACCCCGGTCCATGAGCAACCTGAGCGACGTGCATAGAAATAGGTGAATACGGTAAGACCAAGAATACCGCCATGACTCGACATGCCCCCTTTCCAGACCTGGACGATCACCAGGGGGTTTTCCACCACATACCCAATCCCGCTCTCGGGAATCATGTAAAACAGGACGTAGCCGAGCCGCCCCCCCAGAAAGACCCCGAAAAGTGCTGCGCAGGCAATGAAATCAGCAACCTTCTCGGCCTGCACCACCCAGAGCTTCTTTCGTGCCAACCACTTCAGTCCCAGATAGCCCGCAATGAACCCTGCAAGGTAAGCCAGCCCATACCAACGCAGCGCAATGGTATCCGAGAGCTCAATGAGCTCCGGCTTGAGATTGTGGACCCAGGCCCCCAGCACACATATAGCCGTGATAAAACTCATTGCTGATTGGCAAACATGGTCACTTCTGGATTTTCCCGCACCAGATCTACAGATACTCCACCAGCTTGGCAACTCGGCGGGCGGTCAACTGCTTGATGAGAGCGACACTCAGATCAACCATGGCCCGGTAATCTGACAGGTCGATGATGCTGTTGTGCGAATGAATATAGCGGGCCGGCACGCCGAGCACTATGGAAGGAACCCCCTCGCCGGAGAGATGCATCTCGCCTGCATCTGTTCCTCCACCACGCCGGACTGCGAGCTGACAGGGAATATTGTCCTTTTCGGCCGTCTCCAGGGCAAGCTGCGCAAGCCCCGGATTCATGATCGCACTGGGGTCATGCATCCGGATCTGCACTCCCTCTCCAACCACAGCCTGTGATTCATCCTGCTGGAACCCGGGAGTATCATCCGCCGGAGTCCCCTCAAGGATAACCGCCACATCAGGCCGCGTATGGCGGGCCAGGGTCCGAGCTCCCCGTAATCCAAGTTCTTCCTGAACGCTCCCCGCAAGCAAGACACGATTACTCCTCCTGAGCTTCGCCAGTTTCTGCCCTGCCTCCACCACGGCAGCCATTCCTACCCGGTTATCAAAAGCCTTGGCAAGATATCGGCCCTTCCGGGACATAGCCTCAAAAGACGTGCGGGGCGCAACGGGGTCGCCCAGTTGAATACCCATCTGCAGCACCTCGTCGCGTGAGGTTGCCCCGATATCCACAAACATGCTATCGAGGGGCATGACTCTGCCTCTCTCGGCCTCGGGCAGGAAGTGTGGAGGCTTGGAGCCCACCACCCCCACGATTTTCTTCCCCGTCCTGGTTCTGACAACCAGCTGCTGTGCAAGAACCACGTGGGGCCACCAGCCTCCTAACGCAATGAGCCTGAGAAATCCTGATGCGCTGATGGACTGAACCCGGAAACCAACTTCGTCCATATGGGCTTCCAGCATCACCCGGGGCCCTTTTCCTTCCAGGTCGCATACCACCGAACCGGTTCGATCGGTCGAGAATCGTCCCACTCCCTCCAGTTCGTCCACGAATATCTCGCGGACCTCACCCTCGAATCCCGAGGGCCCATGGGCTTCGGTGAACCGCTTGAGAAGCGTTTCGGACTTTTTTGCCATGCACAAAGAGTAGAAGGCCTCCCCGGGCACGGAAGGGAAAAGTGCTTCTGCTCCTGTGCAGACTCATTGATTCTATCCCTTCCTGATGTTCTTCTGCCTCCCGGCACCATCTTCGGTAGTGCTGGGAAGGGTTTTGCCTGAAACGTGTATTATCCTCTCTTTCTTATTTGCATCCAACTGCGATCCACTGTGTGAACTCCAGCAACATTCCATGAATACCACCCCACAAGTCTCCGACCTTCATGTTGTCCGGAACGTCCCTCTCCCTGCTCCGGCCTTTGTTCTTTCCGAGATCAGGCGTGATGCGGACGAGGCCGCCTTTGTCGCACAGAGCCGCGAGACAATCCGGGACATCCTGAGCGGAGATGACAAACGCTTTCTGGTTGTTGCAGGCCCCTGTTCAATCCACGACACCAGGGCTGGTCTGGAATATGCTGAGCGCTTCCGCACTCTGGCTTCCGAATTGCAGGACAAGATCTATCTCGTCATGCGGGTCTACTTTGAAAAGCCCCGTACTACGGTGGGGTGGAAGGGCCTGATCATGGATCCTGAACTGGATGGGACCGACAATATCCCTCGCGGCCTGATGGTTGCACGTGAGTTCCTGCACCAGGTCATCGACCTTGGAATCCCCACTGCCACCGAACTGCTCGACCCCATCACTCCACAATATATCGCTGACTTCATCAGCTGGTCCGCCATTGGAGCTAGAACCAGTGAGAGCCAAACTCACCGGCAGATGGCCTCGGGACTCTCCATGCCCATCGGATTCAAGAATACAATCAGTGGTGACCTCAAGGCTGCCATCAATGCGATTGGGGCAGCCACCAAACCACAGACCTTTCTCGGGGTTTCCGAGCAGGGAGTTGCCTCCGCGGTATCCACTTCCGGAAACCCTGACTGCCATGTTATTCTGAGAGGAGGAGAGAATGGGCCTAATCATGACGAGGACAGCGTCCGGGCGGCGCTCGCCCAGATCGAGGAAGCTGGATTTCCTGCCACCCTGATGATCGATGCATCCCACGCCAACTGCGCAAAGGATCACAAGAAAATGCCCGGGGTTTTTGAGGAAATTATCCGGCAACGGGCCGCTGGAAACAGCGGAATCGTCGGAGCCATGCTCGAAAGTAATCTAATCGCTGGGAACCAGAGATTTCCTCAGCCCCTTGAGAGCCTCACCTACGGTCAATCCATTACCGACCAGTGCATCGACTGGGAAACTACGGTGAGCCTCCTCCAGTCAGCGGCGGACACCCTCTGATTTGCAGCGGGCGTATTACTCTCCTGGGGCCGCCTGAGCCGGACGCTGAGCCAGGTGGCCTGCAGTCACCGTGCCCATATCGGCAAAGAAGTCGATCAGGGCCTGCCGACTGTTGGGTGGAAGAAGTGCAGCCCTGCACTCCGGCCTCTCCGCCAGGGCCCGCAACCGCATCAGCCTCTTGCCCCCGGATTGCACATCGTAGGAGTTGAATACAATACAGTAGCGATGCCCCTCCTGGTGGGGGTCGGCATTACGCAGGGCCTTGAGACTTCTTACAAACCTGGTCTTTCTGGTCTCTCCCTTGGCCGCTTCAGCCCCGACCACTTCCACTTCGAATCCAAAAAGCGCCCGATCCGTCCCACCGAGCAGGGATTCATTCATGACGCCTGTCAACTCTTCCCGGGTAAGGTGCAGGACAACCAGCCGGTTGTCATACGGGATAACATCCCAGGCTTCCGCGATGGTCTTCTTTCCCGCGTAGAGAGTTCCACTCCCAAAGGTCCCGTGAAAAACACCATCGGGTTCCACCCCATGCTTTGAAGCAGCATGCATCGCAGAGGAGGCAATCAGGGTCTGCAGAGGACTCGGCATTCCCGGTCCTGGCTGTCTCCCGGACAACTCAACCGCCAGTTCGCCCATCTCCCCAGCCAGGTAACCTTTTGCATCTTCCAGGTCATTTCCTGCAATCTCAAGCACGAGCGGATCCTCCTTGATACGCTCATCCATCAGCACGGTATAGGCCCTTTTCTCAACGATCCTGCGACTCTCGACATCAAACGAAAGGTCAACCCTCCCGCAGTGGATTCCGAAGTAATCCGACTGGGTGTAGAGTGTGCCGTTCACATAGGTGCTCGCCTGGTCCCGGTGAGTATGCCCGGCGAGGTAGACGTCCGGCCCATCCTCTTCTTCAAGAAGGGCCAGGACCCGGTTTGCGAAGTCATCGCTTTCCTTGAGTCCCATGTGCCCGCAGACCACCACCGCATCCACCTTGGCCTCTTCCCGCAGATACCTGAGGCTCGTCCGCAACGCCTTCACCGGATCCGTCACCTCGTAACCTCTGAGCAATTCCGGACGCAACCAGTAGGGCAGACCCGGAGTGGTCAATCCGATCAAGCCGATGCGGAACCCTGCTACGGTCTTGACCAGGTGAGGGGCAATCCGGGCCAGGGGGTGAGACGGGTCCTCCAGCGTGCCCGCTGGCCTGCCCTCAAGTTCGAGGTTCCCCGTCAGCACCGGCATCGTAGAACGCGTTACCGCATCAAGAACGACCTCAGGGCCCCAGTCAAATTCATGATTTCCGAGGACCCATGCATCATATTGCAGCTTATTGAAAAGGTCGATCATGAGGCGGCCCCGGGTGACCCAGCCTACTGCGGTACCCTGATATACATCCCCCATGTCAATCAGCAGAGAGTGCGGGTTAGCCTTACGCCACTCCCGGATCTGCGCTGCACAGCGGGCCAACCCTCCCACATTCGCAATTCCCCTGTAGCTCTGGGTCGGAAGAATATGCCCGTGCAGGTCGGTAGTATGGAAAAGAGAAATCGTCTTGATCGATCTCGGGGGCCTTTCCGCACGCGCCTGCCCGGGCAGGAAGAGCGAAAGCCCTGTCAGGGCCGAACCTCGCAATACTGTCCGTCGTTCAATCGGATTCATGAGCCGGGAAAACGTTATGGGAATCAGTTGAGAATGCAACTCAGGCATGCAACTGCGCTACCGGCAACCAGCAGCCTTCCCAGTCGTAATACTGCAGGGCCTTGAATCCCATTTTATAATCGTAGCAGCTCTTCTCGACGGTGGCGTAGCCGCTGTAATAGAACTCAAGACCCTGGTTCTTCGCGAATTCCAGCTCGGCCAGCATCGTGAATATCCCCAGGCGGCGGCACGAAAATTCCGGATCAAACACCGCATAAATGCTTGAGCAGGCCCGTTCCCCGAGAGCAATGAAACTGGCCGCGATCAGCCGTTGATCAAGATGGACGCTGAGTTGCAGACATTCGCAGGGAGACCCATTGGGGTGGGTCCCAAGAAAATCTGCGAGACCGTCCGGAACATTGCCCGCGAAACGCACCTTATGAAGATCAAATAGACGGCTCTCGGCCTCTCCTGGCTCGGCCCCGCCAAAACTGAGTTCCAGATCGGTATTCTTTCGGTAGGTTCTCCGCTGACTCCGAGACTGGCTGAACTCGTCCACCTCTATCCGCAGGGCAATTTGCCTTTTTAGCCCGATCCCCTCACTCATCAGGCTTGCCCGGAAGAAATCTGTCCCAAAATGGCGCCAACCGAAAGACCACAACTCATCCATTTCCAAGGGAGAGACCCCGTCTCTCTCCCGGCTCTCCGCTACCAGGGGCCATTCCCCCGAAAGGAGATTGTACAATTGCTGTGACATGCAAATCCTCTCCTTGGGCATCAGGCGGGAGATTCGCTACCCGTGCAAGCCTCATCTGCCCGTTCAGAACAGTTCTTCAAGAGCTCCACTATCCTGGGTGATTCCTCAAGAGAGCTTAACGCTAATGTAGGGTTACACGCAGATAGCTGCTCGAGCGAAAAGCTCCCCGTAGCCACTGCAATGGTCGATGCGCCGATCGCCTGTCCACAGGAGATATCCCGTGGCGTATCACCTACTATTACAGTCCCGGAGGGAGAAAACCTGCGGTTCTGAACTTCCTCGGCACGGGCCAGCGCGTCCGGTCCAAGTTTATTCCTCTCAGCGTGTTCGTCTCCAAATGCCCCAAACGAAAAATAATGATCCACCCCGAACCGCTGCAGCTTGAGCCACGCTCCGGCTTCCAGGTTCCCCGTCAGCAACCCCAGGACGGCTCCTCCTTCAGTCAGGAGATCCAGCAATCCGTGCACGCCGGGAAGAACCTTGGCCTGCGGGCGTCTTTCATTCAATTGCTCGTGCAGGCGGAAAAGGTAGGCGTCATACAATTCCGCAACGCGGGAAGGGGTGCAGTCCACCCCGAATGCAGGAAGAACCTCCCGTGCCAATGCCGCATCGGTAGCTCCCCGGACATCAAGTTCAGGCAAGACCCCACGACTCCCGTATAAATCTCGTGTTGCGAGACGAATCGCATCAAGTCCGGCCCCATCCGCATCAATCAGGGTGCCATCTATATCAAACAGGACCAGACAGCCGTGCATTCTTCGAAGCCGGATAGCAACCGCTCTTAGCTCGAATCCTCCTCTGTTTTTTCCTCTGCTTCCTCCCCTTCTTCATCAGGAACGTTATCTTCATTCCCCTCAACATCCTCGTCTTCCTCGAAGTCATCTTCCTCGATCAGGTCCCCATGACTAAGCTTGAACTTGCGGACCCTCTTCCCCTCCGGAAGGGGCGAGAGCACCATGACGACATTCCTCCCCACCAACTTGGGCTCCTGGTCGACATTGCCCATGGTCTTGAGGTCATCCTTGATTCGCTCCATCTTCTCGAAGCCAAGTTCCCGGTGGGCATTCTCCCGTCCGCGGAACTGCAACTGCACGCGTATCTTGTGTCCCTCTTCGAGGAAGGACTCGATTCTTCCCAGCTTGATATTGTAGTCGTGCTGTTCGGTTCTTACCCGGAACTTCACCTCCTTCAAGCGCGTAACCGACTTGCTGCTACTTGTCTTCTTCAGCTTGGACTGCTCATACTTCCACTTTCCGTAGTCCACCACCCGGCAGACCGGGGGATCGGCATTAGACGCCACTTCGACCAGGTCCAACCCGATCGCCTTGGCCCTCTGGACCGCCTCCCGGGTATCCATGACCCCGAGTTGCTCGCCCTTACCGGATACGACCCTGACCCGTGGGGCCCTGATCCGCTCATTGACCCGCGTCATGTCCCGGCGCGGACGAAATCTCTTCTTCTTTTTCTTAGGAATGGTTCTTCTCCAGGGTTGTTTAGGGTGCGGAATCCATCCGCAGACGGGCACACAAAGGCGCTCCACGCGTCATGCCAAGGCCGAGATCAACAAATCGCTGCATCATGTCTCAACCGCTCAAAGCGAGCGGGTTCGAATCTCTTCGCATACTTGGCCGACAAAATCATTACGAGTCATGGTGCCGAGATCTTCACGATCCCGGTGACGCACGCTTACACTTTGTGACTCCTCTTCGCGTGCGCCAGTTACGAGCATATAGGGTACCCGGTCGAGCCTCGCAAGACGAATCTTGGCCCCGATCTTATCATCGCTAATATCGCTCGCAGCCCTCACTCCAGCTTCTGCGAGCATTGATGTGACCTCCTTCGCATAGGCGTTGTGCTTCTCGGATATCGAAAGCACCCGCACCTGCTCGGGAGCCAACCAGACCGGAAACTTCCCTTCGAAATGCTCGATGAGAAGTCCGACAAAACGCTCCAGTGACCCAAACGGAGCCCGATGAATCATGACTGGACGGTGCGGCTTATTATCCGCACCCACGTAACTCAGATCGAATCGTTCTGGCAGGTTGTAGTCAACCTGCACCGTTCCAAGTTGCCACTCACGTCCAATTACGTCCTTGACCACAAAATCGATCTTGGGGCCATAGAAGGCGGCCTCCCCGGGTTCTTCCGTATAATCGACACCCAGAGACTGAACCGCATCGCGCAATGCATCCTCTGCCTTGTCCCAATTGTCAGGGTCCCCTACATACTTCGAGGAATCCGGGTCGCGCAGGGAAAGGCGCACGGTATAATCAGACATGCCCAGCACCCCGAAGACTGTCTTAACGAGTCCCAGGCATCCCTGGATTTCCTCGCCGAGCTGCTCCGGGGTGCAGAAGAGGTGCGCATCATCCTGCGTGAAGGATCGGGTGCGTGTAATCCCTCCCAGTTCTCCGCTCTGCTCCCAACGGTAAACCGTGCCGAACTCAGCCAGGCGCACCGGAAGGTCCCGGTAACTGTGGTGATCACTCGCAAAGATACGGATATGATGCGGACAGTTCATGGGCTTCAGCATGAAACCCTCCACTGCTCCCTGCCGCAACGCATTCATGAGATCACCGCAACTGCTATCATCTTCCGTAAGTTTTCTCAGGGCCTCACGCTCCGCGAATGGTGGATACTGGCTTTCCTCGTAATAGGGAAAGTGTCCACTGGTGCGGTAGAGATCCAGCTTCCCAATATGAGGGGTGAAAACCTGATGATAACCCTGCTTGTCGAGTTCCCCCGCAATAAAATCCTGCAGCTGACGACGGATAATGGATCCCTTTGGCTTCCACAGCGGCAGGCCCTGGCCGACCATCTCATCAAAATGAAAGAGGCCAAGCTCCCTTCCCAGACGGCGGTGGTCACGCTTTTTTGCTTCCTCCAATTGATCCAGATGCTCTGTCAGAAGGGTCTTGTTCTTGAAGCAGGTTCCATAGATCCGTTGCAACTGAGGCTTGCTGGCATCCCCCTTGTAGAAAGCGCTGGCTACGCTCATTAACTTGAATGCCTTGCAATTGCCTGTTCGTCCGACATGGGGACCGGCACACAGGTCCCAGAAGTCTCCATTCTTAAAAATGGAAATCTCCTCCCCCTCCGGGATCTCCTCCAGGAGATCAATCTTGAAGACCGAGGGCACATCTCTCTCTTCCAAAGCTGCCAACCGGCCCTTCTGCGCCATCTCGATAGCCTGCTCACGGCTTATCACCTCCCTCTCGAAAACCTGGTTCGCCTTCACCACTTTTTTCATTTCCGCCTCGATGACAGGGAAATCGTCTGGGGAAATGCGATGCTTCAGGTCAACATCATAGAAAAACCCTCCTTCCACCGGCGGCCCGGCCGAGAACTGAGCATCCGGCCAGAGCCTGGCGATCGCAGTCGCCATCACATGCGCACACGAGTGACGGAGGCGCTCCAGGTCACTCATCTGGTTCCGTTCCTCGAGAGTCTTGCGCTCTTTATCGTCTGCCATTTTCTTTAGTTTCCTTCTTCAGGATTCAAGTTGCAAGTTGAAGTAGCCCCCGGGAAGAATACGGTAGAAAGGAAAAGGAGTTGGGACTCTTGCAGAACACCTGCCCTGCCCCCGACCGAAAGTAAAAAAGGCCTCGCGATGTTGCGAGGCCTTCCAGATTCTCCAGGAGAGTTGCCAACCTGCTCGCTCGTTAACGGGAGTAAAGTTCGACGATGAGTTGGACGTTGACCAGGGGATCAATATCCTCGACTTCGGGGAGGCGCGCAACGACGCCCTCCATAGTCTCCCGATCCAGGGTGAGCCATTCCTTGAGAGGGACAGCCTGGGTCAGATCCATCATACGAAGACCCAGCTGCTGCGAAGAAGGTTTGCCTCCGACCTTGATCTTGTCACCCGGCTTACACTGATAACTCGGAACATCCAGCTTCCGGCCATTAACCAGCACGTGGCCATGGCCAACCAGTTGACGGGCTGCCTGACGGCTATTGCCGAAACCAAGGCGAAAGCAAACATTGTCGAGACGGGTCTCCAGAAGTTGCAGCATGATATCCCCGGTAATTCCCCGACGACGGGCGGCTTGCTCGTAGCAACGCCTGAACTGCTTCTCAAGGACTCCATACTGGAACTTGAGCTTCTGCTTTTCCCCCAGCGCGATGGCATATTCAGACTTCTTTCGCCGACCGGCACGGAGGCCATGCTGGCCGGGAGGATAGTTGCGACGCTCAAGAGCGCGGGAAGAACCAAAGAGCGGCACCAGAAAGCGGCGGCTGATTCTGTCCTTGGGACCGGTATAACGTGCCATATGATAAGAGATTTATTATTTGGTGCCTGTTTTCGCTACACCCGGCGGGCCTTCTTCGGACGACACCCGTTGTGGGGAATGGGAGTTACATCATTGATTGCCGAAACATCAATCCCGATCGCCTGCACCGCCCGCACCGCTGATTCGCGGCCCGCCCCAGGCCCCTTGACCCGGACTTCAGCCTCCTTCAAACCATGCCCCATGGCCTGCCGGCAGGCATCCTGCGAAACCACCTGAGCCGCATAGGCCGTACTCTTACGGGACCCCTTGAAACCCATCTTGCCGGAACTCGACCATCCGATCGTATTTCCGGTCGCATCCGTGATCGTCACCATCGTGTTATTGAAGGTCGCCGCGATGTGGATGATCCCCTTGGTAATATTCTTGCTCGCCTTTGCCTTGTGAATCTTGACCGCGTCAGCGGCCTCTTCACCCATGATCTCGGCAAAGATATCCTTCTTCTCTTCCTTCTTCTTCTCTCCCTCTCCTGCGCCATCGGTGGATTCTCCGCCCTCCGGGGCTGACTCCTTTTCGCTGGCATCCGCCTTATCTTCCGCAGCTTCGGCAGGTGCGGATTCTTCTGCGGCACTCTCCTCAGCCGGGGCACTCTCCTCAGCCGGGGCACTCTCCTCAGCCGGGGCACTC
>Ga0163180_10000317_pt1 | contig 27770 bp, 10 predicted proteins | sample AtlANTMetagenome_2_FD_109647 | JGI IMG/M metagenome (GOLD analysis project Ga0163180, IMG submission 109647) | Marine eukaryotic phytoplankton communities from the Atlantic Ocean - Atlantic ANT 4 Metagenome | ecosystem: Environmental > Aquatic > Marine > Oceanic | place: North Atlantic Ocean...
GAACCAAAATTTGAAACGAAATAGCAATAAGGTACCCCCGACGACTGATGCTGCCGAATTTGAACCAAGGCGTTGGCAAAGAGATGCTTATGACGTCATATTAAAAAACGACAAAACTAACATCCAAGCACCACCCGGGTCTGGAAAAACTGATCTTTTTCCGTTGTATGTACAAAATCACCAGGACGGAAGACATTTATTCATAGTTCCGAGACAAGATCTTGCGGCTCAAACAAAATCAAGAATTAAAGCACGACTACCGGCCCGTTCAAATGACGTTATAGTCCTTGGGGATTGCCACACGCCGCCAAAAGATTTTCCATCAAATTCAATCATTGTGGCCGTCGACATGAGTCTTCAGCACCTTCCTGAAAACTTGAACTTTGAAAGTATTTGGATCGACGAGTACCACCTTCATAATAATTTAATTGAAAAATACGTTTCCAGATTTACATACAATAAACTGGTAAAAATGTCGGCTACCATGCCCGAGGACGTCAAACTTGATTATCACTACGCACTTGGCGCCGCAATCAAAGACGGGTACGTTGAAGATTACGTTTTCACGGTTGTCGGGTTTACGAAAGGAAACCATCTTCAAGCCGCATGCGAATACGTGTGCGAGCGTCCCCAAATCTGGCCAATTCAGTTGTTTTTCAACACAATAGACCGAGTCAAAGAAGCCAAAAAATATATCGATGCTCTGCCATGCCAAAGCCACGGAATCATACCAAACGTACAAATTATTACAAGCAAAACGAAGAGAGAAGACAGAGATGATGCGAAGCGTCGTCTAGAAGAAGGCAAAATTGACATACTAATTGTGTGTCAATGCTTCGCCGTCGGTACTGATTTACCCCGCCTCCGCTCAACGTTTATCGTCGACATAAAAACCAACGCCGCAACTTTTATCCAAGCCATCTTGCGTTGTTTGCGCGTGCATCGGGCCAAACCGCGGGCCAATATTTTCGTCGCGTACCAGAGCAACCAAGATAGTTCTGACGACGCGATTGAGGAAAATAAAGACCTGAGGCGCATCATTGCAATTCTACGAAACTACGACCAACGCCTTCAAGACAAAAATGAGTTGCGTCTGCACACTCGGATAGATTCCCACAGAACTTCGAGTCAATCTGAACAACGTGACGACGACGATGAGCAGCCAATTGCAACGTTTACATTTGAGAAAATGATAGATATAATCACCACAGATCAAGAGAAGAAGATGGACAGTTTGGTTAAATATTTTGAAACAACTACAGATCCACCATTACAATCTAAAAAAGAAGAATACATTCAGACATACGGCTTTGATTTAGCAATTTTTTGGTATCACTGTATATCACATGGTCGTAATGCAGATCTGTTTGCCGAAGCTTTAAAAAAATCACCAAATATGCAAGCGGCAAAAAAGAAATTTGATGCAAACAAAACAGCAAAAACAGGTAAAAAAACACCAGAGAAGATGGACATTTTGGTTAAGTATTTCGAAACACATGAAGATGCGCCAAAACAAAAAGAAGTAGAAGAATACATTCGGAAATACGGCTTTGATTTAGCAAAGTTTTGGAATATCTGTGTGTCTGGGGGTCACAATAAAGACTTATTTGCCAAAGCTTTAAAAATATCACCAAATATGCGAGAGGCAAAAAGGAAATTTGATGAGAAGAAGGCAGCAAGAGAGAAGGCAGGTAAAAAAACACCAGAACAGAGGATGGACCTTTTGGTTAAGTATTTCGAAACACATGAAGATGCGCCATCACTATCTAAAAAAGAAGAATACATTCGGACATACGGCTTTGATTTAGCAAGGTTTTGGAGTAACTGTGTGTCAAAAGGTCAGCATAAAGACTTATTTGCCAAAGCTTTAAAAAAATCACCAAATATGCAAGAGGCAAAAAGGAAATTTGATGAGAAGAAGAGGAACAGAGAAGAGAAAAAGAAGTTGGAAGCGTAATTCGCAGATTACGTTGGCACACTTATTTTAGATATAATTCGTAGATAAAATGTGTTTGGGCTACGTCTTCAAGAAGTGCTTTGCGTCTCTCAAAACGACATGTTGTCGTAAAAAATATCCGCCGCCGCCGCGCCCCCGGAGACTAAGTATTATAGAACCCGAACCCCAAAAAAAATAAAAACTATTGTTTACTCCTTTTGTAGCGTCTCTTTTAAAAACTTCTTCATTTGCGCTGTCACCCGCGAAGCGCTCTTCTTTTGCTGACGTACTTTCCCTTTTTTGCCATTTAAAATGTTAATTGGTTTAGTCTTGAATGATTTCAATTTTTCAAGAGAGACCTCGCGCATCGCAGGAACAGCTTTGTTTCCCACGATGGCGTAGCTTCCCGCGGCTCGACTCAGGCGTTCTGTCTTGCCAAATTGAGAAACTCCCAGTGCTAGTGACGCCGAAAACACGAGAGCAAGGAAGATGCCAATTGTAACAAAGTACCTTTTAGAAGCTTTCATTTACCAATGAAATTATTTTTTTTTTTCGACTGAGAGGTTGAGACCAATTTTTGGCGTTTCAGTTGGCTTCGAATTGAAGTTTTGTGGAAGCTCAAACAGGACCGGCGCAGCACCGGCGTTGAGGATCTTCTCTGTGTTTTTCTTGACCATATTTTTGTAAAACTCTTGAGAATTTCTTGAGAGTGGAGAATTCATGGGATAGAGTTCGCTCGTGTAAAAGGGGAGTTCGTCGGGTTTGTCTTGAACGGGAGTCACGCCCCACGATGCGCGGCTAAGCTTTTGTCTCAAGCTACCACCGTTGGCGGCGTCAATCAACTGCTTGTTAGATTCATATACCTTTTCGTGGCCGGTGACGCCGTTGGCCTTGGGAACGCCGGGCATTTTAGGATCGGCGGTTTGTTTTGTAAGTTTTTGGCTCATAGAAGCCTCATTCGATATCATTGATAGTTTTACTCCCGACTTGTCGGCCTTGAGCGCGTTTCCTTTGGGCATGTTATTCGAAGCTTGAGTTCTTCTTGCCTCAGATGGCGCCGCTGGAGCCGGCTCTTTAGTTTCGTTGTTTAACTTCACAGGTGCCGCTTTGTCCATGTTTTCGGGTTTCCCTGGGGCCGCTTTCAAGCTCGTCGGAGATTTCTCTTTGGGAGAACTGAATAACTTGCAAATAGTTTCTGGAATTGTAGTATACTGTTTAATCATGTAAAGAAACACAAGAGCGGCGATGCAGCCCATGGCTACCGCTACAAGAATGAATCCTACATTTCCATCGTCGGCGGACATGTCCCCACCACGCAAGCTATTACCCGAGAATTTGAGATCTCTTGTAATCGCATCAAGATCCATTTCAGAAATAGACGAAGCCATGTTTTCTTATGTATGTTGTTATATATGCACAACAAAATAAAGAAGGAATAAAATGTAGATGGTTGTTGGTTTTAAATTTTTTTTACACGAAAGGGGTTAGGGGTTGGGGGACTTGGGGGAGTGGCTGTGGCGGTGTTCAAGGAAGTCTCATGTCCGTGTCGTCCATTTTTTCGGCAAACGTGCGGCGCAAGGTTGGCTTGGTGGGCGCCGGCGGATACTCGAGCACAACTTCTTTGATCGTAGAATCTTGAATGGCTTCCGACATCTCGACGTCAGACTTAGGAGGGGGAGGAGGCATCGAGAACTTCTCGGCGGGGCAGTCCAGCACAAAATTGAACTCGCCCTTGTGGTCGTTCTTATGAAAAACGATAATTTTCTTGACGCGGAGATCAATTCCAAAGCCAATCGCCGAGACCCAGCCACCCGCGATTTCGACTACCGGGATAAGTTCAGAGCCTCGTTCGAGGATATCGGCGGCCTTTGAATTAGCATTGTCCTTCAAAGGGCCGTCGTATTTAATTTTTCCGTCTTCTTCCCAGGCTTTGAAGAATTCGCACTCTTCGCGGTTGCCCGGCATGATACAGTTTAGCTTGATCTTGGGGGGGTACTTGGCACGTTCTTCGTCTGAAATCGTCTTGTCGAAGTAGTTTCCAAGCTCAGGTTGGTGGCGTAGAATCTTGCTGTGTTTTTTATCAACATAGGCGTCGTCAACCTTAGACTTTCCTGGAAAGAACGCGGTCTTCTTTTCCTTCACTTGAGTAGCGATCGTCTTGTCGATCATGGTTAACCAGCCAGCGAGGGTCTCATCCTTGACATCATACATGAAGCGACGTTTGTAGTCGTTTAGAGAGCTGTCTTCTTCTTGGTTGTAACCAAACGGCGCCTTAGAGCGTGGCAGTTGGAATTTGAGGTTGGCGTTTGTATTAGAGGCCACATCTACAAAGAACTGGAGGCCCTTGCCGTTGCTACGAGGTCTGGGGTCCTTGACGATGATGGTAGAAGGGTCTACGGTGTTCCAAAGGGGTGCCGACATTTTGTGGATTCTGATGTGTTGGTAACTTTAAAACGTAACCTAACCTAACCTAACCTATAACCTAACCTAACTTTCCCCCAACGGATTTTTTATTTTATTTATTTTTAATTAATTCATTGAAAATAATCACGTTTGGACACGCAGCTTCTCTAAAAATTTCCTGACCAGCCGCAAAAGAGCCAATTGAATTACTTACAACGCATTTATTTAGTCCATCTTCCGTCTTGTCCGTGCAATCACAAATAGCAACCAATGGTTTGTACAATCCATAATTGTCTATTTCCCCTATGTCTTCGTAGTATAATGTCTCTAACGGTTTCGAAAAATAGGCGTCTGTTTGTACTCCGTTAAAAAACACTTGTTTAAACATGCTACTCCCCCCGACCAAAGACGTTCCAGATTCCCAATCATGCATGCGGATGTTAATTAATTTTGGAATATTTTGCGATAAACTACGAAATTTAATGTAGACAGGGCATTGGAGATTTTGCAAATCTTGATTTTCTGTCGTTCTATTATCGCAACTACCGGGCCACTCGGCTCCAATGCCAAATTCATCAAGCGCCAGCTTGTAGGCTGAAACGTCTGAGAGAGCTTTTTGAAAAGAAACTACGGAGTTGCTGCTATTTTCTGGTTGCGACGTGTATTCCCTGGTGTTTGATATTTTGATGGAGTGCTTTTTAGAGGACGTGGAAGTAGAATGTTCTGCATTTGGAAGCAGTGAAAATAAAGTTTTCTTTTTTTCAAGTTCTTCCTTCTGTGTGCTTGTTATAGTTCTCCCTAATTCAATAAGTTGATCCACGCTTCTTTGAAATGGAGAACATTCAAAACATTCTCCTAGGCTCAGGGAATCAGACTCGTCTATTTCTTCACAGTTTGGATGTATAAATATTTCGTCAAACTTTAAATTGTGATAATTTAAATCAAATTGATCTGATTCGATAAATTCAACCGCCGAATCAAATTCAAATTCAATCATGGTCACAAAAGCCAATTTATTTATAATTCTCACCACAACTTCGGGATTTTCGGAAGTTTGCGACATATGAAAAGAACAACCCTCGGGATCCTCCGCACACGGCGAGCACGTTGGAAAATTATTCTCGCAGCCTTGTACGTTTCCGTAATCATCGTTTTCACAAATTTGTTTCTTTGTGGGATTTGTTCGTTCTACGTAAGACGTCACACAATAATTCCATTCTCCACTTATTTCATTTCCAAAAACATCTTGCCCAATGACTGGATTGGTCGGAGCGTTCATAATCTCGTGACAACGACTGCACCACAATTTTTCTTCAATTTGGATATCTACTTCCACAATTGGGTTTGAAATGGGCGGTGTATCTTGTAATTCTACATCGTTTTGTATAATGTTTGCAACATTAGAAACTATGTCCGCATCATTTTGGGGGATATATGTGTTGACTGGTACACTTATTTGCACATAAAAGATCAATGAACCTCGACTCACCGTCACTTCTACGTCCTCAAGGCTAACACCGTAAGCGGTGGCAAACGCCTGTGCAAAATGTTCACCCATCTTATTCCTTTCCTCTTCCTCTAATGAATCATAATCGACGTTGGGAAAAGTTACATTTACTCCAACTTGCAGACTAGGTGAAGTTGTCCATGGTTGAATATATATATCACTTTCGCTTGCGCTTGCACTCTCACTGGAAATACTTTCGCTCGTGCTTGCACTCTCACTGGAAATCTCTTCAAAACTCTCACTGGGACTTTCGCTACGACTAGTCCTGGTCTCTGCAAACAAACTCTCAGTATTCGCAGGACTGTTTATAATTGCTGTTGTAGACTCCGACGAAGACACCCATTGAGAGTCAGCAAAAGCTGTTGCCCAATAAATCCTATTACCGTCAAAACGATAATATTGTTTTGCTTCTGTTACTACTGATGAACTAACAATAATAGTATCATTGGCATTTAATAAATCAATTCTTGTACCTATGTTCGTTGACTGCCCAATAAAAGGTGGCGCCGTCAGTGTATTAGTGCCTGGTGTGTTATCATTATATATCACAATTGATGCAATATCGTATTTTGAGAAATATGAATTTAAATTGATACCAATTCTTGCATCAATATCGGTAGTAGCGGAATGAAATTTGTCATTTAAATCTCCATTATTTATATTCTCTTTGGGATATTCGGGTTGTAGTTCTGGACTCGTGTTAAACTCCCCCATTGTATTAAATATAGTATTTAATGGTTTAGTATTCACCAACTTATTATCTCCATTAATAAACATTTGCATTTCTCGAATTTGTGTAAAGGACGAGTTGATATAACCTCCGAGCAACGGGGGCGCATCAGATACGCGAATCACACTAACCTTCGAAAATAAGTAATCCAATGTAGATAAATCGGAGACTTTCATTAAAGTTTCAGTATTTGTAGAATCGTTTATAATTGCGGTTGTAGAAGGTGTTGAAGAAAACGAAGCTGTGCCAATCTGATCTCCATCAAATCTGTAATAATGTTTATTTGTTGTTATTTCATTTGTAGATAACACAATTTCATCATTGGAATTCAAGAGTTCCATAGTAAAACCAAGTATTCTTGCACCAGCGCTAGTCGCAGTCGGAACAGAATCACGTATATTGTATAATACAATAGATTCAAGATCATATGTTGACACATCTGTACCTAAATCTATACCAAATGCATCACCAATATTTGCATTATTATCCCATATTTGAGTATTGGATACATCATTATTATAGAAAATTGAAATATCGGAAATTTCTGTCATTGTCGTATACGCAGAAGTTTGGGTAAATGGATAAAATCTAGATGCTATATTTGTTCCATTTACCCAAACTTGTAATTCGTCAACATTGATTCTTTCATCAGGCCCGAGACCGCTTGAAGTTTTAATAAAACGTACTTTTCTGAAATGCAATTCGGGTTGTAGTTCTGGACTCTCGCTAGGAGACAGCAAATGGCTCTCGCTTCTGGAATTCGAGTGCGACGCCGAGTCGGACAGACTCTGCAACTCGGACAGACTCTGCGACTCGGACAAGCTCTGCGACGCCGAGTTAGATAGACTCTGCGACTCGCACGCCGAGTTAGACAGACTCTGCGAGTTAGACAGACTCTGCGACTCAGACAAGCTCTGTGACGCCGAGTTAGACAGACTCTGTGAATTAGACAGACTCTGCGAGTTAGACAGACTTTGCGACTCGGACAAGCTCTGCGACGCCGAGTTGGACAGACTCTGCGACGCGGACAAGCTATGCGAGGCGGATTTGCTAAACGAGTCAGAGTCGTTAAATACGACGGCTTCGACGTTTTGTGCTTCCTCTTTAGTGGCGCCGCCGTCGATGACTAGCTCCTTCTGCGACTCTTGCGAATCCGACTGGGTCTTGGCAAGTTGGTTGGCCACGTTGTCCTGCAACGTGCCGTCGTCTACCGCGTCGCCGATGGCGTCGCCGATGGCATCGGCAACTATGTTTCCAATGTCTTCCGGGTTCACCGTCTCGGTTTTGGACTCGGATTGGGTCAAGAGTTGGGTTTCTAGGTCCTGGTAGTACCCGTCCGTGGCTTCCACGACCACGACAACCTTGAACTTGGTCTCGCTCTGTACAATAGTTTCTTCTACGTAAGTGTCAACTACCACGAGGTTGTCTCCTACCGTCTCCTGGTAAGCATCCTGGATGGCTCCCAAATCTTCCTGGTCTACCGGAGTTTCAAAGACGATGTTTGTGGTGACCTGGACGTTTGGAAATTCCAGACTCTCGGACTTGCTAAACGACTCGGAGTGCGAAGCCGAGTTAGACAGACTCTGCGACGCAGACAGGCTGTGCGACGCCGAGTTAGACAGACTCTCGCTGAAACTACTACTTTCTGGAAATTGTGGCGGAATGAGATTGTTTTTAAAATTGTCTGGCAAAATAACCGGAACAAATCTGGTATTTAATTCTGTCTCCAATTGTCTCGCTTGACTATTTTGTATTTGTAAATCGTGTGTAAAGTAGTGAATTCTTTTTCCACTGGTAGCAATATCTATGTATTTTCTTTTATTATCTACGTTGTCAATTTGTATCCGCTTGTTGATTAAGCTTTGATAAGGACCATTTTGAACATTAATTCTATATCGCAAAACCAAGCCGTCCTTGGAATTTTTGAAGTAATCTAATAGCTCAACTATGTCTTCGTCGGCATTCAATTCAGAGGAATAACCCCGATTTAAATTAGCTAAAATGATATCTCGTCTAGCTGTATTTCCTTTATCCACCAGAATTCCTTTTAGCGGGAACGTATCTATGATTTCGATTGATTGGTATGTTGTTTCTCTATTGACAGACTCGAGATTAAGAGTATCGTCGTCTGTTATGTTTAGAACTTCTTTAACCTTTGCTTTTACCAAATCTATCATATTACTGTCGTCGTGGTTTACCACGGTGAAAATGTGTTTTGACGATTCGTCGTCCACTGGGTCGGGAGTGGTAATGCTTACGGAACCAGCTACAGCGGCATCGACGTTGACGTTTGTGACTTGTTTTTTGCGGCGCATGCGATATATTTCTTCTAAAAAGGCAGACGAGTCATCTTTCATAAATTCGTAACTGAGATAAGTAAGGGTCAATAAAAAGAACGAGACTAAAAAAAGCACTAAAACAATCATTTGTATTACTTGACAAAAAAATATAATTACTTAGAAATTTACCACGTATACCTTTGCGTCTCCAACTTTGTATACTTTGACGTGTCCCATTTTTACTGTCAAATCAAATTTTATGTAATAACCACCTTCCTTAAAATCTACCCAGTTCGGAACTGGAGCACCGTGGTTTTTGTCCGGGGAGCAAGATATGTCGTTACAATATTGAATGTCAAGGCACGAAGCTTGTGGAAGGCCCGCTGGTTTCACGGTATCATAATTTTCAGGTACGGCTGGTGCGGAAGCCTCCCTATATAGAGCATTTTCGAGAGGAACATCCTCCCATGCATCATCTGCAGGTAAATTAGATAAATTTAGAGGTTCATTATTAGCACGGATTGGAGACTCCCAAACCTTAATGTGTTCTGATATAATCTTGTAAGGGTCTGTTGCGAGAATTTGACAGTCCACATGGCGTGGGTATTCTATTTCCATATCTTTGAATCTTCCTTCAAATTTGTTCAGGTCACACAAGCCATTAATAGATTCCAATTCCCAGTTGTCGTAATAAGATACGGTGTGCCCAGGACCAACATTTAAGTAGTATTTTCTCTCACCGAGACTCTCATTTCCGAGACTCTCATTTCCGAGACTATCAGACAGCGGAATTGTTTTTGTTTTGGCAATGTCAAACACCGAATTAAAATCGATTGTGGTTGAAGAAAATATTCTCCACGGTTGATATCCAAACAGATTGTAATTGTGAAAGAATGCAGTTTGTGTTCTTGTTTTACCATCTACGCCGTATTTTATGCTGCTAGGATTTTTATATTTACTCCCGTATTCCATGTCGGCCCATCTACTTATTTTGGCGTTATTTCCAGCAAGGGGATCAAGATAACTTGTCCGAGTCGCAAAGTCTGTCCAATTGCAATTTCCTTCACTGCTACTGGAAGAACTGGGATGATTCACGTCACATAACAAATCAGAATGGTCTACAAAAGGAACTTGTATTGTTTTATCTCTCCTAATCAAATAATTTGAAATGAAAGTGGGTACATATGTATGTACGTCCTCAGTAACTTCGTCAAGAACGTAATTTTCTCGGAAGTACCTATAAACGTTTCCCTCGGCACTATCTTTCTCCCAAATATCCATGGTGTTTGCAACGCCAGAGTTTGTCTCTGTATCAAAATTGAATAACGAGTCACCCGGATTGTAAAAGTAGTAGTCGTTTGTGCCCATTTTGGGGTAAATTTCCTTCATGACACCGTTTTCTATCCTACCAACAAAGGTAACAGTATTTCTAGTTTCGTTGTCAAGCTCTGGTGTGACATTATTGGACGTTCTAAATGAAAAGTAACCATACGCGTCTGAACTAAACGTGAATCGTCCCACGTCGAGACACGAGGCATTGGCTTGACCGTCTGTGTCAATCTCGTAAACACCTTCAAGCCCAGATTGATTCGTGTTCTCTATTTTTAGAATACAATTTTGAGCTACGACGCCAACTTCGTTTCCGTAAATTAAATTTTGCGGAATTTTCGCCTTATCTTCCGGATCAAGAACAATTTTCTCCTTAATTGACGACCCGTCTGTGCGCGTCATTGGGTTTCGAGAGTCCGACGGTGTGTCGCATAAGTGGACAGAGTCTCCGGTGATGTACGCATACCGGTGATCTCTGAGGTGAACCCCTTCCGTATCCGTAACCATGAGACTTCGTAGCGCAACGTTTCCAAAAAACCGCGCACCGTGTTCTCCGCTAGAGCAGTAGGGTCCGGCTGTTCTAGGATCCAACGTACCCTGGCAATTGTCGTGAAGCGGGTAATCATAATCTGCGTTGAAGCCATTGATTAACCAGCTGCTTGCCTCTTTTCCATTTGCCAAAAGTCCATCGACGCCGTCAAAAAGTCGTTCTTGTGAAGAAGTGCCATGGCCAACGTTTTCATTGGTGGGGGTTTTCTTTCCCCAAAAACTCGAATACTTGTTAGCAAACCAATGGTCGCGATAATTAGGATTTCCTAGATGAATACATTCCCATTCACAAAAACCGTCAGGGAACTGCTTGCCAATCCTCATCTCGTCATCCGCGTCAAACTCGAAAAATTCGTCGCTGGGCCCAGAAGAACCCCCCGTGACACACTTACAAATCCAGTATCTTACAGCTCCTCCATCTTTTACTCCTATTATTACTCTGTCTCCCACCTCATAAAGTTTGTCAGCTTTGCGTGCTGCTTGATCTTCGTAAAACCATTTATTATCAATAACAGTCTTCTTTAAAGACTCGGCGATTCCGGTGGGGAAATACACCTTGTACGGATTAGTATCCGAAAGTGTTCCATCATCGGTGCTTTCATACTCCAATGCCTTATAAGCTCTGTAAACATCATCTGTGTTCAATTCTCCAGCTTTGAAAGTAACAAGCGGGCTAGGATCTTTTAACTGACATTCGTAAAAGGCCTTCTCCATTTCAGCATGTCCAGTATTGACATCGTACTCGTCCCCATCAATAACATCCTCCCATGCAAATGGCATGCAACCGGTATCATAGATAGACGGTGGTTCTAGACAACGAACCCTAACCGGTGTTTTACTATCTTGTCTTTTAACCAACATTTTCCCACTTGTTAAGTGTATTGAGTCAACAATAAGCACGGGCGTATAGTTATTGTGCGCACGTGGAAGAGGACCAACAAAATCAAAGGTGTACTTTGGTATCTCCTCGTTAGAATCAAGTAAGTTAAGCCGCGGGGTCATCTCAAACCATCTTCCCGTAAACTTTGAAGAATATGCATAGTATATATTTCTTGCAGTCAGATTTTCTTCCAAAGCCCGAGCATTGGCTCCTTTATTATAGGTTCCAAACTCAGTAGCTGGATCGCTGAATAACAGATCAAATTTGCCTTCCATGGGAATATTGTTTTCGACGTAGCTAAACCCGATATCCGTGGGCATTTGTAAGGGAAACAATGAACATCCAAATTCTTTATTGCTTTTTCTAAAGTAATCGTCGTCTGCTTCGTTAGATGATTCGATACACAAATCGTTATTTCTATGCTTGCTACCAACCATCTTTACCTCGTAGTAAAACGAGCTTTCGCTGGGCAGTTCCTTGACATATTCTCGTTTGTCGGGTAAAAAGTACACGCTGCTATTCCAGGCGTCGTATCCGGGTTCGTCAACACCTTCTCTGACGCCGTTGTTAAAACACCCAACACAATTACGAGACATGCCGACGACGCTGTGATCGTTCAACGCGAGTCTATTTTTGTAATTGAAATCAATAACGTTTACAACCCATACTGTGGGGGCATCAACGAGACTTTCGCTGGTGCTGATACTTTCGCTGGGGCTAAGACTTTCGCTGGGGCTAAGACTTTCGCTCTGGCTGAGGCTAAGACTTTCGCTCTGGCTGAGGCTAAGACTATCGCTCTGGCTAAGACTATTGCTCTGGCTCTCGCTTAAGCTCATACTAAAACTATCGCTCTCGCAAGAAAGATCATCTTCGATTATGTTTTCTATGTTTTCTATGTATTTACTCATACTGTGCGCACCTCGAAAAGAGTCAAGCAAAATGTGAAGTTGACACGGATGTTTAAGCGTGCACCCCGGGAGCAGCGTCCTGTAGGTGTTGTAAGAGTATCCCCAATCTAACACGCTGCCGCTTGGAGTACCGTCAAAGATCAAAGACGCGCCAGCGTGTTTATAACTTGAAAAGTAGGCAACGTAAACGACTATATCTCGGCTATTTGTCACCTTTAGAAAACCCAAATCCTTCTCATCGAATGCGTCGACGCTGTCGTAATTGAACAAACCAGCCGGGCAGCCGTACCCGATAAAATGTTGCGGTTTAATATATTTTAATTGACGATTTTTTTCGTCTTCAGACAAGCGCCCTTCTTGAAGATCTTTATATATTTCATGCGCTCTATCCATGTAATATACATACCCAAACAACTGGCATGCGATACTCCCAAGACTATGACCGGTCAGATTGAAAGGTTTATTGTCATCGGCAGCTTGATTGATGCGCTCTTTGATGGCATCGTAAAACTGGTACATGTGATTCAAGAAACCCTTACCCACTTTTAAATCGTCCTCCCTTTGAACTACTTTTATACCATCTTCTGTTTGATACAATACGCCCGGCTGAAGAAAAGTAAAAGTCTCTGAAATATTGGCAGCGCCTGTATTAGGAAGAAAATAGCTTTGAACGTCTCCTATCCTTGCTTGGAAAGTATTATCGAGGTTTTCTAATGCCCCGGTCTCAGCATTAGCTAAGTCGGACCACATGTCAGAGAAACTGTGTGTTCCTCGAAACGCTACGTTAATATGAGTATCGAATTCGGTTATTCGGACGATGCTACAGGCAAGACATAAATCAAGCAAATCATCCAAGAACTGTAAATGGTCTACTTCCACTTTATTAGTGGTTACGCCGTCTCCGTATAGGTTTCTGACCTCAACATCGTCGTCGATGTAAGCCTCCTCGCTTGCACGAGCAAGTTCAAGTAAAACTGCCTTTGACTTTCCATGGGCGCACAAATCAAAACAAAACTCTCTATCTTCTTGCGACTTGCAACACTGTGAGGGACAACCATCGAAAGAAGTATAAGTCGGGTCTTCTTCGAAAAAGTCAAGTAATTCAACAACCCGTGACGGCCCCAGCCATTCTTCGCACTCGGCGCCGCCGTAACCGCAGTCTTCATCTATCTCGCAAATTTGGTCCGGGTTGTTGGAGCAGAAATAAAAATCAGGATTGTATATGCGACCATTGACAGTGTCAAACCTATATGGGTGACCAGAGATTGTTGATCCTCTTATGTTGGCACAACGATAATAATAAAAATTTTGGTATGTATTGTAATAATCCCATTTAAACCATTCCCTCGTCAAATCTAAGGCTTGCGTATGGCAGCTGCCCGAGCCTGGTGTAGGATCAAAGCCACCGAGATCGCATTTTGCGTACTCGTCGTGTACCTTTTCCCACTCCTCTTGTGAATTTATTCCTTGACAACCCTGATTACTATCACGATGATCACCTAACACAGCAGAATTATAGTTTTCCGGAAAAGAGTACTTATTACCCCTGTAGGTTAACGCAATCTTATACAACTTTTCTGCCTCTTCGTCGATTTCAGAATCTTTAGCTCTTTGGCAGCACGTATCTCGTTCACTAACTACCTGTGGCCAAGTGTTAAACCACAACTGCACGATCTGTAAACCCGCCTGTAAATTCCACCATTGTGCTTTATTATTTCCGTCTTCACACTGCTTGGGGCTCCATAAGGATGTACCAGAACATTGTAAGTTTGTTAATGTGCTTTCAAACGTGTAAATTTGGATTGTATCGAATAATGGAGTGGACTCACTGGGAAGACCAAAGTAGAAAAATGTTAATGTTATGGAAGGAGGAAATAGAGAAGAGGTTCTGTAATACATAATTCGAGCATAACTTACGCTTTCCCCATTTTCTTTCACGGTCTTTATGTCCCACCACGCCTTACAGTTGATCTCTAAAGAAATTTTAATGGAAACTTTGTTCATATTTAAGTCTCCACTGAACAATTGATACATGTATGTGATGGCGTTGCAATCACTGCATGAATCATATATTGTCAGCATATCATGTTCACACTCGAAGTTATAAATGACCTCATCAAACCAACGAAGCACACTTTCAGTAAAATTAGTGCTTTTGCTACTCCAAGCATAGTATGCTATATTCTTGCTTGGGTTTCCTAAACACACTGTAAACCAGCCTTCTACCCTTAAACCTTCTTCTTTGCACTTGTCCTCTCTGTCCTTGTCGTCTTGGTCTTTATCGAAATCCTCGCAATTTTCTTTTTTCCAATCCGCGTGTGCCTCGGGGTGCTCGCAAAGGTCTCTATCGCCGGAAACTTTGTTGTGAACACAAAAGTTGTTCACAAAATACAATCGGTCGCCGTCTAATTCCAAGTTATAAATTCGAGTGTCACTACTTACCTCTTGCAAATTTATTTTTTGAACTTCAGTGTTCTCTCCATTTCCAAGAATGATATCACCAACTTCTAATTTCGTCACCTCTAAAAACCCATACTTGTGTTGGGCCAAATTACTGTTAATTGCCCGGAAACCATTGTTTGTCATTATCGGGTGGTCCTCGGTAAAGAAGAAGGGGCCGTTGTTAATTGAACCCAACCTACGACCACCGGTGAACATATTCTTCGGGACTTTGACTACTGTATTACTTTCACCATCCAATCTACGAACCTTATCTCCGACTTTGACGTCTTCAATGTTTTTCAAGGAAAGATCATCCATGATTACTTTTGATCCAGCAACAAAACAGGACCCAAGTTTCACGCACACCCACATCCACGTAAAGTTCACCCAAAGCCATTGCCATTCATAATCACCATCACCTTCTATACCGCAAACTTGCACCCCATCATCATCATCTTTACACCTGCCCTTGTCTTCCCAATTGTAATCCCAGTAATTAACTGGGTTTTCAGATGAGTCCTGCGAGCATTTACCTCCCGGACACCAACCATCGTTTGTGCAATCACTTGGGGGTCCCCAACAATGTGCTTCTTTGTTTAAGATATTTTTCTTTTTGCAATCGTGATCTTCATTGCCACCGTCGTCGCTTTGACAACAATCTCTTGTTTTGCAACAGCCAACTTGGTTGGCTTTTCTGTGACAACACACGTAACCATCATCATCACAACCCTCAGGACCCCGGGGTTCAGACGCATCTTTCCCCCCCGCTCCGTGTCTTGTCCATTCACACCTTCCATATGAAATTTCCTCCTCGTCGTCGTCGTCGTCGTCGTCGTCGTCGTCGTCGTCGTCGTCGTCGCCTGGACACGTGCCTTGTAAAAAGTTTAAGAGGCCACAACATTGCTCCTCCAGTTTTTCGGAGAAATTCATTACTTCGTTTGTCCAAGAATAGATAGACGGATTGTCTATTCCTGGAAAATTTGTTTCGAAGTCACACTTACATCTACAAAAATCGTTCGGATAAAGCAACTCATTGGGACAATTTTTCTCTACACAAGACTGAAAAACTTCTGAGTCAGTCACGCCAGCCGAGTCAGTCACGCCAGCCGAGTCAGTCACGCCAGCCGAGTCAGTCACGCCAGTTGGGCATTGCGTGAATAGGGTGAGTGATTCAGATTCAGGAGGAAGACAAAGGGGTAGGTTCCTATTGTTTGGGCCTGGTATGTTGCTAAAATCTGAACCAATACCACATTCAGCTTGTGGCGTATTACCGCAACACGAATGGTCATCGATGATAGCAGCAAAATCATAATTATCAGCCCCGGGAAATGTACAACCATAAATCTCGTCGATGACATCTTCCACGCACTGGAGCGTGAGGCCCGGTAATCTTAAACTTGAACGAATGTATTTTCCCGCATTGTTGTTTTCATACCACTCGCCTTCCGACTCTGGCTGGGGCTGAGACTCTGGTTGAGGCTGAGACTCTGTCTGGGGCTGAGACTCTGCTGGCTCAAAATAACTGCTCACCCTAAAGTTTTCTAACAAGTCAGCGTGTGCACTTTCACACACAGAAGGCGCGCCGTCTAACCCCGGCAAAGACGGATCAGCGCCGGATATGTAGATGTAGCCGTCGTCACCATGCCACAGATAATTCTCGCTGGCATTGTTTTTGTAAATAGGTCTATGATTACACACTCCAAATTCTTCGTAATAACCGTCTGTTGTGCCCCCCAGAGAAAACGACACATTATACAAGCCGCAATCCTGACTCTGGCTGATGCTGAAACTGTGGCTCTGGCTGAGGCTGAGACTCTGGCTTTGGCTAAGACTCTGGCTCTGGCTGAGGCTGAGACTCTGGCTGAGACTGAGACTCTGGCTGAGGCTGAGACTCTGGCTTTGGCTAAGACTCTGGCTCTGGCTGAGGCTGAGACTCTGGCTGAGACTCTCGCTCTGGCTTTGGCTAAGACTCTGGCTCTGGCTGAGGCTGAGACTCTCACTGAGACTTTGACTGAGACTTTGGCTGAGGCTCTGGCTTTGACTGAGACTCTCACTCAGACTGTCGCTTAGGCTCTGGCTTAGGCTTAGACTGTTGCTGTGTATGCTGTAGCTCTCCAAGCTTTCGGTCTCACTGACACTGTCGCTCAGACTGTCGCTTAGGCTCTGGCTGAGACTTTGGCTCTGGCTCTGGCTTAGGCTTTCGCTGAGACTTTCGCTTTGGCTCTCGCTTTGGCTCTCGCTCAGGCTCTCGCTTAAGCTTTCGCTGAGACTTTCGCTTTGGCTTTCGCTTAAGCTCTCGCTCAGGCTCTGGCTAAGGCTCTGGCTAAGGCTCTGGCTCTGGCTTAGGCTTAGGCTGAGACTTTGACTGAGACTTTCGCTTTGGCTCTCGCTTAGACTCTGGCTCAGGCTCTGGCTCAGGCTCTGGCTCAGGCTCTGACTAAGGCTCTGACTCTGGCTAAGGCTCTGGCTAAGGCTCTGGCTGAGACTTTGGCTGAGGCTTTGGCTTTGACTGAGACTCTCACTCAGACTGTCGCTTAGGCTCTGGCTCGGGCTTAGGCTGTTGCTGTGTATGCTGTAGCTCTCCAAGCTTTCGGTCTCACTGACACTGTTGCTCAGACTGTCGCTTAGGCTCTGGCTGAGACTTTGGCTCTGACTCAAGCTATCGCTTAGGCTTTGACTGAGACTTTGGCTCTGACTCAAGCTTTCGCTTAAGCTCTGACTAACACTCTGACTGAGACTTTGGCTGAGGCTAAAGCTGTCGCTTAGGCTCTCGCTGTCGCTTAGGCTCTCGCTGTCGCTTAGGCTCTCGCTGAAACTTTCGCTTAGGCTCTGGCTGAAACTCTGGCTGAGACTGAGGCTCTGGCTAAGGCTTTCACTCAGGCTCTGGCTGAGACTGAGGCTATTGCTATGTATGCTCTCGCACTCGCTGAGACTGGGACTCTCCAAGCTGGCGCTTAGGCTCTCGCTGAGACTCTCGCTGAGACTCTGGCTTTGGCTGATACTCTGGCTGAGACTGAGACTTTGGCTGAGACTATTGCTCTGGCTGAGACTGTCGCTTAGGCTCTGGCTAAGGCTAGGGGTGCTGGGGGTGCATACAATCGATACATTTTCATTTAAAGCACCATTTTCAAACCACGAGCCTCCTTCAACGTGGTGATTGCCATTATGAATTAGTTTATAATTGCTGTAATCTTTACTATCACAGCCTTCTGTAGTAACAACCCACAATTCAAAATGTTTGTGGTAATAGAGATAGTAGATTTCATCAAGCGTATATAAGGGGTTTCCGTTACACGTGCCTTCTAATTCATACAACCCAGTCACACCAGGGGAGTTGGTTCCGCTTATGGAATACCTCTCACAGATAATACTCTGGCTGAGACTCTGGCTGAGACTCTGGCTAAGACTGTCGCTCTGGCTGAGACTGTCGCTCTGGCTGAGACTTTGACTAAGGCTTTGGCTGAGACTTTGACTAAGGCTTTGGCTGAGACTTTGGCTGGGACTGTCGCTTAGGCTTTGGCTGAGACTCGCGCTCTGGCTAAGACTCTCGCTAAGACTTTGACTTAAACTTAGGCTCTGACTTAAACTCTGGCTAAGACTCTCGCTAAGACTAATGCTCTCGGGGCTGAGACTATACATGCTTCCGCTTGTACTAAAACTATCACTCTCATTGACACACGACAATGTGATTTCTGTAAACCGCTGATTGACATTATCCCACCACCATTGAGAGTCAGCAAAAGGGTCTTCGCCATATTTCGTTACATTCCAATTACTTTCATAATTATTGCATTCGTCCGAAATGTGCCAACTATTTCCCCCATACCACAGGTAAAGATTATGGAGGTGATTTTTATACAAAGGTTGAAAGTTACAGGTATTTTCTTCTAGTTCATACAATCCGTCCACGCTAGAGATGTCGTCCCACGCATCCAACATATGGGATATTCGACTTACGAATACCCTTTCACAGATGTAGCTTTGACTCTGGCTGAAACTCTCGCTCGGACTCTGGCTGAGACTCTGGCTAAGGCTCTGGCTGAGACTTTGGCTGAAACTCTGACTAAGGCTCTGGCTGAGACTTCGACTCTGGCTAAGGCTCTGGCTGAGACTCTGGCTGAGACTTTGGCTCAGACTCCTACTCTCGCTAAAACTCTGACTGAGACTCTGGCTAAGACTGTTGCTTTCGCTAAAACTCTGACTGAGACTCTGGCTAAGACTGTTGCTTTCGCTAAGACTGTTGCTTTCGCTAAGACTGTTGCTTTCGCTAAGACTCTGGCTCTCCGGACTTACACTCTGGCTGAGACTCTGGCTAAGGCTGAGACTCTGGCTAAGGCTTTGGCTAAGGCTATGGCTCAGACTGAGGCTGTCGCTATGTATGCTCTCGCATTCGCTAAGACTTGGGCTCTCTAAGCTCTGACTCTGGCTAAAGCTTTGGCTTTGGCTTAGACTCTGGCTAAGACTCTCGCTGAGGCTCTGGCTTTGGCTGAGACTCTGGCTGAGACTGTCGCTTAGGCTCTGGCTAAGACTTTGACTCTGGCTGAGACTATCTCTTAGGCTCTGGCTAAGACTCTGGCTGAGACTCTGACTAAGACTCTGGCTCTGGCTGAGACTCTGGCTGAGACTGTCGCTGTCGCTCTGACTGGGACTTAGACTCTGGCTCCGACTGAGACTCTGGCTGAGACTGTCGCTGTCGCTCTGACTTGGGCTTAGACTAGGGCTCTCCAAACTCTCACTCTGGCTAAGACTTTCGCTGAGGCTGTGGCTTTGGCTGTGGCTTTGGCTGTGGCTGAGACTGTCACTGTTGCTCTGACTTGGGCTTAGACTAGGGCTCTCCAAACTCTCACTTTGGCTGTGGCTTTCTTGTAGCGGGGGTAATATAGTTTCACCCGAAAAACAGTCAGGTAAGACAATCGAAACTAATTTAGTATTTAATTCAGTTTCCAAAGTTTTTGCTTGAGTGGTGTTTAATAATACATCGTGGGTTACGTAGAAAATAGTTTTTTCCGCGTCGGCGAGATCTATGTATTTTCTTTTATTCGTCGCGTTGTCAATAAGTATCGGTTTATTTATAAAGGATTGGTATTCTGTGTTTTCTTTGGGTATGATAATTCTGTATCTCAAAACTAGAGAGTCGTTAAAATTTTTGAAATAGTCAAGGAGCTCTATTTCTGCTTCAGAATCTATAATTTCTGCGTATGCTTCACCTAAGATCCCAAACACAAAGTCTCTTCTAGTCCTAATATTCTCATCCACAAACACATCAATGGAACTCACATCAAAAGTATCAATTATCTCAATTGATTTGTGGGTTTGTGGATTTGCTTTTGTAGAGATTATGAATGGGCAATCAGAGTCTTCTGTACATGGTTTACACGAATTTATGCAGTTATACTCACTAGTGCACACTTGTTCTGGTATACTAACAAAAGTATCATTAACCTTCTGCCTGATTGCTTCCTCGCTTAAATTGTCGCCGTGATTTGGTAATGTAAAAATGTGGAATGAAATATAATCATCAGGTTTGTCGGGAGTAATAGGAGTAATAGGAGTAACACCCACACCCGCAAGCACAGTGTCTACGTTGACATTCGTAACTTGTTTTTTGCGACGTGTGCGATACATTTTCTCAAAGAAATCCGAAGAGTCATCTTTCATAAACTGAAAACTCAGATAACTAAGTATCAATAAGAATAACGATATTAAAAATACTACAAAAACAATCATTTGTATTACTTGACAAAAAAAAATAAAAGACTCTACATAAACTCGGGAAACAGAGACTTTTCGTCTAGATTCGTAGTTGTCGCATCACTAGAAAGGGGAGGCAGCGGAGGAACAAAAGAACTCGCGTTTTGTTTTATGACACCGTCGGTTGGTTTTGAATTAACGCCTTCTGCTAGAATGTAAATAGCTGAAGCTAATGAACAGAGAAGAAATATGATTCCGTTTGCTAGCGTTACTTCTTCGGCAAATTTCAAACTTTGAGCTCCATTAGCATCCGTGTAAGACTCGTGATTTAGAATAGAAATTGTTGCCGCAGAAATTGCTACGGATCCAATGACGAAAAGGGTGAGTGAAATAACCCAATAATTAGGAAGTTGCATTTCGCCTCTACTCCCAGACTTTACTGATAAAACTAGGACAATACTAGAAATGGATATGAAGAGAATCAAAGCATTGAAGAAATTTGCGAATTTGACAAATTCAATCGAGAAATGGACATCATTGTTAGCATCATCAGAGTGTTCCAGAACTTTGTACTTGCTTGCGAATACCCAGGACAATATTGAAAGAATGAGAGTGACAAGACCAACAACAAGTGAAGAGATTAGAACAGCTTTATCAAAAGTATTCATTTTATTAAATAAAATATTATTTTAACACACGGTTAAAACAATGCTATCGTTTGGTCTAATCTGCTCATATGGTGTGTAGCTTAATTTCCAACCCTGCGACCTAAAGAATTTGAGATAATCGTCTACGTTTCCCTTCTGCGTGTCCTCTTGTAATTGGTGCCCAACCCACTTCCAGTAAAGCTGTAATTTCTTTCGGAGTGGGAAAGATGTATCTTTCCACGTATTAATCAAGCTTGTGGTTGGAACATAAACGTACAATCCCTTTGGGGCCACAACCATCGACGCTAAGCGGTTTCCAAATTTGTTTACCCTAGGATGATTCGCAAGAGCTGCTGCAAAATCAGCAGCACTAACTCTCTCGCCTCGGGGATGGGTGTGAGCAGATACAGAACCTTGTCCAGCCAACATGGAGCAGCCTCCCGTTTTCCCATTCGGCGAATTTGCGCACAGATCACCTACCGTAGGACTAAGTTTTTCCAGCTGACCTTTGTTAAATAGTAAATCGAAGGAAATTTCTCTGTCAGCAGGAGCTAACTTGCGCATAAAGAGAACATCAGATCCGGATATGACAACTTTTCCCGTGTTAGCGTATGAAATCTTGTCTATTTTTGCTTCAAATTCATCTAACTCAAATTCATCTTCTGTCGTATCCATGGCGTCTGCATCTTCTGTCGTATCCATGGCGTCTGCATTTTCATTTCCTTCAAGCAAGGGCCTGAGCTTTAGCGGGAGCCGCTGGTTGAAGGAGGTTGCTCCATCAAACATACGATATATATATAATATACCAAAGTGCGTCACTTTGGACACGTTCCAAGTGTCGATTGGCTGGTTGAAGGCTTCTGCGTCTGCAAACATCCATCGCATATCCGTCACATTGGACACGTTCCACTTATTGAGCGGCTGGTTGAAGGAGCTTGCGTTTCTAAACATACTCCACATAGTCCTCACATTGGACACGTTCCATTTGTTGAGCGGCTGGTTGAAGGCTTCTGCGTCTGCAAACATCCATCGCATATCCGTCACTTTGGACACGTTCCAATTGTTGAGCGGCTGGTTGAACGAGCTTGCGCCATTAAACATATTTATCATATTCTTCACATTGGACACGTTTTGGAAAAGCGGCTGGTTGAAGGAGGTTGCGCGACTAAACATATAACTCATATCTTTCACATTGGACACGTTCCACTCGTCGAGCGGCTGGTTGAACGAGCTTGCGCCATAAAACATACTGCTCATACTCGTCACATCATTGGACACGTTCCATGTGTTGAGCGGTTGGTTGAAGGATTCTGCGCGCTGAAACATGCCTTCCATAGTGGTCACTTTGGACACGTTCCATTTATCGAGCGGCTGGTTGAACAAGCTTGCTTTATGAAACATATAACTCATATTCGTCACTTTGGACACGTTCCAATTGTTGAGCGCCTGGTTGAAGGACCTTGCGACATCAAACATCGCTTCCATATCTCTCACTCTGGAAACGTTCCAATTGTCAAGCGGCTGGTTGAAGCTGGTTGCGCCATAAAACATACCCATCATATTCACCACGTTGGACACGTTCCACTTGTTGAGAGGCTGGTTGAAGCTGGTTGCGTCATAAAACATACCCATCATATTCTCCACATTAGAAACGTCCCAATTGTTGAGCGGCTGGTTGAATCCTTCGGTGTGGTTATGGCCTTTAAACAATTCTTCCATATTCGTGACTTGAGACACGTCCCAATTTTCTATTTCACCAAATCTTTGAAGAACGCTATTTTTAAGTTTTGGATCGTTGCTCAAGTAACGAGCAACCGCTTTGTGAATCACGTTGTCTGTCAACGGAATTCTTATGACGGGAAGAATATTGCTCCGCAAGATGTCATTTGGTACCGCTTCAGCTATTTGTTGAGCCTCGTTTTCAGTTATGGCACCTCCTGCAAGATTAAGCTGCTGGTCGTTGTTTGCCACAGTTTGTTTGATAATTTTTGTGCTTTGTATTCCTGATGAAATTTGGTCAAGGTGATAATTTATTAGGCTTTGGTATTCTTCAAGAGATGACATCTAGTTTATTATTGCAAAATAGAAAAAAAAACTTGTATTTTAAAAAGACATGTTGTTTAGACAACGCGTTCGTGAATTTGATGATTTCATGGATGTTGACGACGACAAAGCCGTGAGGAATAATGAAGCCATGAAAAACTCGCGGGGGCGTGATTTCATGGATGTTGATCAAATTGAGACCACAACGTCTATTGAACATCGACGATATCTTTACGATAGGTGGAAAAAAGTTGATGTCGACCAATGTAATATTTTCGCGAGCGACGTGTTTAAGAACGTGAACGTAAAAGAAGCTAATTCTGCGAGCAATAGCATCATAGTTTTTCTAGATATATTATACCAAGGATCTTCGCAAAAAATATACGTGCCATCTGCCGTCATCAAAATGACGTTTTTTGGAGGTGAAACTAACGAACTTGAATACGAAACGCAAGTGTATGCTTTTTTAATGTTATTTAAAAACCCATTCGTAACTCAACTTATAAAGAATTTTTCTTGTCACGACGCATTAACTCTCTGCGAGTCTGGTCTAGAAAATCATAAGAAAGCTATGCAAGATATAATTACTCGAATACGTGCACTTCGTCGCAAAAACGATGCGTACAATTATCAAAAAGTTCGCATCCTTTTAACTGAACGAGGAACAGGAAGTACGTTATACGATTGGGGAAACACTGAGAATTTTGAGTGGGTTTGCGTGATGATACAACTGCTGTTTTGTCTAGCTTATTTTGAAGACATTGGTTTAATGCATCATGATCTCCATCTTGGTAATGTCCTTGTAGAAGAAACCGATAAACCGGTAACTTTTGATTTAAAGATAAACAAAACCAAAATTATCAAATTTACGTGCAATCACGTCGTTAAAATTTATGATTTTGATCGAGCAACAGTTCGCAGGACAAAATATCAGAATATATCTTCTGACAACTCTCTTCTTAATTTGCTTTGTGCTCGTTTGGGGACATGCAACAAATTTACTGTCGGGTGGGACTTAGCGCAGGTTTGTTGGTGGTTGTTTAACGCAAAAAGAGACTGTCCGTTGATAATAAAAGACTTTATTCAAAAATCGATTGATAATAGATTTCTGAACATGGACAAGCAACTGTCGTGGAAAGGGCATTCTTGCGTAAAGGAAAATGCATTTGCATGCAAAAAAATATTTGATCACAAAAGTCCAAAATATTTACTCGAGACACTAAATTTTAATAATTTAACTATAGATCCGGCCGCACCCTTGCTCTCGTACGAACTGCCGTCGGCAGCCTTTTGATTTCTTAATTTTTACCACAAAACTTGTTATAAATGTCAAAATCGTCTTTGTACATGGAATACAACGTATCTCTCAAATCTTTGTCTATTGTCGTTTCATCGTGACGCGTTTTATGTATGACAGGAAAGGTTTGGGTTGGTTCAATATCGCACATGGGAATGACCTTAGTCCTGACATCGTCTTCAAGATTTTCAGTGCACAAAACCGTCACCCGATCATCATCGATGTCCAATCCGTCCCAGTAAAATTTATAGGGTGTTAATCTCATCTGCTTGGCACTCAAATGTACGGCATCGGACATCGTAAATTGCATTTTAGGTGCCGTTGATTTTATACCTTCTGAAATAACCTTTTGCAGATCTTTATCATAATCCCTACCAGCCTTCTGTCGCTTCCAGCCATACGCAGACACTGCCCTGTCTGCTGGATTTCTTAAAACTATGATAGCCCTGTCTTCGGGAGACTTCAACACCCCCTTCAATCGTCTAAAGTGTTGTCCATAATTAGTCACATCAACACACGCGTTTGGATCAACGGGTTTATGACCGCCAAAATATTCTGACAAACTTGCACCACCCGTTTTCTCGACGTGTACGAATACAGGTTTGGTCATTTATTTTTAGAAATTATTAATTTAAACTAGATTTATCTACAACCACTCCCAAGTGGTACACAATCAATATCCGGCCACGAATCTAAGAATCGGTGCTTAATTGTTTCACTCGCAGTTGGTCTCTGTTTGTACGCGTACGATAGCAAGGGGCTTATTATCGCAGACCACTCAGCCGCTTCCCGATTTCCAATATCTTCATCTTTAAGAAGTCTAGTTATGCCTTTTTGAAATCCAACCCGACAGGCGCGCAGATACCCCCTCTTGGTGAACCACTCTCGGTACCGTTTAGTGAAAGCTTTGGGAACGGGACCTAAAATTTCAATCATCTGCGCAAGATGTTCAAGGACCTCGTCGTCGTCGTCGTCGTCTTCTTCGCTTTCACTACTAGACATCAAAGAGTTGTCCGCTGAAATTGGAACCGCTGGAACCGCTGGAACCGCTGAAACTGGAATTGGAATTGGAGTAGATTTTTCAACTGCAGGTGGAATACTACTTTCAACGTTGATACTTTTATCAACGTTGTCGTATTCATCACCGTTATCGTATTCGCCGCCAGTATAATCACTATCGTAGTCATCATCTACGTCAAACAGAGACTCGGCTGTAACCATTTCGTAGAAAAGACAACCGACACTCCACATGTCGCTGCGCAGATAATATTTATCTTCAAGTAGTAGTTCAGGTGGTCGATAATCGTGACTGCAGTGTGACTGATCTTTGGTAACTCCTGATTCGTCGTATTGTAAGACGCTATCAAAGTCGGAAAGCTTCAGCGTCCATTTACCCTCGGATATAAAAACGAGAATATTTTCAGGTTTGATATCTCCATGAGCAAGATTTTTAGAGTGCAAGTGTTCTACTCCCTTTAAAACGTGTTTGAACGCAACGTGGGCCGTATGTGGCCGCATTGGCCCCCGTTCTCTGAGAAAGTGAAACAGATCACCTTGGGCCAAGGGGAGAACAAGGAACTTCGCCTCGTTGATTGCGAGGTCTTTTACAAAATCAACGGTATATGAACTTTCTTTGCAAGCACACTTTTTGTAGTTTTCTAGCTCTCTCTGAGAGTAATGTATCAAGTCTTTGTCTTTAGTCGTATAAGCCTTAAGGGCAAACATTTCTGTTTTTATATCGCTTTCCTTGGAAACTTTCCAGACAGTTGAAGACAGCCCCTTTCCTATATAACCTCTAACGATGTAATCTCCGACAGCATCTCCATTTTTAAACTGTGGCAAGTAATCCTCCAGCGATGACGACGATGATGACGACGAAGAGTTTGAGCGATTGGAATCACTCATTTGTTAATTTCTATTTTATTTAAACTTATAACCTCAACGCGGTATTTGTCTTTGCTAAACGTATCTTCACTGTCTAGTATAGGGTAGCTACTAGATATTACGTTTACTTCAAAAGGAATCAAAAAAATTATATTAGAAACATGACGAGTTATCTAGGAGAAAAACCAACACGTTATGAAACGATTCTAGACGAGAACCCAAAGGTAAATAAACTAGACTGGAATCACGCACGATTTGTGATGCAAGCCAGTATATCAATCACCACGCTTATCTTTAGTTTTTCTCAAATCGTCTTGAATAACAAGGATAACACGGGAAAAGACAATTCTGTTTACTTCAGTCTGATTTCATCAATTATGGGATATTGGCTACCCTCGCCAAAACTACCTTCAAAAAAGTGAATCACCAACCTTCTCTTTCCTGTTGGCGGCCTCGCGACGGATACCAAAAATTTGGTCCTCTTTTATTTGACTATCCGAAGAAGCTAGCAAAATGCGTTTTTCATTATTATCATGACACTTGTAGTTTATATTTATATGCGATTTATTATCCGTCCAAGTTACGTACTGCCCGTTGCTACTGTGTTGTCTGTTACAAATATGACAAAAGCTACCCCATATTGTAAAAATAGTTGAATGCTCGTAGTCTACGACTTTTTTTACAATCGGTGTTTTCTCTGGCCACTTTTCTTCAAGCAAACGTTGTACTTCATGACTAGAAGGGCTCGTTCCTTTCGCAACGTAACCCTTAATCATAATTCCTCGAAGTCCCCTTTGTATTGGATTTTTGTGAAAATCTTTCTTTATCATCTTCCATACATCTCTCAATATCCCGTAATCTCTATCGTCAATTTTTTGGCTTATCTCGTTCTCATTTTGACTCAAGTGTTCAAGAAACACCTTGTTGTTGTGCATAAAGTTCTTGATATGTTTTTCCGCTTCGCGTTTCCTTTCTTCAAACAACGTAACATGAAGGACTTTGAGACCACGCTCAGAGACGGCTAGGCATCCGTAGCAGTCTTGCCATTCAAAAGGAATGAGTTTTAGCGCCTCTATTAGCTTTTCGTACACGCATTCTTGCGTTGACACAATGTATTTCATCGTCTTTGTAAAACGCAAATTGTATCTCTCCCCCTCTTCGTGGAAATCTTTGAGTGTACGACATGGATTGGTGTTATTACCATATATGATTTCTGTACACTCCGGAAGAATATTGTCTCTTTCA
>Ga0163180_10000320_pt1 | contig 27666 bp, 44 predicted proteins | sample AtlANTMetagenome_2_FD_109647 | JGI IMG/M metagenome (GOLD analysis project Ga0163180, IMG submission 109647) | Marine eukaryotic phytoplankton communities from the Atlantic Ocean - Atlantic ANT 4 Metagenome | ecosystem: Environmental > Aquatic > Marine > Oceanic | place: North Atlantic Ocean...
AGTTGTCCTCTCTGTGGCGATTCTAAAAAAAATCAATCAAAGGCTCGAGGATATATCTATCGTAAAGAGTCATCCCTATTCTATAAATGTCATAACTGTCAAGCTGGTACAAGTCTTGGTAATCTACTAAAACAAGTTGACCAACGCATGTATAATGAGTATCAGCTAGAAAAGTTTGGCAGTACTAATAACAAACATGTAAATGATAAACCAGATCTAGAAATATTCAAGACTGACACTATACCTGTAAAAAAATTAAATGCTAATCCAGTGTCAGAACTTGCAGACAACCATCCAATAAAACAGTTCTTGTTGCTTCGCCACATAAATCAAGATCTTCATGAACACTTTTATTGGGTGGCACAGTTTAAACATTGGGTGAATGAAAATATTGTAATGAGTTTTCATAATATAAAAAAAGATGAACCCAGACTTGTTATACCTTTTTATAATGAGGATAAAGAATTAATTGCTATACAAGGTAGAGCATTCGGAAATGAACAGCCTAAGTATTATACACTAAAAGTAAAAGAAGATAACCATAAAGTATATGGTCTTGACCGAGTTGATAAAACTAAACATGTATATGTGACAGAGGGTCCAATAGATTCTTTGTTTCTACCTAATGCTATCGCAGTTGCTGGTGCCGAGTTTTATTTACCACAAGTCAAACAGTTTAAAGATAACTGTACCATCGTATTTGATAATGAGCCACGAAATATTGCTCTCGTAAAACAGATTGAAAAAATGATTAAACATGGTTTTCATGTTTGTTTATGGAATGATAGTATAAAAGAAAAAGATATTAATGATATGATAGTCGCTGGTAAAACACCTCTAACAATACAAACTTTAATACAACATAATACTGTACAGGGTGTTGAAGCTGAACTTAAATTTAATACATGGAGAAAATGCTAATGAGCGAAGTGCCCTTTGATAGAGCCGACTTGCTAAAAGATTATGTACATGATGTAGAAATTACTGAACAATATGTGCGTGACTTCTGTAATATTATTCAAGATGATAACCCACTACACTTTGGTGATGAAGAGGGTAATGTAATGCCTGGAGCATTAATGATATCATTATTATTTTCTAATCCTGTCCCTGGATTTTTTATTAGAAATTTTAAAATTAAATTTTTATCACCTATTCACTTTCCTACAACTGTAAAGATATATCGTAAAGTATGGAAAGCTACAGATAGAAAAGCAGGTGAACTCGGAGAAGGTATATTCGCTATAAAAGATATGAGCGATGGAATTATAAAAGCTAAAGGAAAAGGTCAAGTATTTAGACCAACCAAAAGATTAATGGAAACCTTTGAACAAGGTGTAGATAGGAATTTTTTTAAACAAGCCGATCCTAACTTTAAAAGACAAAGTTGGGTCAATCCCGATGGGAAGGAGATAAAATGACAGATGATAAAGATAACATAGAAGATGCCAAGATAGTTGACATCAACGAGTATGCTGCTAAAAAGTGGGATGAAGCGAGGGAAGAAGACTTGCAGAAACTGCAAGAGTATGAGCAAAACTATATTCTCACACCTTTATGGGAAGCACTAACAAATATTAAATCATCTCGTCAAGCAATCAATGCTGCGATGGGTATGTTAATTACAGCTAAAGATATTCTTGTACTCGAACTAGGGAAACCTGATGCTGAAAGAACTATTGGCTCATTAAACTATGACACGATTGATTTAGTAAGTATTGAAAAGAGGGATGGTAATGCTCAAGGCACTGGATATGATTTAACCCCAGTTGATGAGTCCTATCCTGCTCCTAGTAATGATAATGTTACACCTATAAAGGATAAGGAGGATGATGATGAAAAAGGCACTGATTGAGGAAATATGGGACGAACAGGAGTCCTTTGAAGAGAATAAACCTAAGAGAATTATTACTAACTTCGTAAATGGCGAGTGGATAGATCGTGTATATGGAGGAGATAATTTAAAGGTAAGATTGTTGCAAGGTGAGTTCGGAACATTATATAAAGGCAAGATAGAACAAAAGAAGTTTCGTAGGTATAGAAAAGATTTTACTGGTAAACCTATGGGAGTATATTATCAAAAATACTCACATACAGCTGATGGTAGATGGTTTGATAATGGTGGAATGCCTTGTGAAAAACCACATCATGAGCCAAAAGATCCTAACATAGAGGAAAGCGAAGACGAGTAATATGGTTGAAGAACGACTAAGAAAATTAGACGGAAAAAGTTTATGGTATTTTGATAATATCTTTAGTTTTGAAGAACGAGAAAGACTATATAGTTATTGCTTAAATCAAAAGTATTCGCTGTCTGGTTCAGATGTACAGAGACTTGAGACCAAAGGCGATTATAATCTATATTGTAATCTCTCTCCCACCGATGTGGACAATATGGGGATAGAGAAATTGAGCAATTATTCCCACATCAAACACCACTTAGATGACTATACTATAACACAAGCTAGGATTAATCTTAGTACAATCCAGGATAAAAATCGTTTTCATTGCGATACTGGTGCCGAGCATAATTTAACAATGCTATATTATCCCAACATGGAATGGGAAAAGTCTTGGGGTGGTCAAACACTGTTTACTAACTCAACCAACGATACTCTCGAATGGGTGTCGTTCTACATTCCAGGGAGGATAATATTATTCGATGGCACAATACCCCACTCAATCAACCCACCAACAATCCACAGCCCAACGCACAGATTTTCAGTCGTCATTCAGTATGGAAAATAAAATGGAAGACAAACTAATTTCAGAGATACATGGTATCACGATAGACTATACTAGAGATTCTCTATTAGATGATGCTGGTAAAATACGATTAAGAGAATCGTATATGAAAGATGATGAAACTTCTCCGCAAGAAAGATTTGCTTTCGTATCAAAAACTTTTTCATCTAATCCTGAACATGCTCAAAGGTTGTATGATTATTCATCTCAACATTGGCTAAGTTATGCCACTCCTATTCTATCTTATGGTAGAAGTAAAAGAGGATTACCCATTAGTTGTTTCTTAAATTATATTGAAGACTCTTCTGAAGGACTAGTACAAAACTTATCTGAAACAAACTGGTTATCAATGTCAGGTGGTGGAGTTGGTATAGGATTTGGTATTCGTAGTGCTGATGATAAATCTACTGGAGTTATGCCACATATGAAAATGTATGATGCATCTTCACTAGCATATCGTCAAGGTCGTACAAGAAGAGGTAGCTATGCTGCATACTTAAATATAGACCATCCTGATATAAAAGAATTTATTGAAATGAGAAAGCCAACAGGCGATCCTAATATGCGTGCTTTAAATATGCACCATGGTATTAATATTCCACATGCCTTTATGCAGATTATAGAAAACTGTATGAAGAATGAAAACTGTGATGACAAGTGGGCACTAAAAGATCCACATAATGGTAAAGTAAAAGAATATGTATCGGCTAGAGAATTATGGCAAAGTATTTTAGAAACTCGTATGATGACAGGAGAGCCATATTTACATTTCATTGATACAAGTAATGAAGAGTTGCCAGAGTTTCTAAAGGAAAAAGGGTTGAAGATTCATCAGAGTAATTTATGTTCAGAGATTATACTTCCTACAAACGAGGAAAGAACAGCAGTATGTTGTTTATCATCTTTGAACTTAGAGCATTTTGATGAATGGTCAAAAAATAAAACATTCCTAAGAGATGTTGCTGAAATGTTAGACAATGTTCTACAGTATTTTATTGATAATGCTAGACCAGAACTAGCCAGAGCAGTTTACTCTGCTACACAAGAAAGATCTATTGGGATAGGTGCTTTGGGTTTTCATGCTTATTTACAAAAGCATGGTATTCCTTTTGAAAGTGCCATAGCTGGAAATAGAAATGAAAAGATTTTTAAACATATTCGATCTGGACTTGATAAAGCAAACACTGAGTTGGGTACTGAGCGAGGGGAAGCACCTGATGCTGTTGATACTGGTCGTCGTTTTTCTCATATGCTCGCTATTGCTCCTAATGCTAGTAGTAGCATTATCATGGGCAATACTTCTCCTTCTGTGGAGCCTTTTCGAGCTAACGCATATCGTCAAGACACACTTAGTGGATCCCATACTAATAAAAATAAATTCCTTCAAATACTTCTTGAAAAGAAAGCTGAAAAGAATAAACTAAATTTAGATGAGGAATGGTCAAGTATTATTGCAAATGATGGCTCAGTACAACATCTAAAATATCTAAGCGATATTGAAAAAGATGTATTTAAAACATCTATGGAAATGAACCAACAATGGATTATTAATCATGCTAGTGAACGACAAAAATATATTGACCAAGCACAGTCAATTAATTTATTCTTTAGACCTGACGCAGATATTAAGTATCTTCATGCTGTTCACTTCTTGGCATGGAAGACTGGTTTAAAAACATTATATTATTGTAGAAGTGAAAAGATCGGTAAAGCCGATAAGATTAGTAAAAGAATACAAAGGGAGATAATTAAAGAGTTAGACATATCAGCGATAGCCGATGGTGATGTCTGTCTCGCTTGTGAAGGATAGAAAATGGATTTAAAATTACCAGAACATCTCAGCTATGATAAAGAAACTATAGAAAAATTAAAAACTCAAAAAATATTTCGCTATGGTGATGTTCCAAGATTTGATGATGAACTAGATTTCCTTATGGGTTTCGTGCCTGATTTAAAAAAGGATTTCTTAACAGAGTATAAAGATATTCAAGATTGTTTAGATAAAGGTACGACTTCAGCTATGCAATCAATATATAAAGAACTTAAAACTGACGAGGATGGGGATAAGTATTTAAGAAATAAAGCACTCGCATCAGGTAGGAGTTTGACTGATGTTGATAGTCTAGCAGATCCTAGTTTATTCAAAGGTCAGACGACAGGTGGTAAACTAAATTATGATGCTTGGCGAGTATTAGTTATGAAATATAATAATCCTAATATTGCTGCTGCCACTGGTCCTGCAGGAGAAGAGGTACAAAAAAGATTACTTTCTATACAACAAAAGAAAGATGGGTATAGACCACAAGCATTCCCAACTATGAAAAAGATTGCTGAACATTATGGAGTTAGATGCCCTGTGCTTGAATATAGTATCTTGCCTGCTCAAAGTATTATTGAAAGACATATAGGAATAGAAAATAAAAAGGGACAGAATATTCGTATTCACATACCTATAATTATTCCTGAGGGTGATTTATATTTAGAAGCAACTGGGGAAGAAGTTGATTGGAAACACCCATGGGGATTTAATAATCAATATATGCATAGTGCTCATAATAATACTGATGAACATAGATTAATTATGTTGATTGATTTAAAAAGAACTTATGTTGGTATTCCACCAGCAAAACATTTTAAGGATATGACTACTGAAGAGATTGGTGATATTCATTTTAAATATGCTAGAGATAATGATAGAGAGCAACCTAAAATCTCATCATCTCTATCTAACAAATTTAGGAACCCAGAAGATTATATATAGTGCCTAAAACAGAAAAAGAATTAGAGGAGTGGCATAAAAACCACATGAAAAAGTATCGTAAGATATTTAAAAAACAAGGGTGTTTACACTGGAGGAAAGATGCCAACAAAGTTTAAAAAAGATGAAATAATAGTTAAGAGAACACCAGATGGTAAACAATCTAAAACTAAAAAGAGACATTACATTCATACTATAAAACAAGAAGAATTAATTAAAACTTTAAATGCCACTTCAAGTGGTAAATTAAAACAGAAAATTAGACATGAACTAAGAAAAAGAGGAATAACTCTAGTGAGGAAAGCATCATGAAGAACTGGTTAAGAAATACTGCATATGTCCTAATAGCAATTGTTGCTTTATCAGGTTGTGCTAGTATAAAAGGATTCCTGCCATCAGGGTGGGATAGCAATGAAATGTTATGGATTGCTGAGATGCAATATGATATTCGTAATATAGAATGCGAAGGTCCAAACAAATTAGAAACAGTAGAAAAGGTTTGGAGAACAAAAGAAATTTTATGGTGGTATGCTCAAGCAAATCGACATGCTGATGTAGTTGAGTTAATACGACCATTTAGTGAAAGTATGGAAGGAATATATATGTCTGCCAAAGCAGATAAATTAAGGAAACCATACTGCGTAAACAAGGTTATTATATTGACTATACAGGTTGATGAAATAGCTGAAGCATTGGCATCAAGGAGAAAGAGATGACACAACGATTAATAATAATGGGTAAAAATAACTGCCCATATTGCGACTTAGCGAAGCGACATCTAGATGAACACAAGATTCCATATGACTACATCAAGATAGATGAAGATATGGATGCTTACACTGAATTTAGAGAGTTCGGTTTTCGTTCAGTTCCACAAATTATGCAAAGAGAAGATGACGGAAAGCTAAAGCTGAAAGTCGAGGGTGGTTGGGATGGACTAAAAGAAACTCCTATACACAACTTACAACAAATGGTCGGAGGACAATAATGGACGCATTTAAAGATCTTCGTAATGAAGAATGGGCAAATAAAAAAATAGAACTTGCCGATAAATTTAATAAACAGTTAGAATCTGGTGAACTCAACGAGTGGGAATATAAAGACTTAATGCAAGATCTTACTCGTACTGATGAAATTATGGACAAAGCGAATGCGATGAAAATGAAAGCAGCAGTAGAGAAAGCTATTTCATTGGCATTGAAATTTGTATAAGTTTTTATTTAAAGATTCAGAAGAAGTATTTGACCCAATCGCTCGTCAGAAGATAGCTGAAAAAGTCTATTATCATGAGAAGTATTGGAAGCCACTTAGCGATTTTCTAGGAGTCGGAACTCAAGCAGGTATGGAACATATGTACCTGTTCGGCGATGGTTTGTATGTCTTACAAGAAGATAAAGAGTTTGATGACGAAGTACAAGAACTCTTAGATACTGAATTTACAGAACTTATATATACTCCTGTCCTTAAAACTATTGAGGACATGTTCGGCATAGGAGTGAACGAGGTAAGCTATTACAAAGACTTGCCCTTGCCTGGATTTCATATCTATAAGGGAAACGAGATCGGCTTGACCAAACTTCGTCCTTTTCATGTCGATGATAATCTAAGATTTTATAAACCTGAAACAGATAAGAATAATATATTCTCATTTGCTATACCAATCATCCTGCCAGAATGTGGGGCATGTTTAGATTGGTTAGGGGATTCTAGCGAATACTTTATACATAACTATGAACTCGGTGTGATGTCAATGTGGCATGGAATGGTAAAGCATCGTATCGGTGCAAAACCACCAACTGATGAAGATAGGATTACTCTACAAGGTCATGTATATGTAAATGAAAAAGATGGTATTTTAAAAGTATATTTCTAGGAGGAAGAAATGGATTTAAGTTTTTTAAACGCAGAACTACTTAATAATGTCAGCTGGGAAGATGGTTTAATTTATATTGGACTCGGACTAGCTGTTTATGCAATAATCAGATTAATTAACAAATACACACGATAGGAAAAACGATGGCAAAAAAGCAACTCAAACTAACTGACGAAAGAACTTTCTTCAAACCTTTTAATTATCCATGGGCATACGAAGCATGGTTAAAACATGAACAATCACATTGGTTGCATACTGAAGTGCCTATGATTGAAGATGTTAAAGATTGGAAAACAAAGATTACTGCTGAGCAGAAATACTTTTTAACTAATATCTTTAGATTCTTTACTCAGGGAGATATAGATGTTGCTGGTGGTTATGTAAATAACTACTTGCCATATTTTCCACAACCTGAAATTAGAATGATGTTAAGTGGGTTCGCAGCAAGAGAAGCATTACATATTGCTGCGTACTCACATTTGATTGAAACTTTGGGTATGCCTGAAAATACATATCAAGAGTTTGCTGAATATCAGGAGATGTCTGACAAACATGAATACTTTATTAAACTATCAGAATCTAATGGAAACAAAAGATCGGTAGCTACTAACATTGCTGCATTCTCAGCTTTCACTGAGGGGATGCAACTGTTTTCATCTTTCATTATGTTATTAAACTTTCCTAGACATGGACTAATGAAAGGTATGGGTCAAATCGTGACTTGGTCAATCGTAGATGAAACTCAACATGCTGAAAATATGATTAAACTTTTTAGAACTTATGTTGAAGAAAATAAAACCATCTGGAATGACAAAACTAAAGGCGAGATATATACAATCGCTACAAAAATGACTGAACTCGAAGATAAATTTATTGACTTATCATTCGCTATGGGCGAGATGCCTGACTTAACAGCTGATGATGTAAAAGGTTATATAAGATATATCTGCGATCGTAGGTTAATTAGTCTAGGATTGAAAGGTATATGGAAAGCAAAAACTAATCCACTCCCATGGGTTGAAGAGATGATAAATGCTCCAACTCACGGAAACTTCTTTGAAAATAGAGTCACTGATTATGCAAAAGGTGCAATTACAGGTGACTGGCAAGAAGTATGGGGAGTCGGTACTGCTTAAATATGAGTGTAAAGAAAAAATATAATTTTGAATGTGCTTCTTGTGGTGCTGAATACAGTATCTCTATGGAGGAAGATGAAGATAATTTCATGGGGCAAGATATAATTTGTTGCCCATTCTGTGGAGATGATTGTGAAAGACCTGAACAAGAGGAGGATTTAGATAAGGATCCAATATGAAAATATTAGTTGATATTATTAGTCATGTAAATTCCAATAGTTATTCAGAACTTCTAGAAGATCTAAAAGAATACGATGTAGAAGTTGTAGAAACAATTAAACAATACGACCCATCTCTTACTCGTCAAGGGTATCAATTAAACATAGATAAAGAAAGATTTCTTACTCAACACGATGAAGATTTTTTAATTACCTTGCGTGGAACTAGTAAACTCTCAAGAGATTTTAAAACTTTAGTTGAAGCAGTAAGTAAAGAAGATATTGATTTGGTATTTTTAGCAGGTAGAAGAGAACTCTATGTTGATGATACTTTATATGAAAACGACGAAGGATTCTTAAGAGCAGTATTAGAAAAGTATTGTGAATTAAATATGAATACATCTTTTAAACATCCAGTTGAATACATACAAAATATTATAACATCAATAGCACCTTATCAGCCATTATATGTTCCATATACTAATGAACAGGGTGTACACAATACCCTTATAGGATATTCAAGGAAGTTTGCGGAGTTGTTTACATTCAACGAAGCTATTAACCCTTGCGATATTCTTACCAACCACGACGCACTTATGACTGCTTCTAGGAACGATCTACAAGTTCGTTATCTTCAATCTAATGCATTCGTAGAAGAGCATATGGATATCCAGGAAGTATGTCAAGGTGGTTTCTGGGAAAACTATACCGAAGATTGGCGAACTGCCATGAAACGATCCATCCCTAAATTCACAAAAAACATCACAAATCGTAAGATTAAATTCATTTAGAACCTAAATATAATACAATGACTTGGTTATATGAAGACAAAGTCTTCACTGATTATGAAGATTATTATGGTTTCATCTATGAGATTACCTGTAAGAAAACAGGTAGATCTTACATTGGTCGCAAATATTTTACAAAAGCGAAAACTCTACAGCCATTGAAAGGCAGAAAAAATAAAAGAAGAAGTAGAGTTGAGAGTGATTGGCAAAATTATTGGGGATCGTCAACAATCCTACACGAAGATATAATTAAAAAAGGCGAAAGTAATTTCGAGCGAAACATACTTCGTCTTTGTAAAACTCGTGGGGAGGTTAATTACTGGGAAGTGAAATATATGTTTGAGTTTGATGTGCTAAACGCAAAACTTCCTAATGGTGAGTACAAATATTATAACGAAAATATTATGATTAAATTTACAAGATCTAATATAGGAGGATAATATATGTGGAATCTTACTGATATAAAAGAATGGATAATTGACACTAAGGACGCTATCGTTTTTAAGTGGGATACTTTATCCAACGCAAATAAAATTGCTACTGCTGGAATATTAGCATTAGTAATTTGGGTTATATGGACACTAGTATAACCAACACTAAAAGTGGGGACTTCGGTCCCCACAAAGAGGAGGACTAATATGTTCATGAAAGTATTAATGTTGGGGACTGCCTTAACTATCTCTGCTATCGCTGCATATTACTCAATAATTGGGTTAGCAACTATCTTTGCTGCAGCAGTCATACCAGTTATAATTATGGGGTCTGCCATGGAAATAGGAAAGCTGGTCACAGTCGTCTATCTACATAGATACTGGCATCAGGCACAACTCCTATTAAAATCATATTTAATTTTCGCAGTGTTTTTCTTAATGTTTATTACTAGCATGGGAATATTTGGATTTTTAAGTAAAGCACATATCGAACAAACTGCTCTATCTGATGAGCAGATAGCACTCGCAGAATCTATTGATGATAAACTTCTTCGTTCAAATGTAAAAATAGAAAGATGGGATGCTGAAATAGATAGGTTGTTACAACCTAATAGTGAAAGAGTAGATGTACAAATAGGAAACGAACAAGAAACTCTTAATGGTTTGTACGATCGTATCTCTGCTGAAAAGAAAGCAGCAAATGATGCGTATAATCAAAAACTAAAAACAATTAATGAAACTGTCACTGGCTTTGGTTCAGGTGCTGCTAAAAGAGAACAAGTAGATGCAGCAAATGCTGAACTGAAAAAAGAACTATCTGCTATTGATAACAAATATAAAGACCAAATAAACAATCTAGAAGAAGTAATTGCTTCTTATCGTCTTCAAGCTGAAACTAAAACAGATGACATAGATGAAAAAATATCTGGATTAGAGTCAAGAGTTGAAGCTGAACAATTAATAGTTGATTCGCTAATCGAAGAGAAGATGGTTTATGAAAAAGAATATCGAACACTTGAAGCTGAGGTTGGTCCAGTAAAATATATTGCTGAACTAGTATATGGTGAAACAGATAAGTCAGTATTAGAAGATGCTGTCAGATGGGTTATTATAATTCTATGTATAGTATTTGACCCACTTGCTGTCGCTTTATTAATCGCATGGAATGGTATGATTGAACAACCAAAGCGAGGTGTACGATTACCTGAAAAAAAGTTAAAACCGAGCGATGATGCTCGGTACTACTGGAAAAAAATCCAAGAAGATGCTAAGGTAAAACGACATGTTGATAAACTACCAGAGAAACGAGAAGATCGTCCTGGTCCAAGTATAGCTGAAGAGCCGAAGGAAGTAGATCCAGATAACGAACCATACAATCCTGAGAGTTATAAATTAAGATCTGATATTAAGGAAATAATCAAGAAGAAAGATACCGAAAACCCTAAATAGTCATTTAAGATTAACTATTTTATAGTGGATTAAAAGATGGCAAAAAAAGATTTTGATTTAGATGGCGATGGTGTTCTAACTCCTGAGGAGATAGAAGCAGCCAAATTACTCAAAGAAGCAGAGTCAGCAGAAGAAAAAGCTGATACCCAGAAACGAATGGCATGGATAGCAATGATATCTATGCTTGGCTTTACTGGTTTTATTCCTCCCTTTTATGTCCGACGAACGAGTGGCAGCACTCGGAGATCTACTTGGTCTATTTTATATAGCACAAGCTGGTGTAGTTGGAGCATATATGGGAATGTCTGCTTACATGAGTAGGAAATAACTAACTGGAATTATGGATGATATATTTTTACTGATAGGTGAGCTCGGTCTGCCAATAGCAGGCTGTGTCTTTCTTGGTGGATTCATATATGTAATTTTAAAATACATATTAAGTGATGTCACTGAGCAAGTATCTACTATGCATGGAATCATATCTATGCTCGATAATCGTATCAAGAATATGAACAACGATATGATTAAACTAGACATTCTAATTTCTCATTCATTAGATTTAAAACCAGACGAGGAACGCATCGCTAGAGCCGATGGGAAAGAAGATGCTCGTCGTGATTGATATAATAAATGATTATGGCTTCCCAGTTGTGGCAGTCGTAGGTATGGGATGGTTCATCTGGTTTATATACAGCTACATTACTGAAAAGATTGCTGCGAAACTAGATAATGCTAACAAGGTATTAATAGCATTAATAGATAGGATTCGTATGCTAGATAATGATATTATAAGACTCAAGTCAAAGATAAATACAGTCATAGAATTAAAAGAATTACAAGATAAAAAGGTCGAGAAGAAGGATGAAAAAGCTAAATAAAGGTATGAGAGTTCTAGTATTTTTACTATTATTGTCACCACTAGCCATGGCAGACTCGCTAGTTTTTGAGTTTGGAAACCCAGCTTTCTCTGGAAATGGTTATAGTTCCCATGTATTGAGTGTTGAGCAATTGCAATACTCAAGAAAACAAGATGTTGAAGATGATGCTAAAAGTGCTGCAGCAGCACTAAAGAGGGAACAAGATAATACGACGATTGCCAAGTTTATAAAAAATGTAGAATCTAGAATATATGCTAACTTGTCAAAGCAACTAGTTGATAATATGTTTGGTACAGGTTGTGATGTGACAGATGTCTCTGCTAATTGTCAGAACTCTGGTTCAGCCACAATAGATCCAGATGGTGATGGAACTGGTGCTACTTTGGCATGGGTTAGAGACTCTTCTGCTGGTACTATTACTTTGACTGTGACAGCTGAGGATGGAACGATAACCAACTTGACAGTACCTGTTGGCAATTTTCTATTTTAAAAAAGGAGTTGCTTCGTGCAAGGTTTGTTTAAGAGCTTAGTATTATTCAGTCTGCTATTTGTAGTAGGGTGTGCTTCTATACCTGATAAGGTCAAGGAGTACGATGCACTTGGTCCTTTTCATCATCAAACTCCTACAAATGATATGCTGGTAAATTTACCAGAACTAGATCAGGAAATTATGACGATTGCTGTTTATAATTTTACTGACAAAACAGGACAAAGAAAACCAAGTCAAAAGTTTTCACAGCTATCTACAGCAGTATCACAAGGTCCAGAGGTATGGGTGATACAAGCATTAAAAGAAGCTGGTGGAGGAACTTGGTTTAAAGTTGTTGAACGAGGTGGTTTAGAAAACCTTGTAAAAGAAAGACAACTGATACGATCTACTAGAGAATCGTATGAAGGACAAGAAGCAAATAAAAATAGTTTGAAACCACTATTATTTGCTGGGTTAATATTAGAAGGTGGGATAGTTTCTTACGACACTAATATTGACACTGGAGGTTTCGGTGCAAGATATTTTGGTATCGGTGCTCATGAAGAATATAGAGTTGACCAAGTCACAGTATCTATGAGAATTGTAGCAGTACAGACAGGTGAAGTTATCCTAGCTGTAAATGGTACGAAAACTATCGCTTCTCATAAATCTGGTGTTGACGCATTTCGCTTTATTGATATGGGCACAAGAGCGATAGAGGTTGAGAGTGGGGTTAGTGCAAACGAACCTGTAAACTATGCTATAAGATCTGCAGTAGAATACTGTATTATAGAAATAATAAAACAGGGGGAGGAACAATCACTCTGGAAATTTAAAGAGGAGAAACTAAATGAAGCAAACGAGGGGATACATTAATAGAATATTATTAATATTGATGCCTTTATTATTCATGTCTGTTGGTATGGCTAATGATATCTATGTCACACAAAGTGGTGATACACTTGACTTAGATATTACTCAAGATGGTCAGAACAACACAGTAGGAAACTCCACAACTTCTTCGTCATCTGTCGGTGCAACAACAACTTTAAATATTGACCAAATAGGAAACTCGAATGTAATAACTTATGCTATTAATGGTGCCACTTATACTGGTGTTATTAACCTAGTAGGAAACTCAAACAATGTAGATTTGAATTGTGATAGCACAGGTGGCAATAGTTCTTGTGGAACTGCTAATGCAGTGATTAATTTCACTGGTAGTTCAAACGATATCGATTTAGATATAGGTCAAACATCATCTGCAGCAACTGCTGATGTTGATATAGTTGGTCAATCAGGATCTGATTCGAATGTGGTAGCAGCAACTGTAGATGGCAACTCTGCTATCTTGACTATTACTGTGAATGGAGATACTAACAACTGGTTAATTGATATAGATGGTAATGGTGATGTAAATGGTCATACTTTAATTCATACTCACACTGGTGGTATCGCAGATGTTGATATCGTACAAAGTGGTATTAACGACCAATACATTAATCTTACTACTTCGGGAGATAATCATGACATTGATATCTCTCAAACTGACTAAAAGAATTTAATCTTTCATCATGAGATTTACGACTGTATTATTACTTACCTTATGTGGGATGCTTGTAATTTGTTCACAAGAAGCAAACGCAAGCATCGGTGAAGTGACTTTACATGAAGGAAATGGCACCATAGAAAGAAAGTCAGATGGCTCAGAGGTCATTACCGAAAAACAAGTAGGTGTCTTCAGTTATGATACAGTTAAAACTGGCAATGGTAAAACTGGTATCGAATTTATAGATGATACTAGAGTGGATGTTACAAGTCATAGTAAATTAATTATTGATGATTTTGTTTACGATCCTAATACTAAGACAGGAAAGTTATCTCTAAAAGCTAGTCTCGGAACAATTAGATATGCTTCTGGGCAAATCGCAAAGAACTCAGCAACAGATGTAAAGATTTCAACTCCTACAGCAACTATCGCTGTAAGAGGAACAGACTTCAGTATGACAGTAGATGAACTTGGTTCTTCTACAATTATATTACTACCAAGTTGTGATACAACTGGTGCGTGTTTCGTAGGTGAGATAGCTGTAGATTCTGATGCTGGTCAAGTAATACTTAATCAAGCATTTCAGGCAACAGTAGTAGATACAATATCATCTACTCCTATGAAACCTGTTCTCCTAAATTTAAACGAGGAGATGATAGGCAACTTATTAATAGTTGCCAAACCTAGAGAGATCGCAGATGGTCAAGCTAGGGAACAAGCATATAATAAAGTTGCTAGTGCTTTAGATATTGACTTCTTACAGTTTGATGATTTAGAAATAGATTACTTAGAAGAAGAAGAGGACACTTGGGCAACTGGATTAGATATAGATTTTTTAGAGCAAAACTTCTTAGTAGATATTTTGGCTCAGATAAATAAAGAACTTGCTAAAGCTATGCGAAGTGAGTTTGATAAACAAAAAGGAACTGACGGAATACAATTAGGAAAAGATCCAGTCACTGGTATTATAATTTTAGATGAAGATCCTGAGTGGGTTTATTCTAGAGAAGGTGCAGGAAACTTTTTTGAATTAAGATTAGATAAAGAATATGGTTATGTAATATCGTTTACACAAAATGACTTTACGATATTTGATTTTGAATTAGGAGGACAAGATAATGTCATTAATATCTTACAAAACCAATGATTGATTTTACAGATTTTTCAAAACAAGGAATTAAAGTTATCCTAACAGCTTGGGCATTATTTGCTCTAGGTATATTTGCTTGCGAAAAAGCATACGCAAGTGGTACAGGTACTTTAAACTGGACTGCTTACTCAACTTCTCACTATGCTCCTTATGTAGAATCTTCTTGTTATAATAATTATTCTTATCTTTCTACCTGTAATAATACCAACTGGGCATATGTAAACTCTACACCAATAGCTACAGGAACAACAAATAGTTTAAATTATAACTGGAACAGTGGAAGCATAACCATAGGTGGTACAAACATCGGATCTACTTCTAGAATGTTAGTCATCACAGGATACTGGCAACATCCAGGAACAGCTGGTCAAACATCAACAGTATATTTTGCTGGTCGTAATGATGATGGTCTTATAGTAAATATTAATGATACAAAAGTAATATCTGACTGGGCACAACAAGGTCCAAGATATTGGAACTCTAATGGTTCGTTTACAGGTGTGGGTGGTCAATGGTATCCTATCGTAATAAACTGGTATGAATGGAGTGGTTCAGCTAACATGGATATTCATTATAGAACTGATGGTAATAACGCAACTAATACTACCAGTGGTTGGCTTGACCATACTTCTAGTATGTTCTCAACAAGTTTACCAGTGACAACTGTCACTCCAACATCTGGTCAATCAACTTTAAAATCTACAGGTCAATCAGCAACTGGCGAAGGTGTTAAGGTGACAATGTCAGGAGATAATAATTCACTTACAGTTAGACAAGCTGGTAATAATAACTTTATTGTAGGAACTAATTGGTCAGACAACGCACAAGTTTCTGGAGATAGTAATACTCTATCATTTAATCAAGGAAATATTTTAACATCAGGAAGTAGTGGTAATAATGGTTTGGCTTTTGATATTACTGGAAACTCTAATACTGTAAATGTAGCACAAGGAGAAAACGCAAATGATACTGGTGGTCATAGATTATGGTTTGATATAGATGGCAATAGTAATACGATGAACTTAACACAAAATAATGATGGTAATTCTAATGCTAAACATTTTATGTATATTGATATAGATGCTAGTAGCAATAATGTATTAGCATATCAAAAGAATAATGGAGCAAAGACTTTATTTCTTGATATAAATAATAATAGCAATGATGTGGATATATTCCAGTATGGTACTGGTGACCATTTCCTTGATGTATTATTAGATACAGGAAACTATGCTCATGATGTAGATATTACTCAAGATGGTAGTGGTAGTCATGGAGCAAGAATAGATTTATCTGGTTATTCATACGATTTTGATTTAACTCAAAACAGTGGGACAGGTCAGCATTATACAGTAGAAGGAATATGTGGACAGTCAGGTGGCTGTACATTATCCACAACACAGAACTAAATATATAGAGTGGCATATAGCGACAAAGTCGTAGAAAGATTCGAGTCTGTTCTACGCAATCCACAAAAACATTCGGTTGGTAGATTCAATCCGAAAGACCACGATGTGGCTACAGGTATGGTAGGTGCTCCATCCTGCGGAGATGTAATGAAACTCCAACTAAAACTTGACCGAGCCAACGATCCAGATAAAGCTAAGATTACTGATGTCAAGTTTAAAACATATGGATGTGGTTCTGCTATCGCATCTTCTACTATGTTTGTTGAAATGTTAAAAGGCAAAACTATTGAGGAAGCCAAAAATATAAAAGACAAAGATATAGCTGAAGCATTGGAATTACCAGCAATTAAATTACACTGTTCAGTACTAGCAGAAGAAAGTATAAAAAAGGCGATAGAAGATTGGTATGATAAAAAATATTCTGACCCACTGGACAAGTAGTTTATTCACACTTGCCATTCTGGCAATCATAGGATTCTCAAATCCTGACTTCAAAGAAATAATAAAGTTAAAATCTTTTGACTTCTTACTTGCATCTGAAGAACAAACATTCTCAGAAGATATAGTTATAGTTGAGATAGACGAAGCTACATTAGATGTAAAAGGTCAATATCCTTTCAGTCGTGTTCATTATTCATTCCTTATAGAAAAGTTAAGAGATGCTGGAGCAGGTGTAATAGTATTCCCAATATTATTCTCAGAAGAAGATAGAGAAGATGGCGACTGGGTATTTGAAGCAACATTAAAAGCAGGAACTGTTATAGCACAGTTAGGAACTAATGATATTAATAAGAATGGTGTGCCTAGAGGTGTTGCTAAAATAGGAGACCCATTACCATACTTGTTTGAATGGGGTGGGATGCTTGGACCAATACCACAACTTGGTCAGGCAGCAAATGGAGTTGGTGTTGTAAATACTGCTCCCGAACTAGATGGTGTTGTTCGTAGAGTGCCTTTACTTATGAGAATAGGTGAAGATGTATATCCTAGCATAGCCATAGAAGTTATTAGAGTAGCAACAGGAGATCCATCGTATCAGGTAAAAGCTGGTGAGGGTGGCATACAAGCTATGAGAGTTCCAGGATTCGCTACTATTGAAACTGATGCGAATGCTAGAATATGGTTGAGACATGATAAAGAATATCATACCATGTCAATGATAGATGTAGAAGAAGGAGTAAATGATTTATTATTATTTGGTAAAACTGTAATCGTATCGCCAACTGCTGCTGGTATATCAAATATCATAGCAACTCCTAGAGGAGAACAGTACTCACATTATATAACTGCTTCTACATTACAAACTGTTTTATCAGGAGAACAAATAACTAGAGTAGATTACTTGCCACTAGTTGAAATGATAGCAGTAATATTGTGGGCACTTATAACTATTATCGCTGTTAGATTTTTACCATATGCTTGGCTCGCAGTTTACTTGGCTGTCTTAGTAGGTGCAGCGATAGCAAAAGCATACTTCGCATTTACTTGGTATGGTTGGTTAATAGATGTATCTTGGTTTGTTATAACAATATTCTTAGTAGGATTCCACGCAACCTTTACTAGATTTATTCTAGAGTTTAATTTAAAACAACAAATAAGAAAACAGTTTGAAAGATATCTAGATCCTAGACAAGTTGCTATCCTACAAAAAGATCCTAGTAAATTAAAACTAGGTGGTGAGAAAAGAGAGATGAGTTTCTTGTTTATGGATATAGTTGGCTTTACACCTATCTCTGAATATTTTAAAAACAAAGACGACCCAGAAGGATTGGTAGAATTAATTAATGATTACTTAAATAGAATGACTAAGATCGTATTGACCAATGGTGGTTGCGTAGATAAATACATGGGCGATTGTATCATGGCTTTCTGGAATGCTCCACTTGATTGCGATAATCATGCAGAGTTAGCAGTCAAAACAAGTATTGAATGTGCTGAAGAAACTGAGAAGCTAAAGAAAGAATATAAAGAAGCAGGATTACCTGAGATTAATATTGGTTCAGGTGTAAATACTGGAACATGTATCGTAGGTAATATGGGAAGTGAAATGAGATTTGATTATTCAGTCATAGGTGATGCAGTAAACCTTGCTGCGAGATTAGAAGCACAAACTAGAAACTATAAAAATTGTCATACACTATACTCACAATATACCAAAGATTGCCTAAATAGTATTAAGTCTAAAGAACTTGACAAAATCAAAGTCAAGGGCAAAGAAGAACTCATAACAATTTACGAACCATGTTAGAAACATTATTCTATATTGTGCTTACAGCATATACAACTTCTGGTGAGAATTTCCATTCAAACCTGAGCATCCCCTTTGACTCAAAGCTAACTTGTTCATATTATCTAAAGAATAAAATAGATGTCCACCCACTTCCATTCGAAAAGAATGAACTGGGCAACTATGTAGTGAGTTATAATGAAACTGAATATGAGGTTGACTTCTGGTCACATCAGTGTGAGGAGTTTTATTTCGATGTCAAGGACGGAAAGTGGAAAACTGTCCCAAATAGTATCTAAAACCCTTAAAAACAGGGTAAAATCAAGCCAAATCAAATAAGAGAGTATTTTAAGGACCACTGGACGCATGCGTATTCAGGGGGGTATAATACCATAGGGGCATGCCTGTTTGCGTCTCAGTGAGGATATATGGAGTCCGTTTTCCATAGATTATGTTCTTTTTTCCTTATTTTTAACTTTTTTACGATTTTTCTTTACTTTTAACTTTTTTTAGGGTAGAATGATAATACTGTCAAAAGTGACAGATTAACCACAAATATCTAAGGAGGATATATGGCTAATAAAATGACGCAAGAAGCTAAGTTGCTTCGTGCTTTGCAAAATGGTAGTGAATTCACTGCTAACCAAATAGCATCTAGATTCGGTATTGCGAATCCTTATGCTGTCGTGCAAAACTTGAAATTGAAAGGTTTTGCGATCTATCTAAACAACAGAACTAATTCTGTTGGGCAGACCTATAAGAAGTATCGTCTAGGTACTCCTACAAGGGCAGTAGTTGCTGCTGGATATAGAGCACTTATTGGTGCGTAATCATTTCGTCCTGATATGATTATAAAGGGGAGTCGGTCATCAGTATCACTCCCCTTTACTTTTAAGTTTTTTATAATTAGAATATAACTATGGCAATATTTTTAACTCAATACGATGTAAAACTAAATGATGGCTCTCGTAAGACTTTTGCTGGTCCCGATATTGATTGTTGGGATTTAGAAGAAGCTCAAGAACTTGCCAAGGATATGAGTCCTACATTATATGTTTGCGGAGAATGGGTAGAAAATGTTATGCCTTACCGATTAACTTTATAATGAGAGGAACAATATGAGTGATAATTATGATGACCGAAAGTTTGATGAAGCTATGAAAACTCAAATGCGTCAACAACTAGGCGAGTCTATTTGTACTGTTAAGTTTAAAAAAGCTGACGATACTGAAAGGGAAATGAAATGTACTACTAATATTAGATTTATCCCTGAAGAGAATATACCTGGAACTGGTCGAGAAACCCATGATGAAAGGTTGGAAGTTTCTAGGGGAAACGATAACAACTTGTTTGTTGTTTTTGATACTGAAAAAGTTAAATGGAGGTCTTTCAGATATGAAAGGATGCTTTCATTTTATTATCCAGGAACTGGTAGAACAAACAACCCACCTGTAAAAAGAATTTTTCCATGATATTAATTGATTATAGCCAAGTAGCAATATCTAACATCATGTCTTTTAAACAAGACTTGATACAAGCAGAGATGACAGGTGACAGCAAAGGTGCTGAAGATATTATTCGTCACTGTATTTTATCAAGTCTTAAAATGTATAAGAAAAGATTTGGTAAAGATTATGGAGATGTTGTAGTATGTTGCGATAGTTATAATTACTGGAGAAAAGATTATCATCCTTACTATAAATCTAAAAGAGCAGGATCTCGTGAACAGGATGATATGCCATGGGATGTTCTATTTACCATAATGAGTAAAGTAAGAGATGAGATTGCTGAGCACTCTCCTTACAAAGTTATGCGTATAGAAAGATGTGAAGCTGATGATGTTATAGGTGTATTATGTGAACATACTAATGAGTTTGGTAATCACGAACCTGTAATGATAGTGTCAAGTGATAAAGATTTTAAACAGCTTCAAAAATTTGACAATGTAAAACAGTTCTCTCCTATGCAGAAGAAGTTTGTTACAGTTGATAAAGGAGAAACTGTTAAAGAGTTTACTACTATGCACATAGTAAAAGGTGACACTGGTGATGGTGTACCAAATATATTTTCCCCTGATGATATATTCCATCAGGATGGTGTAAGGCAGAAACCTGTCACCAAGAAAATACTAGAGGAGTTCTATGCTTTTGGAAAAGCAGCATGTAGAACTGACGAAGAAAGAGAACGATGGGATCGTAATGAAACTTGTATATCTTTATCGCATATACCAGAAGAATATAAAAAAGCGATCTCAGATGAATACCTAAATAATAAAGCGAATGGCGATAAGATGTCACTGTATAATTACTTGATGGAGAATCGCTGTAATTTATTATTAGAGGAGATTGAGGACTTTTAATTATGGCTCAAAAATTTATAGATAAAATCCTACAGGATATTAATGATACTGGGGATGTTGAAAAGTATAAGGATGATGCACTTGTAAAGATTATATTTCAAGAAGCATTTAATCCTGCGAATAAATGGATTCTACCAGAAGGTGTACCACCTTATAAAAAGGCTGACGAACCTGATGGAATGTTTCCTACAAATATGTATCTTGAAGCAAGACGCATAGGTTATATATTCAAGCGAGAAGATCTTAAACCTATAAAAAGGGAAGGATTATTTATCGAACTGCTTGAAAGTGTATCACCTGAAGAAGCAAAGATTCTTTTAGCAATCAAAGACCAAAGACTGGACAAAGTATATCCTAAGATTACTCCAGCAGTCGCAAGTAAAATTGTTGAGATTGATACTAAAGAAGCTGATAAGATGATTGCTGAAGCAAAAGATGCTGAAGAAAAAGCTAAAAAACCACACCAGAGTACAACTCAAAAACGAGATGCTTCTGGTAAATTTACTAAGAAGGCAAAGTAATGACTAAACCACTAGAAGAAAGATTAACTACTCTAAAAGATTTAGAGAATAGTATTGAGTATGCTGGTGAAGTTCGTGTATGTACTGAAGATAGATTAGTTGTAGCATATAGAGAAAAAGATACTGCTGCGAAAAAAGAGGTACAGTTTGATGTATATGATTCGGCTACAGATAAATGGACTAGAGACGACTGGGAATGTACATATCCTAACATTGAAAAGTTAAACGCAACTGATGTCACTGTTAGAGTAAGCAATCATAGATGAAAGTAGCTGTTGTTATGGGAGTGGCGAACGATCGCTCCATTGCATGGGGTATCGCCAACAAGTTGATAGATGAAGGATACACTTGTATCTTTACTTATCCTAACGATTCCATAAAGAAAAGAATTACTAGACTATCGCCTATGGCTCATACTATTAAGTGCGATGTATCTAATAGTATGGATGTAAGAAACGCATTCATAGAAGCAACTCAACATTATCCTAAGATAGATTATGTTGTACACGCAATGAGCATGACTGACTTTAGAGAGTTAGATGGTAAGATGATGGATATAAGTAGAGATAACTTTTTAGAAAGTTTAAATGTTGGTTGCTACTCATTAATTGACATAGTAAAAAGTAGTCTAGATAAAATGAATGAGGGTGGAGCATATCTTACACTAAGTTATGATGGTGCTCGAAGAGTTTACGATAACTATAATGTAATGGGTATAGTAAAAGCAGGATTAGAATCTGCCACTCGATATCTAGCAAAAGATTGTGCTGAAAAAGGTGTAAGAATAAATTGTATTTCAGCAGGAGTAATTAAAACATCAAGTGCTATGGCAGTAAAAGGTAGCAAAGGGATGTTAAAGTGGGCAGAGGGAGTGAACCCAATGAAAAGAAATATCACTCTAGAGGATTTAGCAGGAAGTGCATATTACTTCCTATCTGATTTATCTTCAGGTGTGACAGGTGAAACACATTATGTAGATTGCGGATATAATATTATAGGAGCACCGAGTATAAATGACATCTAAAGTAATCAATCGCAAGTTTGCGACAATGGATAATAAGAAGATTAAAATGCAACTGAATGGTTTTGTTATGAATACTCATGTTGACCATATTGATGAATTATTTGATGAAGGAATTATTAGATACTTTGTTAATCATGTTTTATATCAACTGGACTTTCAAAGGCAAATACATTTTGAAGAACAACTAAAGAAAGCTGATAGCCGACCCATACCAGATGGGCATGCAAATCAGGCAACTATTGAAGAACATAAAGTATATTGTGAGGTGGTATTAGAGGATCCTTCTAAACCTGATTGGTGGGAACCTGATACTCGAGGGATTGCTTGGAGTATTCATGAGCAAGGGCAAATGAATATAAAAGATATCGACAATATAAAATATGATATATATAATATAGAGGAGAAGCAATGAGAAGTATATTGAAAGAAGCACTGAAGAAAAAGTACGAAGGTGACATAGCAGAAGCCACTGCCAACTTAGCAGTTTATTTTCATAATCCTGTAGGCATAGGTGAACATCCAGAAATAATTACTGAGATGGATAAGCAACTAGAAAAAATTGCTGCTGCTAAAGAAAAGCTAGAGGTCTTACAAGAACAAGATGCCTAGTATAATTGGACACGGAATTGATATGGTTCTTGAGTCTCGATTTGAGAGACGCAGGGAAAAATGGGCAGAAACTATTTTATCCCCAAAAGAAAAAGAAATATATAATGGACTGTTAGATAGACAGAAATGTAATTATCTAGCAAAGGTATGGGTGTTGAAAGAAGCATTTGTAAAAGCAAGACAACACCCAATCGTTGGTATGAAAGAAGCTAGAATGTTTTCTTATATCTCACCGAACTTAATACCGAGTAAAGAGATGAGAGAAAAATTAAAAGGAGTAAGCATACATTGTTCACTATCGGATTTCAAGGGTTGCGTGATTGGTTCAGTAATTTTAGAGAACAACACTTAACAACCTATAAACAAACTTTTCGTATTAGATACTGGTGGTTTACCCAGCTGTGTCTCGTAGGAATTATTGCCTTTGGTCGTTGGGATCTAATACCTTATATTTTAGGTTGGTGGTTCTTTGGAGCAATGGCTATAACAATATATGCTCATAGAGGATTATCACATAACAGTATTACAGTAAAATGGAAATGGCTCGAACACTTATTCTGCTCACTATGTATCCTAAGCAATATAGGAAGTCCACTCGCATGGGCAGTGGTTCACAGAATGCACCATGTGTATCTAGACGAAGAAAAAGACCCACACTCTCCACATCAAATTGGCTTTCTAAGATCTTTAACCCATAGATGGGATGTACCTTTTGAGAATATACCACTAAGATTTACTCGAGGATTACTTAGATTAGAAACTCCAAGGTGGTATCATGATAATTCATTTATTGCTTTCGTAGGGTTTATATTCTTTATATGGGCAACTACAACATTATATGGTGCTTATTCACATGGCTGGGGAGAAGTATTTAATTATCTAGCCAATCCTATCTTTTATGATGGAGCAGCACAATGGTTATTAATTTGGGGTGTAGAGTTTGGCTGGGCAGGTTTTGCTGGAGTAGCACTAGGACAATGGTCAATGGGTATTACTAACGCATGGCAACATAGTGACAAAAGAGGTAAAGGATACATTCGAAATATCCCATGGTATTTAAGTTTTATAAACTGGGGTGAGGGAAGTCATGACTACCACCATACAAATCCAAAAGATTTCAAGTTTGGTAAAGGATTGAACGACCCAACACAATATTTTATACTTTTCCTAAATAAGATTGGGGCAGTGAGTATAAATAGAAATATATGATGTTCCAGTTTACGAAGTGCTTGGTGGTACACAGAAGAGAGAGCAAAGCAAGTACCCTAACCAAGTGAGTTAGTGCTTTCGGTATCTAACTCCCCTGTCTCAGTGGGTCACTTCGATGCAGTTTTGGTAGTTTCTGCTCAACAAAAAACTACCACTTGTTTGATGAAAGGAAACATAATGGACTATAATGTCGAAACTTATTTAATAGAATATATCATAACACTAACATTTTCATTTTTATTTTTCATATTAGGTTGGGCAATGCCAAGAGGAAGCAACCTAAAAAGAATCCAAGGTAAAATCTTTAAGAGGTTTTATAATTGGACAGGAGCATTTATGGTTAAGTTCCATAACTTCTTTGCTGATGAAGAATTTTATTTAGAACATATTTGGCAAGACACAAAAGATTATGTACGAAAAAAACATGGATTCCAAAAAAAGAAACCAAAGACAACTAAGAAAAAGTAATGTTTAGACCACCATATCATGTAGCATTGAAAGATGTACCATTCCCATTATCTGATGCGGAGTTAGCAAATCAGATTGCAAGATACGATAGAAAGAATGGTGATTGGGCAAAACGAAAAAATATACCTGACATATGGCATACTGATAAAACAGCTTATGCTTATGGTGCGTATGGTTTTGTAGCAAACTTATGGATTAAAAATACATTATACACTCCTGAGTTTAAACAATGGCTAGACAGAAACATGATGGCTCCAGCACTCGTAGGAACTATATTTGTTTCCCCACCTGGATATTCGCTTAGACCACATATAGATTATGCTGATTACAATATTGAATACTATTGGCGAATAAACTTTCCTGTAAAATTAAAAGACAACGAAGATAAATCTATGGCATTCTGGGATCCTAGTGATTGTAATATGGAAAGAAGAAACTATATTAACCACCCAAAGATGCCACATACTGACGCAATGAGTTTAATTGAGTTTGATGATGAGACACGACCAAAGGTTAAAAAACATTTTGATACACAACTAGGTGACGCATCTTTGATATGTGTAGCTGGACCTGATTGTGCTCACAGTATGATATATGATGGGGAAGAAGAAACTTACACTATCTCTATAGATTTTGTAGATAAAAGAACAGGTGGACGAATCCATGATTGGAAAGATATTGAAAAAAGAATGGGAAAACATTTTATAAAAACAGATAACCCATCGCCGATTAAAGCATGGGTAAAAGAAGATGGTACATTTGGATGGAGTAGAGATGTTAGTTGAACCTTATTACATGTCATTAAAAGACACACTTGAAAGACCTATTACTAATGAAGACTTATATGAAATATTAGAGCCACTGAGGACTAATCTTAGTCGTGGTAATATATGTGTAAGGAATAGTTATTTTCGTATTGAAATGATGAAGCAATGGAGGGATATGATGCTAATGCCATATGGTTGTAGTATCTTTCGTGCCTTGCCTAATTATAGAATGTCACCACATGTTGATAGTCCGAGTCGTCCTGACTGGGGCAGAGTGACTTGGGCATTCGAAGAGGTAAGTCCTGGGATATATGAACCATGGCAAGCAGATGAAGAAGAGTCATCTATTATGTCATATTGGGATGTAAGTGAAGCTGATGAGGTGACCACTGATATGTGTAATATAACAGGAGACCCAAGTAGAGATTTAACTTATGTAATACCAAGAGAAAAAAGATTGCCTGGATGGTTCGGAAACTTGAAAGAAGAACTAAGTTTTCAAATGTCACATCCTGGATTAATTAATGTGGGTGCACCACATTCAGTATGGCATACTTCTGATAAACCTCGTATCGCCATATCTGTTGAGTTTATGAATAGGAAAGGTGTCTTTGAAGGATTTGATAAGTTAGCAAAAACATTACAAAGATTTGGTTATGCTGATTTAGAAAGAGATGATGCTACTAAAAAATATGGTAGTAGAATATCAAATCATTTCACTTGCCTATATAATAAAGCAACTGATGAAGATGTTCCTGAAACTGTTTTTGACTTTGAAGCACAAAAGAAAAAATTATATCCTGATGAAAATGATGAACGCAGACAATGGACATTTGAACAATGGGAAGATGCATACTTAAAAGATAGAGTGCTTGAAAAGGGTGCTACTCCTGGCAAGTTGTTAGCTGACCAAGGATTAAATTATGACAGCTTTTTAGAAAAGAAAAATGTTGGTTTTCGATACACTATCGGAAATGTAATGGAATCTTTAAAGACTGTTGAGGAAGAGTATTATAAAAAATACCCTAGATGAAAAAGGGAATAATTATAAGTTTCACTGGCATTGGTTATTCAATGGGTGGAATACAAAAGGAAGAGTTTCAAAAGATTAAATCTTTTAGAGATTATGATAGTTTATTTGTTATTGATGAAAATAGGAGTTGGTTCAATACTGTTAATCCTGAACAAATAATTGAAAAAGTAAATATGTATGAGAATGTAATTACTTTAGGAAACAGTATGGGAGCATTTAATGCAATAATGTTCGCAAAATATTATCCTGTAAAAACAGCAATTGCATTTGCTACACAATATAGTTTACATCCTGACATAGTACCATGGGAAAACAGATGGACTAGATGGCAAAAAGATATTACTGAATGGAAACATCCACACTTAGAATTTAATGACACAACAGAGTATCATATAATACAAGGGGATGAACCAATGGATATGAAACATCTTGATATGATACCTGATAAACCTAACATTAATAAAATGTTAATTGAAGGAGCCAGTCATAATGTGGCTATTAAACTTTTAACACAAAATAAACTTTATCAATTAATAGAAAGAATCACTGTATGAAAGTAATTGTAATCTTGACTGCTATGTTATGGTATGAAGGAATAGGAACTACAGCTCAAACAGATTTTACCAGAGCACAATTTAAAACAATAGCAGAGTGCC